>Ga0208047_1000026_pt1 | contig 51867 bp, 48 predicted proteins | sample Kivu_220m_FD_184162 | JGI IMG/M metagenome (GOLD analysis project Ga0208047, IMG submission 184162) | Freshwater microbial communities from Lake Kivu, Western Province, Rwanda to study Microbial Dark Matter (Phase II) - Kivu_220m (SPAdes)... | ecosystem: Environmental > Aquatic > Freshwater >...
CCCGGGGGCTGCGTAATGCCACGACCCGAACGGCCACCGGTAAGCCGTGTGCGAGAAAATCGCATGCACGGTTTGAACGGGGGCTCTGCCTCCGTCCGCTACGGATAGGAGGCAGAGTCTACCAATGAGGCGAAAATTCCGATGCCGGGCGGCCGGGGCGTTGGCTCTGGCGGCGGTCCTGCCGCTCTCGGCTCAGATCTCCGCCTCGGTCAAAAAAGACGCCGAGCGCGTCCTTATCGCCCTTGAGCGGATCGAGGCGGAATCCCTGTCCAAGCCGAGGAAGAGCCTCGAGCGGGCCGACTTCAGCGAGGCCGAGCTCAATGCTTATATCGCCTACCGGATCGCGGCCGAGCCGGAGGGCGTGCTGAAAGTCCTCGTCCTGAAGCTCTTGGGGGAAAACAAGGTCGAGGGGAAAGCGTTCCTGGACCTCAGCGGCGCCAGCCTTCCCCTGGGCCTCAAACCCCGGATGAACCTCTATTTCTCCGGGCGGGTCGCCAGCCGGGCGGGGACGGTCCATCTCGAGTTTGAAAACCTGTTTCTCGAGGACCGGGCCGTGCCCCTCATGCTCCTCGACATGATCATCCTGGCGGCGGCGGCCATCGGGAAATCGGACTCGGGGAGCATCCGCGATTGGTACGAGTTGCCGTACGGGATCAAGGAAATCCGGACGGCCCCCGAGAAGCTCTCCCTCTACTATTCTCCATGATCCGGATCATCAGCGGCGTCTATCGAGGAGCGCGTCTTCGGAAGGTCCCGAACCCCTCCGTCCGGCCGATGCCGGACAAGCTGAAGTCCGCGTTGTTCAACATCCTCCGGGAGGAAGTCGCCGGGCGGACCGTTCTCGACGGATTCGCCGGAACGGGGTCGATCGGCATCGAGGCCCTGAGCCGGGGCGCCGCCCGGGCGGTTTTCGTCGAGGAGCTCCCCGCGGCGGTGGCCGTCCTGAAACACAATCTGCGCAAGCTTGGAGCCGACGTCCGGGCCCGGGTCATCGCCCGGGAATTCAACCGGGCCGTCATCACCCTCGCCCGGGAAGGCCAGCGCTTCGACCTCGTCTTTCTCGACCCCCCCTACCGCCTCCTCGACGAGAGAGACCCCCTCAAGGTCGTCGGCAAGCGGAACGTCCTCGCTCCGGGAGGCCTCATCGTCCTCCGCCGCCATCACAAGACGGAGTTCGAAACGAAATACTTCTCCCGCGTCCGGCGGGCGAGGCTGGGCGACGACGTCCTTGAATTCTTCAAGTCGTAGTCTTGCTTGAGGCGGTCGATTCGTTTACAATCGGGACGGAGCCGGAGGGGGAAAACGGGACCGGACACGAGATGAGCAAGAATAGACCGGAAAATTCGGCCTGGGGCGGCTCGCCGCTCGTCGGCGAAGCGGAGATCTTCGGGTCGTTGGGCGACCGCCGGGGAACATCTCTTTTCCTGGGACGGTTCACCTTGGACGAGGTCATGACCGTCCTGGAGAAGAAGAGCCTCGCCCGGGAAGCCAGGAGGCGCGGCTTATGGCCGCTCCTGGTCGATTTGGAAACCGGCGATTTCCCGCTCCATCGCCTCCGCTTCTTCGTCGAAGCCAAGGATCCCGGCCATCTCGTCGTCGACCTGAAGCTCCGCGAGATCGTCTATGACCCCGCGGGGAAGCTTCCGGCTCCGGTCTCCCCCCCGCCTTTCCCCTGCCTCTTTTTCGAGTGGCTCACCCTCCAGAATCCCCGGGAAGAGTTCTCCGAAAACCGTGGTCCGCTCCCGGGCCAGCAGCACCCCGGTCTGGGAATGAGCAAGAAAATCATGGATGTCTTCGGCTTCTTGGGAAAGGTCACCCATCAAGCCGGGCTCTTGGCCTCGCCGGCCTATTTCCACAACGCCGTCCTGTTTTCCCGCTACTTCCGTTTCGTCAATCCCGTCAAGGAGGCGGAGATCCGGGTCATTCATCGTCTCTTCGCCCACGTCTCGATCAAGCAGATGGCCTGGATCGTTCATCTCGGCCACCTCAAGACCTCCTCCGGGGCGAAGTACGAATGGAAGGCCGAGGAGCAGATCCTTCCGATCCGCCGCGACGTGAAGGCCGTCTTCGACAGCCGGGCTTATCGGGACGCCGTCCGGGAGGCCATGGCCGGCTTCCGGTTCGTCGTCGACGGGGAAGCCGCCGCCCGCCTCGGCCAGGGGGACTGACGGCAATTTTGGACCGAAGCCCGGCGCTGGCCGGAAGGGGGCGGTTCTGCTATAATGAGTCGATTTTCGAGGAGACGAGATCGATGAAAGAGAAAATCCACCCGGCCTATGAACCTTGCAAGGTCATCTGCGCCTGCGGGAACACGTTCGAGACGCGGTCGACGAAGAAGGAGATCCGGGTCGAAATCTGTTCCCAATGCCATCCCTTCTTCACGGGCAAGCAGAAATTCATCGACAGCGCGGGCCGCGTCGAGAAGTTCCGCAAGAAGTATCCCGGCCTCAAAGCCAAAAAATAAGGTCGATGGTCCGGGGCGATGATTCCGGAGCTGGAAAACGTTGAAGCCCGCTACCGCGAGCTGACCCGCAGCCTCGCCGACCCGGCGGTCATCGCCAATCCGCTCAAGTTCAGGGTCCTGTCCAAGGAGCGGGCCGAACTCGAGACCCTTGTCCGCAAGCTCGAGACCCTCAGGAAAACGCAATCCGACCTCCGCGAGACCCGGGCCCTCCTCGCCGAGGCGGCGACCGAAGGGGAGCTGCGGGTTCTGGCCGAGGCCGAGAGGAAGATCCTCGAAGAGCGCGAGGCGGTCCTCCTCCAGGAGGTCAAGATCCTGATGCTGCCGCGGGATCCCCTGGACGAGAAAAACGTCTTTCTCGAAATCCGGGCCGGGGCGGGCGGCGACGAGTCCTCGCTGTTCGCCCAGGACCTCTCCCGGATGTACAGCCGTTACGCCGAAGCCCGGGGTTGGAAGGTCGAGGTCGTCGAGGCCAGCCTCTCGCCCATCGGCGGTTATAAGGAGGTTATCCTCGGCATCCAGGGGGCCGGAGCCTACTCGCGGCTGAAATACGAAAGCGGCGTCCACCGCGTCCAGCGCGTCCCGCGGACGGAAGCCAGCGGCCGGATCCACACCTCGACGGTCACCGTCGCCGTCCTGGCCGAGGCCGACGAGGTCGACGTCAAGCTCGACCCCAAGGACCTCAAGATCGAGGCCTTCGGGTCCTCGGGCCCGGGCGGACAGAACGTCAACCGGAATTACACCGCCATCCGAATCACCCACAAACCTTCCGGGCTCGTCGTCTCCTGCCAGGACGAGAAGTCCCAGCATCGGAACAAGGAGAAGGCCCTCCGCGTCCTTCGCTCGCGTCTCCTCGAGATCGCCCGGTCCAAACAGCAGGCGGAAATCGCCCGGGACCGCCGATCCCAGGTCGGGACGGGGGAGAGGAGCGAGAAAATTCGGACGTACAATTTTCCCCAGTCGCGGGTGACCGATCATCGCCTCGGCGAAAGCTTCCACAACCTGGCCGGCATCCTCGACGGCGGCATCGACCTCCTCCTCGATAAAATCATTCTCGAGACCCAGGCCCGGCAGCTCGAACAGGCCCCCGGTGGAAGCGCGGCCTAGCCTCTTCGTCCCGTCCCCATGCCCACCGTCCGCGAACTCCTGAGAAGGGGGGCCGAGGCCTTGTCCGGGGTTCCCGGCGCCGACCCGGCCCTCGAAGCCCGGGTTCTGCTGCGGCGGACGGGGCGGCTGACCGAGCTCGAAATCCTCGCCTACCCGGACCGTCAGGTAACCGGACGACGGGAGCGGGCTTTCTGGGCGGCGGTCGATGCCCGCCGGTCCCGCCGCCCGCTGGCCTACGTCATCGGGGAGAAGGAGTTCTGGTCCATTCCCATGACGGTCTCCCCGGCGGCCCTCATTCCCCGGCCGGAGAGCGAATTGCTCGTCGAGCGGGTTCTCGGCTTCTGCCGGCGCAAGGACCCCCTCATCGTCGAAATCGGGACGGGAAGCGGATGCCTGGCCGTGGCCCTGGCCAAGGAGCTTCCGGGCGCCAGGATCGTGGCCACGGACATCAGCCGGCGGGCTCTCCGCCTGGCTGCCTCGAACGCCGCCCGCCACGGCGCGTCGAACATCACCTTCGTCCGCGGCCGGACGTACGGCCCTCTCCGCGGCCGGGGCCTCGAAGGGCGGGCCGACGTCGTCGTTTCAAATCCTCCCTATATCGCCGCCGAGGAATGGCCATCCCTTCCCGAGGACGTCCGGATCTTCGAACCTCGGCGGGCCCTGGTCGCCGGCCCGACGGGTCTCGAGGCCATCCGGCAACTGGTCCGCGGCGGCCCGCGGTTCCTCAGGCGAGGCGGGCGGCTGGCCTTCGAAATCGGGGCCGGTCAGGCCGACGGAGCCCGGCCTCTTTTCGGCCGGCGGTGGGAGGAGGTCGAGGTGTCGCTCGACCTGGGAGGGAGGCCCCGTGTCGTCTCGGCCCGGCTCATCGCTTGATCTTGCGAAGAAGGCGGGAGAATTCTTCCAGGGGAGGAAGGCGGGACGTCGTCTCGAAGCGGATCCGCTCCCAGCGCTCGGCCGGCTGGGAGACGTAGGCTTCGACGACGGCCGGATCGAATTGGGTGCCCCGGTGGCGGAGAATCTCGACCCGGGCGGCCCGGTAATCCCTGGCCTTGCGGTAGGGCCGATGGGCCGTGATGGCCTCCAGGGCGTCGGCCAGGGCGAAGATTCTGGCTTCGACGGGAATCTTCGTCCCCCGCAAGCCCTTGGGATATCCCGTTCCGTCGAAGCGTTCATGGTGATGGAGGATGATGTTCCCGACCTCCGCGACGAGCTTGATTTCCTTGATCAGCCCGTAGCCGAGCGTGGGATGAAGCCGGATCTTGTCCCACTCCTCGGCGGTCAGGTCGCCGGGTTTCTTGAGGATGCTGTCGGGGATGGCGATTTTGCCGATGTCGTGGAGGAGGGCTCCCAGCCGGATCCGGGCGCGCCGGGCCGGATCGTCGATCCCCATGAGCTCGGCCAGGACCTCGGAGTACTTCGCCACGGTCTGGGAGTGGCCGAACGTTTCGACGTCGCGGAGGTCGAGGGCGGTCATGAGGTTTTCGACCGTGGCGTCGAAGATGTCCTCGAGGTCCCGGGCTTTGCGGAGATATCGGCCCTGGAGGGCCTTGAGCCGGCGGAGGCGGTTTCGGTGGAGGATCTCGCTCCGGACGGCGCCGTAGAGGCCGGTCCGGTCGCCGGCCGCCAGGACGTGGTCCGCCCGGCCGCTTTGGATGAGGTCGAGGCCTTCCCGGCGGCCGGAGGAGCCGTCGGCGACGACCACGGCGGCCTCGGACCCGGCCCGGCGGAGGATGGTCCGCAGTCGCTCTTCCGCCTCTCCGGGTCCCGTCGTCAGGACGACGACGACCGCGACGTCATCGTCTTTTTGACCGAAGCGGTCCCTCCGTTTCGGAAAGGGAAGGACTTCGACCCGGACGTCGAGCGATTCAAAAAGACGGGCGAGTTCTTCCGTTTTCGCTCCGGGAAGGGCATATATCCAAAGGCGGCTTTCGCTCATCGGAGCCCCCTTTATACCCTAAGGGGGGGCGTTTCTCAAGGCGCGGCGAAAGTCTCACCTCCGGGGGTGAGGGAGACGAGTCAAAAACCCCCCCTTCAATCGTCGGGGGGGGGGATTGCCGGACGGACCCCCCGAAGCTACACTGGTCGCGAAAAGGAAGCGGGACCAGGACGCCCCGGGCGTCCGAGGCGGAGGTCCTCTTCCAGGCCGTAAGGAGGATGGTCATGACGCCTCAAAAGGACGTGCTCGAGGAATCGACGATGATCATTCGGGAGATCGAGTCCAATCTCGAAAAAGCCATGCAGAAACGCCGGGAGGAGGTCGAGCGCGAGCTCGAGGATAAGATCCGGCGCGAGCGGGAGGAACACGATCGTCGCCTCCGGAAAATCGAGGAGGAATTCGCCCGGGAGAGGGATACGGTCAAGGAATACCAGGCCGCCGTCGACGAGTTCAAGACCGTCCGGGAGAGCCTCCAGGCCGAGATTCGGGAGCATCTCGAAAAAAGCATCGGCTACCAGCAGGACATCGAACGGCTGACGGCCCAGACGCTCGAAGAGCTGAAGATCGTCTCGGCCAAGAACGCCCAGCTGGCCGAGGTCCGCGACCATGCCGAGGAGAGAGTCTCGGCCCTCCGGACGAAGCTCCGGGAGAAATACGGGATCGTCACCGACGAGCCCCTGCCCAAGAGCGACGGCGATATCGTCGTCAACCTCGAGCAGGAGTTGTCGAAGCTGAAGCGGATCAAGGAGCTCCTCGAGAGCGACGGCGCCTCGGAGCCCTTGGACCGCCCGGCCGAGGCCGTGCCGGTTCCCCTGCCCGAGGAGATTCCGGCGCCCGAAACGCCGCCGCAGGCCGAACCCGCGCCCTTCCTCGACGTTCCCGAAGAGGCGGGGCCCGAACCGCTGCCCACGCCCGAGCCCGTCGTCGCCGACGACGAATCCGGGGTTGAGTTCCCGATGCCCGAGATCAACAAGTTCATCGAGGAATTCGTCAGGAAGGAGCAAGAACAACCGGCGGCGACGGCGGCCATCGAGCCGGAGGTTCTCGCCCCCAAGGCCGAAGAGCGGGAGGTTTACAAGCCCAAGCCGGAGGACCGGAAGGCCGTTTTCGATGAGCTCAATTTCCAGGCCGTCTTCGAGACCCTCGAGAAATACCGCAAGTCCGAAACGACCGACTACGACGGCGAGATCAGCTACTTCCAGAACCGCGACCGGTCCATCCTCGACGGCGAATCCATCATCCGGGCGGTCGGCCACTTGCTCGAGGAAGCCCGGAAGCTCTACGAAAAGCTCGGCCAAACCGAGTCGCCGAAGGAGCAGTTCTTCATGAAGCAGGAGCTGATCAACCACCAGGAAATCCTGCGCAAGATCATCCTCCGGGCGGTCAAGCTCTGCGAGCGCGAAGCGAACACCCTGCCCCGCTACACGGAAGAAATCCTGAGCCTGTCCGTTCTCAAGGACATTCTCGAGAAGCTCAACCTGGACAATTGGTCGAACAGCGACGACTTCCGGTCTTTCGAGGCCATGGCCGGCCGCCTCAAGGACGCGTACTACAAGCGGATCACGCCGCCCGCCCATTATCTCCGGTCGATCGTCCAGGAACTCGAGGATTAGCCGGCGCATTCCCCCTCGGCCGTTTCTCAGGCGGGGGGGATTTCTCTTTTTTCGAGGGAAATGAAGTAGGCCGCGAGGGCGTCCCGGTCGGAGGGGGTGAGATGCCGGAAGCGGACGCCCGTGTAGTAATAAGAGGCCGTGACCGAAGCCTTCCGGGAGTAGATGACCTCGCCGTTGACCGTCCGGGCCTGGCTTCCCAGGACGAGGAAGAGATCGAGCCGCTGGGCGGGGGAGAATGAGGTTTCGATCGAAAGCCGGGCGCCCCCGAAGCTCAGGTCGACGGTGCTGCCGACCTTGTGTCCGTTGTCGGCCCGGTAGAGGCACATCGTCGACGTATAGAAACGTGGAAATTTCCGCTTTTCGACGAAGACGCGGTCCTTGGCCGTCTTGAGAATCGAGGTCTTGCTCACGACGGCGGCCTTGTCCCGGATGTACGCGCAAACCCGGTTCTTGGTGATGAGCTCCTCGCTCATGTGGAGGGCCGCCATCCGCTTCCCCTTCGCCTCCGCCAGGGCGAGGTCGGCCTCGGCGACGATCGCCTTGAGAAGCGGCTTGGCGGCCGTTCCCGGCGGGCCGAGCTTCTCGGCCGGGAAGAGGGTCACTCCGAAACTCATCGTCAGGTCATGGCGGGGCTGATGCTGCTCGTGGGGGAAGACGTGCTCCTCGACCGTCCTCCGGATGCGCTCGGTCAGGAGCGTCGCCTCCTCGATCGTCTTGATCCCCGAGAGATAGAACAGGAATTCCTCTCCGCCGTAGCGGCAGAGAAGGTCGCCTTCGCGGATGACGGACCTGAGGACGGAGGCCAGGTCACGGAGAAGCCGGTTCCCGGCCTCCTGGCCGTTATGGTCGTTGTAGTGCTTGAACCAATCGACGTCGCCCATGACCATGGCGAAGGAACCGCTTTCTTGGCGCCGCTTGGTGAAGCTTTCGAGCCGGTGGACGATCTTCTCGAAGAAGGGATCGGGCCGGAGGAGCCCGGTCAGGGCGTCGTATTGGATGAGGTTGAGCTTCGTCATCGCCAGGGCGATGTGCTCGGACAGCCCGCCCAGGACCTGTTCGTCCTCGGCGGTGAACCCCCGCCGTCCGGGCCGGTCCTCGATCCGGTTGTAGACTTCGAGAACGCCGACGACATTCGTCCCGGCCTTCAAGGGGAGTCCGAAGAGGCTCTTCAGGGGGAAACGGAGAAGGTCGTGATACCGTCTCGAACACCGGGGGTCGCGGCCGGGGTCGAGGGAGCGGATCGTCGCCCCGGCGCGGGCGGCCTCGGCGGCGAAATCCTGGGCGTCGAGAAGGGCGATATGCCGGCCGAACTCGGCGTGGACGAGATAGTCGTCGTCCCAGACGAGCGGTTTGAGGTAGGAGCCCAGGGTCTCGTTCGTCTCGAGGATGTAGATCGAGAGGCTTTGGGCCCCGACGATCTCCTTGATCTCGAGGACGCTGTCGAGGAGGTTGGAGACGTCGTCGGCGGCATAGATTTTGCGGAGGATGTCCTCGAATTTCCTCTTCAAGGTCAGGAACCAAGCGTAGCGGGCCTGGAGAGAGGCTCTCCTCTCGAGCTCCCGGACGATTCCCTGGGACAAGGCCCCCCCCAGGCCTTTGATCTCGGCATAGACCTGCTCGAGCTTCCGAACGGCGAAGTCCTTGGAGGAGGAAAGCTCCGCGACGCTGGCCTTCAGACGGGAGATCTCGGCGGCCGTGGCGAGCGTCCTCCGCGTCCGGGCGGCGTCGAGCGGCTTCGTGGAAATCAGGACGTAATCCGCGTGGCGTTCGTGCGGCCACGTCCGGAGGACCTCCTTGAGCTTGTCTTCGTCGCGCCCGGCCAGAAGAAGGGCCGGGACGCGGGAGAGGCCGTCGCGAAGAAGGGGATGGACGGCCGTCTCGGGATCCAGGATGGCGATGTCGAAGGCAACCGTCGCCAGCAGGGAGGCGGCTTTCTCGACGGAAGGAGACGTGTAAACGAGGCCCTCCTTCTGGGCGATGTCGTAGAGAAATGCCGTCTCTTCCGGATTGCGGCTATGGATAAGGAGTTTTGCCACGAATCCTCTTCCTCAAATTGATAAACCTTGGCCGCTTCCAACTTATTAATAATCTTTAAATTAAGAGTTGTCAAGCGATATTTTCCCCCTCCGGAGGGCCGTCGTTGTGCCCCGGACGAAAGCTGTGTTATAGTCGACTTCCCGGGAGGCATCCATGTCCATTAAAGCCGAAGCCTATACCCCCGTTCGTGCTCCCCGAGGCCTTCGTCTGAGGACCAAGGGTTGGGCCCAAGAGGGAGCCCTGCGGATGCTGATGAACAACCTCGACCCCGAGGTCGCGGAGAAGCCCGCCGAGCTCATCGTCTACGGCGGCACGGGCAAAGCCGCCCGCAACTGGGACTCGTTCCGGGGCATCGTCGAGAGCCTCCGGCGGCTCGAGAACGACGAGACGCTTCTCGTCCAGTCGGGCAAGCCCGTGGCCGTCTTCAAGACCCACTCCGAGGCGCCCCGCGTCCTGATCGCCAATGCCCTCATCGTTCCCCGTTGGGCGACGTGGGACGAGTTTCGCCGCCTCGAAGCCCTGGGCCTGACGATGTACGGCCAGATGACCGCCGGGAGCTGGATTTATATCGGGACTCAAGGCATCCTCCAGGGGACGTACGAGACGCTCGCCGCCGTGGCCAAGAAGCATTTCGGCGGGAGCCTCCGCGGACGGCTCGTCCTGACGGCGGGCCTGGGCGGCATGGGGGGCGCCCAACCGCTGGCGGTGACGATGAACGACGGGGTGGCCATCGTCGTCGAAGTCGACCGTCACCGCATCGAGCGGCGCCTCGAGACGGGGTATGTCGATATGATGGTCGAGAGTCTGGACGAGGCCCTTTCCCGGGCCGACGCCGCCCGGAAGAAGGGCGAGCCGCTGTCGATCGCCCTTCTCGGCAATGCGGCCGACATCCTTCCCGAGTTCGTCCGCCGAGGGATCGTCCCGGACGTCCTGACCGACCAGACTTCGGCCCATGACGAGCTCAACGGCTACGTTCCGCACGGGATTCCCTACGGCGAGGCGCTGGCCCTCCGGACGAAGGATCCGGCCGACTACATCCGCCGCTCCTTCGAATCCATGGCCGCCCACGTCCGGGCCATGGGCGAACTTCAGAAGAGGGGGTCCAAGGCCTTCGATTACGGCAACAACATCCGGGCCCAGGCCCTCAAAGCCGGAGTGGCCGACGCCTTCGACATCCCGGGATTCGTCCAGGAATACATCCGGCCCCTGTTCTGTCTCGGCAAAGGGCCTTTCCGTTGGGCCGCTCTCTCGGGCAAGCCGGCCGATATCTTTGCCACCGACGAAGCCGTCCTCCGGGAGTTCCCCGAGGACGAGGCCTTGGAGCGATGGATCCGCAAGGCCCAGCGCCGGGTCAAGTTCCAGGGCCTGCCTTCGCGGATTTGCTGGCTGGGGTATGGAGACCGGGCCCGGTTCGGGGCCGTGATCAACCATCTGGTCAAAAAGGGGAAGATCGCGGCGCCGATCGTCATCGGGCGGGACCATCTGGACACGGGGTCGGTCGCTTCGCCGAACCGCGAAACGGAGGGGATGAGGGACGGCTCGGACGCCATCGCCGACTGGCCCGTCCTGAACGCCCTTCTCAATGCCGTCTGCGGAGCCTCCTGGGTTTCCGTCCACCACGGCGGCGGCGTCGGCATCGGCTATTCCCTCCACGCCGGGATGGTCATCGTCGCCGACGGAACGGCCTCCGCGGCCCGCCGGCTCGAGCGGGTTCTGACCTGCGACCCCGGGTTGGGCGTCGTCCGACACGCCGACGCGGGCTATCCGGAGGCGACGGCCTTCGCCAAGAAAGCCGGGCTTCGCCTCCCGATGTCCAGGTCCTGACCGCGGTCCGGAGTCGTCTTTCGTTAACGACGGCGGGTCGGGGAATAGCCGCCGCCGTCAACTCTCCTTTTCTCGTCCGATTTTCGTCCGCGGGCAGTCGCCCGCTTTTTTCCGCCACGGACCGTCATTTTTTTTCACTTTCCACCCTCGGCCGGAGGATGGCACGTTGGCGGCATTTCTCCTTTCTCGAAGGAGGTCGAAAAATGAGAATCTTCGGAAGAATCCATGCGGCGGAGCGGCGTCTGGCCCTCGGGCTGACGGTCGCGCTCCTGGGTTTCATCATCCCGCCGGCCATGCCCGCGGGAGAGGAGGACGAGAGCTCCGTCTGCGCCCAGGCCTTCGACGCCTGCCTGCTCGAGGCCTTGGCCAAGTCGGGGGGAAGGCTGGACATGAGCCTGTTCTATCGCCTCCAGTTCTGCGCCATCGGCTATTCCTTCTGCGAGCGCTTCGTCGAGGCGTTCCTCGAACGGCGATGAGAGGAGATGAACCCATGTCCGGAAAAAAGGCGGTCATCGCCGGCGCCCTCGTCCTCCTCGCCGTTTTCGCCCAGGGCCCGTGGACCTGGGCCCGAGCCGAAGAGGAGGGGTGGTCGATCTGCGAAAAGGCCCTCCTCATGTGCATGACGGATCCGTACGTCCGGGCGGGCGGCGTGCCGTTCGTTTTTTACTGCATCGAGGGCTACGCTTTCTGCAAGAAGTACGTCGAACCCCTTCTCGGCGGCTGAAGAAACGGTCGGGAGTGAGAAAAGGAAGAGGTCCCGGGCGTCTCTGGAGTGGGAGGTCGATCATGCGACGGAAAATAAAAGCTTGGGGAGCGGCCGCCGCGGCCGTCCTCGCGTCCGCGGTTTCCGTCCTGGCGCAGACGAACGTCCGCCTGGAAGAGGTCCTGTCGATCGGCGGGCCGGACAGCGAAGCGCTCTTCCAATGGACGGGCGTGGCGACCGACGAGGAGGGGGCGGTCTATATCCTCGACGCCATGGATTTCGCCATCAAGAAATTCGACGCCCGGGGCCGCTTTCTCAGGAAGGCGGGCCGCAAAGGCCAAGGGCCGGGAGAGTTCACGGCGCCGCGCTGGCTCGCCGTCGAAGGGGACCGTATCTATGCGGTCGACCAGCCCGTCGCCGGCCTTCTCGTCTTCGACCGGGACCTCGTTTTCCAGAAGGTCATTCCTCTTCCCGGATTGGCGGAGGCCGTCGAGGCGAGGCCCGGCGGCGGGGTCGCGGTCGTCGTCGGGACATTCGAGAGGCCGGGCCGGGTCCTTCTCTTGGACCGGGACGGCCGGACGGAAGGGGAGTTGCGCTATCTGGAGAAGCGGGAGGGTTTCCTCCTCGACACGGTCAATATCGCCTTGGCCCCGGGCGGGGTCGTCTACCTCGGTTTCCTTTTCCAGGACAAGGTCGAACGGTGGAACCTCGCTTTCGGCCGGTCATGGTCCAGGAACCTATTCGGCGGGAAAAAATCCGGGACGACGTCCGTCCATGGATTTTCCCTCCCCAACGAGACTTTCGTCCTCGACCTCGACGTCGACAGTCGCGGCCGGGTCTATGTCCTCGGGGGGAAAAGCGCGAAAAACCGGGGGCGCGACGTCTTTGTCCTCGATCCGTCGGGCGCGCTCAAGGCGACCTTGACTCTTCCGGAGCCGAGCCATTGCCTGTATATCGACGGGCGGGATTTTCTCTATGTCCGGGCGGACGACGGGATCACCCTCAAGAAGTACAGGCTCGTCTTCCCCTGACCTGCGGAAAAGGGCGATGACAAGGTTTCGCCGTCTTGGGGCAGCTTTCGCTTTTCTCGCGGCCTCGGCCGCGTTTCAGGCGGGTCCGGGAAGTCGAGGCCGGATGATCCTCCTCTTCGTCGACCTCGATTTTTTATCCTGCGGACCTTGTTCGGACTGGCTCGACGCTCTCAGCCGCGCCCTTCCGGCTTCCCTCCAGGAAGCTTCCCTGCGGGCGGTCGTGACTTATCGAGATCCCTCCGCCGGCGGGGCCGAGGGGCGCCGGGGCCGTATTGCTCGACTCCAATGGCGCGGCTTTGCCCAAGGCCGGCGCCTCGGCTTTCCCGTCGTCTTCGACGACGGACAGGCTTTCCGGGAAGCCGCCGCGGGCGGCGCCGCGGCGATCCTCTTCGATTTCGATGCCGGGACGATGAAAAGGTTTGCCGCGCCTCTCCGGGCCGGGGACCTCGACGAAATCGCGGCCTTTCTTTTCCGGTGATGACGAAAATGCCTTAGAATGAAGGTGGAGAGCCCCCATGATCCAGCCCCAACGCCTCAAATCCCTGAACGCCAAGGATATCCGGAAGGGGGACTTCGTCCTCTACTGGATGCAGGCCTCGGCCCGGGCGGCCGGCAATCACGCCTTGGAGTACGCCGTCCGCCGGGCCAACGAGCAGAAGCGGCCGTGCCTCGCTTTCTTCGGCCTCACCGACCGTTTTCCCGAGGCCAATCTGAGGCATTACGCCTTTCTCCTCGAGGGGCTCCGTGAAACCCGGCGGAATCTGGCGGCCAAGGGGATTCAACTCGTCGTCCGCCGGATTTCGCCGGAGAAGGGGGTTCTGGAATTGGCCGGGCGGGCTTCCCTGGTCGTGGTCGATCGAGGATATCTCCGGGTCCAGAAAGCTTGGCGGGCGGCGGCGGCCGGAGCTCTCGATTGTCCCCTCATCCAGGTCGAAAGCGAGGCCGTCGTTCCGGTCGAAACCGCCTCGCCCAAGGAGGAGTGGGCCGCGGCCAGCTTTCGGCCGAAAATCCGGAAGCAGCTGGCCGAATATCTCGTCCCCCTCCGCGAGCGCAAGCCCCTCCAGGATTCGCTCGGGCTCGAGTTCGAGTCGCTCGACCTCGAAGACACGAACGGCCTCCTCCGGTCGCTGGAGATCGACCGGACCGTACAGCCCTCGCCTTTTTTCCACGGAGGGGCGGGAGAGGCGAAGCGGCGGCTGAAGGCCTTTCTCCGCGACAAGCTCGACCATTTCCACGACTTGAGGAACAATCCGTCTCTCGATTATCTCTCCCATCTCAGCCCCTATCTCCATTTCGGCCAGATTTCGCCGCTCGAGGTCGCCCTGGCCGCGGCGGCGACGAAGAGCCCCGGGCGGGAGGCCTTTCTCGAGGAACTCATTGTCCGCCGCGAGCTCGCCCTGAACCTCGTTCACTACAATCCCGGCTATGACTCCTTCGAGGCCGTCCCCTCCTGGGCCCGAAAGACCCTCGAGGCCCATCTCGCCGACGGCCGGCCGTCGGTCTATTCCCTCGAGGAGCTCGAGGCAGGGCGGACCCACGACCCATATTGGAACGCGGCCCAGCGGGAGATGGTCGCGACCGGCAAGATGCACGGCTACATGCGGATGTATTGGGGGAAAAAGATCCTGGAATGGAGCCCGACGCCGGAGGAAGCCTTCGCCGCCGCCTTGGCCCTCAACAACAGGTACGAGCTCGACGGCCGCGACCCCAACGGCTTCGCCGGCGTGGCCTGGTGTTTCGGCAAGCACGACCGGCCCTGGCGGGAGCGGCCGATCTTCGGCAAGGTTCGCTACATGAACGACAAGGGTCTCCGGCGCAAGTTCGACGTCGATCTATACGTCCGCCGCGTCGCGGAGCTCGAAAACCAGACCGCGACTTGATTGCCCCCGGCCGTTCGTCTATCGTAGACGGGCGGCCCTTGTCTCATGAGGCGCCGCCAAGGAGAGGCGGATGACCGACGCGATCATCATCGGCGCCGGCTTGGGCGGGCTGGGCTGCGCGGCCAAGCTCGCCCGGGCGGGCCTCCAGGTCCTCGTTTTCGAAAAGAACAACCATATCGGCGGGACGAGCGCCGTCTTCCGGCGAGGGCCTTATCTTTTTCCGATGGGGCCGTTGTCCTTCAGCTTTCCAGGCCGGGTCGGCCGTTTCCTCGAGGAGGTCGGCCTGGGGAAAGGGCCGGCCTTCCGCCGAAACCACTTCCAGCTCGTTTCCCCGCATCTCGACATCATCTATTCCCGAGAGTTCGACGGACTCCGCGACGAGCTGGCGAAGACATTCCCCTCGGAATCCCGGGGAATCGACGACTTTTTCTCCGAACTCGGGGGGATGATCGCCTCCCTGGGCGGGGGAGACATCGCTCCGGAGGAGCGCCAGTCGTGGGCGGCGAGTCCTGCCAAGGACTTGCTCAACCGCTGCGGCCTCCGCAACCCCCACCTTCGGGCCCTCCTCGGCTCCCAGGGGACGGGGGCGCCGTCGATGTCCCTTCTCAACCTGGCGATCATGTGGAGGGCGATGTCGGCGGAGGGAATCTGGTTTCCCGAGGGGGGGATCGATGGCCTTTGCCGGATGCTGGAAAAGGCGGTCGTCGAGGCCGAGGGCGAGGTCAGGCTCGGCTGCGGGATCGAAGGCATCGTCGTCGAGAACGGCAGGGCGGTCGGGGTTCGCATTCCGGACGGCGGGATTGTCCGGGCCAATTGGATCGTCTCGAACGTCGACTACAAGACGACGGTCCTCGATTTCCTTCCTCCCAAGGCCGTCCCGCCTTCCCACCTTCAGGCCGTGGACCGGGTCCCTTATACCGAATCGGAGCTCTGCGTCTATCTCGGCGTCAAGGCGGGGAGCGTCGACCTCGGCCGGATGCGGGCGCCGCATCTTTTCTTCCGCCGCGAGGATCGCCCCGCGACCGGCGACCCGGAGGATTTCGACAACATGGAAATCGAAATCTGCCGGTGGTCGGAGAATCTGGCGGAAGCCGCTCCGGAGGGGCGGGAAGCCCTCGTCCTCCGCGTGCCTTTCTCCTACGAGCGGGTCGTTCCCTGGGGGAAGGGAGACAGGGTCCGCGGGGAAGGCTACAAGGAATATAAATCCGGCTTGGCGCGGAAGCTCATCATGACCGTAGAGAGCGTCCTGCCCGGCCTTTCCCGGAGCACCGAGGTCCTCGAGACCGCGACTCCTTTGACGTACCGGGATTGGGGTCGTCGCCGCTTCGGATCGATCGCCGGTTGGACGTGGACGGCCGAGGCTGGCGCGGGCCTCGGCGGGCCGTTTCTCGTCAGGACCCCCGTCCCCAATCTCCTGGCCGTCGGGATCTACGCCGCCCGGGAGCTCGTTTACGGCGGCGTCCCCACGGCCTTGCACACGGCCGATTTGGCGGCGGACGCCGTCCTCGAAGGCTGACGGGACCCTTCGGCCCTCATCTCCAGATGTGGTATTTCTCGACCATGTGGTGGGGATAATAGGAAAGCTTGGCTTTCCTCAACCCCGGAAGGCCGAGGTCGGATTCGCGGTTGATGAAGGCCGTCTCGGCCCAGGCATTTCGGACGAACTCGCGGTTCATGAGCTGGGCCAGCCCCTCGAGACCGGGGCTGACGATTTCGATGTGAATGACCGCCGTCTCGGCGGTGAGGCGCTCGCCGATCGAAATGGCGGCGATCCGGCCGTCGGCTTCGATGGCCCCGCCGGTGAGACCGAGGGCCTCGTAATGGGTCAGGGCCTCCCGGATGACCTCTCCCTGGGCGGCGCTCATCGGGGTCGGTTCACCCTGTTCGGTCAGCCATTCCTCGAAGAGGCGGCGGCAGTCGGGGAGACACCCGGCGGTCAAGGGGACATACTTCCAGGCGTGTTCGCGCTCGAATTTGCGGATCCGGTTTCGCTTGCCGTCGTACCGCTTGCCCTTGAGCTCGATGAGGTCGGCCGTGGCGTAGACGTAATCGAAATCGTTCCGGTCGGAGGCGCAGCGGAATCCCGGGCAATATTTTTCGGCGAAGGAAGCCGGGACACGGGACAGGCGGGGAGTGTGACGGAGGCAGACGTCGATCGTCGCCGGGATTTCGACCTCGCCCACCGGCGGGAGGAAATAGGCCGGTTCGTTGGGGGGAGTGAAGAAAAGGACGAGGTTGTCGTGAATCGTCGAGATCATCGGCCGGTCGTAATGGCGCCAGATGAAATGATTGCCGAAGCAGGATTCACTGGCTTCTGAGGGATGGGCGGCGAAAAACGCCTGGACCTCGTCCCTGTCCTCGAGAGCGAGGGGCTTCATTTCGGGGAAAGCGGGAAAGGTCACGGGGAGGGCCTCACCATGATCGTGCACCGCTCCTTCGGGCATCCCTCGCACCAAGCCGGGTCCTTGGCCATTCCCGCCGGGGCGGCCGACGCCCTTCGGAATCCGCGCTTTTGGAAATATTCCGGAATGACCGTCGCTAAATAGACGTCCTGGCCGGCGGCGGCGAAGAGGGTTTCAACGAGGGCCCGGCCCAACCCTTGGCTTCGGCGGTCCGGCTCGACGCCCAGGGAGACGAGTTCCAGGCAGTCGGGATGCCGTTTCAGGCCGACGAGGCCGACCACCCGGCCGCCGTCCCTGGCGATCCAGAAGCGGTCGGACTCCATGTCGCCGTATTCGAGGCCGAGGGAGCGGGCCAGGGCGCGGAGTCCGGGCCAATCTTCGGGCGAAGGCTCGCAGATCCACATGTCCGGCTATTATAGCCGGAGGGGTGGCGTTTGACCACAGGGGGAGCGTGTGCTATACATTCCCCCCGAAGTTCGAATCAGGATCCATCGTGCCCGAGAGAATCGTCGTCCGTTTCGCCCCCAGCCCGACGGGATTTCTCCACCTCGGGAGCGCCCGGACGGCGCTTTTCAACTGGCTGGCCGCCCGCCGCGCCGGGGGCCGGTTCCTCCTCAGGATCGAGGATACGGACCGCGTCCGGTCCGAGGACCGGTTCCTTGATGAGATCCTGGAGGACCTCCGCTGGCTGGGGCTGGACTGGGACGGCGAGCCCATCTTCCAGAGCCGCCGCTTCGCCGTCTACCGGGAGAAAGCCGAGGGCCTCGTCGCCGCCGGCAAAGCCTACCGTGACGGGGCGGCGCTCCTCTACCGGGTTGCGCCGGGGAGGACGGTCGTCTACGAGGACATGATCCACGGCCGGATCGAGGTCGCGACCGAGACGATCAAAGACCAAGTCATGATCAAGTCCGACGGCTCGCCGGCCTACAACTTCGCCTGCGTCGTCGACGACGTCGAGCTGGGCGTCACCCATATCCTTCGCGGCGACGACCACATCTCCAACACGCCCAAGCAGATCTTGTTCTACGACGCCCTCGGCCTCCCCCTGCCGCGCTTCGGCCACATGCCCCTCATCATGGGGGCCGACGGGGCCAAGCTCTCCAAGCGCCACGGCGGGGTATCGGTTACGGAATATAAAAACGAAGGCTTCCTCCCCGAGGCCCTGGCCAATTATCTCATCCTCCTCGGTTGGACGCCGCCCGGAGGCGTCGAGATCCTGACCCTAGCCGAGGCGGCCCGAATTTTCGACATCATCCAGATGAACGACGTCCAGGCCAAGTTCGACCTCCTGAAGCTCAAATGGATGAACGGCGAGTACATCATGAAGAAGCCGACGGCCGACCTCGTCCCCCTCATCCGCGGCCAGATGGCCCGCGACGGCTTCGACCTCGCCGCCGTCGAGGACGGCTATCTCGGCCGGGTCGTCGACCTCTACAAAATCCGGATCAAGACGTTCCGCGAGTTCGGCGAGCTCGCCGACGCCTTCTTCAAGGAGGATTTCACCGTCGACGAGGACGGCCGCCGGAAGCATCTCGGCTCGGCCGAAAGCCGGGCCCGCCTGGCCGAACTGGCCGGACGGCTCGCGGCCGTGGACCCGTTTGTCCATGAAGGCCTCGAGGCGGCCGCCCGGGAGATGGCCGCGGCCCAAGGACTCAAAGCGGCCGACATCATCCACCCGGCCCGTCTGGCCGTGAGCGGCAAAACCAAGGGGGCGGGCCTTTTCGAAATGATGGAGATTCTGGGCAAGGAGACCGTCCTCCGGCGGTTGAGAAGATGCGCCGCATGAGCGAGACGAAACCCAAGGACAACTTCATCCGCGAGATCGTCGACGAGGACGTCCGCCGGGGGAAGAACGGCGGCCGGGTTTGCACCCGCTTCCCTCCGGAACCGAACGGCTACGGCCACATCGGCCACGCGAAGTCGATCTGCCTCAATTTCGGCCTGGCGGCCGATTACCGCGGCGTCTGCAACCTCCGGTTCGACGACACGAATCCGGAGACCGAGGAAGAGGAATACGTCCGGGCCTTCAAGGAGGACATCCGCTGGCTGGGCTTCGACTGGGAGGACCGGGAATTCTACGCCTCGGACTACTACGAGAAGCTCCACGAGTTCGCCGTCGACCTCATCCGGAAAGGGAAGGCCTACGTTTGCGACCTGAGCGCGGAGGAGGTGACGGCTTACCGGGGCACGCTGACCCAGCCGGGCAAGGAGAGCCCCTGGCGGAACCGCTCCGTTGAAGAGAATCTCGACCTCTTCGAGCGGATGAGAAAGGGGGAGTTCCCCGACGGCTCGAAGACGCTCCGGGCCAAGATCGACATGGCCGATCCCAACCTTCTCCTCCGTGACCCGGTCATGTACCGGATCCGGCGGTCCCATCACTACCGTCGCGGAGATGCCTGGTGCATTTATCCGACCTACGACTGGGCCCACGGCCAATCCGACTCGATCGAGGGCATCACCCATTCCATCTGCACATTGGAGTTCGAGGTTCATCGACCCCTCTATGACTGGTTCCTCGTCCAGCTCGGCATCCACCGCCCCCGTCAAATCGAGTTCGCCCGGCTGAACCTGAGCCACACCGTCATAAGCAAGCGGAAGCTCCTCGAGCTCGTCCGGGACAAGACCGTGGACGGCTGGGACGACCCCCGGATGCCGACGATCTCGGGGCTCCGGCGGCGGGGATACACCCCGGCCTCGATCCGCCGTTTCGCCGACCTCATCGGGGTGGCCAAGGTCCAGAGCATCGTCGACATGGCCTTTCTCGAGAGCTGCGTCCGCGAGGACCTGAACAAGAACTCGCCCCGGGCGATGTCCGTCCTCCGTCCGCTCCGGGTCGTCCTGACGAACTATCCCGAGGGAAAAACGGAGCTTCTCGACTGCGTCAACAATCCCGAAGACCCGGCCGCCGGGACGCGCCAAGTGCCTTTTTCGAGAGTCCTCTATATCGAAACGGAAGATTTCAAGGAAAATCCGCCCAAGAAATTCTTCCGCCTCTCACCGGGGAGGGAGGTCCGCCTCCGCTATGCTTATTTCATCACCTGCCGGGAGGTCGTCAAGGATCCGGCCACGGGCGAGATCACGGAGCTCCGCTGCACCTACGACCCCGCGACGCGCGGCGGAGACGCCCCCGACGGGCGAAGCCCCAAGGCGACGCTCCACTGGGTTTCGTCCGAGCATGCCGTCGAGGCCGAAGTCCGTCTCTACGATACGCTCTTCACCAAGCGCGATCCGTCCGAGCTCGAGGAGGGCGAGGACTGGAAATCGAACCTCAATCCCCGCTCGATGGAAATCGTCCCCGGGGCGAAGATCGAGCCGATGCTCCGCGACGCCCAGGCCGGCAGCCGCTGGCAGTTCGAGCGCCTGGGCTATTTTTGCGTCGATGCGAAGAACTCGCGACCCGGCGCGCCCGTCTTCAACCGGACGGTCACCCTCCGCGATACGTGGGCCCGGATCCAAAAAGCCGGCACGGCCGACGAATAAAACGGGGACACATCACTTATTTTGGAAATAAGTGATGTGTCCCCGTTTTTCTTTCGGATTACCGGTCGACGAACTCGAAGACCGTCAGATAGCCCATCTGGCTGATCTTGGCGATCAGCTCGCCCGAGACCTTCTCGACGCTGTCGCTCGGCTGGTGGTAATCCGAGGTCATGGCCGCCATGTAGTAGACGTACGGCTTCTTGACCTGGGCGAAGGAGGAATGGTCGCTCCCCCCGCTTCCGGCGCCGAGAGGATTGAATTGCATCGCCAAATCGAGACCGACGTACTTGTTCATCTCCCGGGTGATGTCGGCGAAGGGCGTCCCTTCGGTCATATTGACCGTGGCGAACCAGGGGGCCCGGATCTTCTTGACCAGTTCCTCGGCCCCCGGGACCCGATACCGGGTCATCGACCGGGCGATCGTCGTTTCGTCATAGGGACGGCTGATCATGTCGTAGTTCAGATAGCCGACGGTCTTGTCCATCGGGAAGGGGGGATTGATCGTATAGTACCGGCTGCCGAGGAGGCCTTTTTCCTCGCCCGTCCAGAGGGCGAAGACGATCGTCCTCTTCGGCTTGACCGGATTCGCGGCCATCGCCTTGGCGATGTTCATGACCCCGACCGAGCCCGAGGCGTTGTCGTCCGCGCCGTTATAGATGTAATTTTCCCAGGCTCCGAGATGGTCGAAGTGGCCGCCGACGACGAAATATTCATCCTTGAGCTTGGGGTCGGAGCCCTCGATGTAGCCGATGACGTTCGCCACCCGGACGAGCGAGGTCTTGGCCGTCGTCGTCATGGTGAATTTCGTCCCGGCGAGGTCCATCGAGACCGGCTTGTAGGTTGTTTCGATCTGCTTCTTGAGATCGTCGATCGTCTTTCCGGTGGCTTCGAGGATGGCGTTGGCCATGTCGCGGGTGATGGTCAAGGTCGGAACGCTCGCCCCGCCCATCGGGCCGCCGCCGCCCGTCGCGCCGGGGATCGAGAAGCTTCCTCCCCGCGGACGGTTGATGATCGGCCGGTCATCGTTGACATGGGCGACCGGGGGAACGGACATGTTCCGGTACATGTCGGCGTCACTGCCGGTGTTCTGGACCTGGAGAATGGCCGCCGGTCCGAGCTTCTGGATTTCGGTCATCTTGTTGAACCGGGCGGGTCCGCCTCCCCGGCGGGCCATCATCATCATGTCGCCGGCCGGCATGGCCGGAAAGTACTTTTCCTTCAGTTCCTTCGTGGCGTTGAAGGGCGACTTGGGATCGTCCCGGCCGGGGGCATCGGTCAGCATCAGGACGACTTTGCCGGCGAGGTTGAGCCCTTTAAGTTCTTCGAACTTAGCCGCGGGCTCCTGGATCCCGTAGCCGACGAAGACGACGGGGGCGGTGAGCGTTTCCGGATTTCCGCCGCCGCGCCCGAAGCCGGCCTGATAGTCCATCCCCGACTGGAATTCCCGCTTCTTAACGGCGCTGCCTTTCTGAAGCTCAAGACAGGCGGAGCTTTGGACATCGGTCGTCAGCTTGAGGGCGAATTCCTGGAAATAGCTCCGCTCCCGGGGGGCCGCGGGGGCGCCGCGCTGGCCGCCGCCGAAACCGCCGCGCTGGCCGAAGCCGGCCGTCGGCATGTCGCCGCCGGGCTTGATGCCCCACATCTTGAAGAGCGAGGCGACATAATCGGAGGCCAGCATGTAGCCTTTGCTCCCCGTGTCCCGCCCTTCCGTCCAATCGGAGGCCAGGAACGTCAGCATGGCGATCGTGTCCTTGGCGTTGATGGCTTCGAACCCGGCCTTGTACTTATCCGGGATGGGCTGCGGCTTGTCGACCAGGGAGAGGGCTTTCTGGACGTCCTCGAGCTTCATCTGGGGTTGCTGCGGGGGCTGCTGCGCCCCGAGGGTGAAGACGAGGGCGAAGGCCAGAAGAGCCGGTGCGAGACGTTTGGTCATGATAGACTCCTCCTTCAGGATTTCACTTTTTAGACGCCGTGAGATGGATTTTCTTTCATTTTTGCTCAAATGACAAGGAGAATTTCCGCCCCCTTGCCTTCCGGCCTGGATTAGGCTATAAATGAGGCGCATTCCGGACGCGTGCCTGTAGCTCAGTTGGATAGAGCGACGGCCTCCGGAGCCGTAGGTCGGAGGTTCGAATCCTCTCAGGCACGCCAGTTTACAACTCCATGGGCGGCCGAAATAGAATCCTGACGGCGGTCACGGTCTTCGCCCTGGTCTTTCTCCTCGGCGTGGCGGGCTTCAAGATCCTCGGCGGCCGGGAGTGGACGCTCCTCGACAGCGTCTACATGACGGCGATCACCATCGGGACGATCGGCTACGGAGAGACCCGCGACCTGAGCGCCAACCCGGCGGCCCGCGTTTTCACCACGATCTACATCTTCCTCTGCCTGGGGACGATCGCCTATGCCGTCACGTCGATCACGGCTTTCGTCGTCGAAGGGGAGCTCCGGAACATCCTCGGGAGGCGCAAGATGGAAAAATCCATCGCCAAGCTCAACGGGCACTTCATCGTCTGCGGCAGCGATGAGACCGCCCAGACGGTCGTCCGGGAACTCCTGGCGACGCGGAAGCCCTTCGTCGTCGTCGACCACTCCGGCGAAGGGCTGGCCAAGATGAAGGAGCTCGGCGACGTCCTTCAGCTCGCCGCGGATCCCTCCGACGACGAGATCCTCCGTAAAGCCGGCATCGAGCGGGCCAAGGGGATCGTCTGCTCCCTTCCGACGGACGAGGCCAACCTTTTCGTCACGGTCACCGCCCGCGGCTTGAATCCGAACCTCCGGATCGTGGCCAAAGGGACCGACGTCAAGTCTCACGCCAAGATGAAGAAGGCCGGAGCCGACAGCGTCATCTCGCCGACGTTCATCGGCGGGATGCGGATGGTCTCGGAGATGATCCGGCCGACGGTGACGACCTTCCTCGACCTCATGCTCCGGGAGCAGAAGCGGATCCTCCGCTTCGACGAAGTCACCGTTCCCGCCGGCTCGCCCCTGGCCGGGAAGACGATCGCCGAGGCGGCCCTCGAGACCCAGACCGGCGCCCTCTTCGTCGCCGTGCGAAGGGGGGAGAGCAAGGAATTCGAGTTCAATCCGGATAAGGCCTCGAAAATCGGGGCCGGCGACGTCCTCGTTTTCATCGCCACGCCGGAGATGGTCGCCGAGCTCGAGAAGATCGCCGTTCCGCCGGAGGCGCAGGCCCCGGCCTAGCCGTTTTCTTTTTTCGCGCCGGGCGGGACTTTCGGGACGCCGCCGTCCTCGAGAGCCTCCGCCCCGCCCGCCTCCAAGATCGCCGGCCCGCCTCCTCCGGTCAGCTTTCCCAGCTTGTCCGCGAACTTGTCGAGGCGTTTCTCGGCGTCCTCGTACTTGGTTTTCGCGTTCGCAAGGTGCGTGCCGACGAGCTCGAAGTCGGTCTCGAAACGCTTCAGGTCGCCGTCGAGCCTTGCCAGGGAGCGGATGATCTCGTGGGCCGATTTCTCAATGTCCAGCCCCTTGAGGCCGAGAACGATGACCTGGAGGTAGGCATAGAACGAGTTCGGCGAGACGGGGATGACTTTCTTCTGCATCGCGAAGGTGAAAGTGCTCTTTTCCTCGCCGAAGGCCTCGTCGCGGAGGATCGTCTCGTAATAGATGTTCTCGGCGGGGATATACATCAGGGCGAATTCGTAGGTCCCTTCATCGGGGAGGATGTATTTGGCCGCGATCGTGTCGATGTGCTTCTTGACGTCGGCGTAAAACTTCTTCTTGAAAGCCGCTTTTTCCCGCTCCCCCTCCTCCTGGACGAACTTCCGGAAGTTTTCGAGGGGGAATTTCGAGTCCACGGGGACGAGGTTCGGCCCGATCTTGACCACGGCGTCGACGGTCTCGCCGCTCCTGAATTTGTATTGGAGCTCGAAAACCGTCGGCGGCAGAATCTGCTGGAGGAGGTCGCCGAGGAAGAGCTCGCCCATCCCGCCCCGGAACTTGGGCGCCCGGAGGAGGTCTTCGAGGGCGGCGATGTTCTTTGATTTTTCGAGGACCTCGCGGGTGACGACCTCGACTTTCCCGAGGTGGGACTTGACGTCGCCCAAATTCTGTCCGATTTGGCCGGTCGTCTCCCGGAATTGGCCCTGCATCGCCTGGATCTGCTGGCCGATCGTCCCCGTCGTCCGGATGAGCTGCCCGCTCATTTCGAGGATCTGCTCGTTAACGGCCTGGACCTGCTGGTTGACGGCCTGGGAGAGGAGGCCGATCTGCTGCTGCATCAGGGCGATGGCCTGGTTTTCGGTCCGGTCGCGCCGGATTTCTTCGAGCTTGGCGCTCTGGACGCGGAAGAAGAGCCAGAGGATAAAGACAAGGACGGCGGCCAGGATGCCGAAGAGGGCCAGGGCGAGAGGCAGGGACATGGAGGCTCCTTCTGGCCGGATTATAGCCCCCGGCCCGTTCGTTTGACAAGGAATCCCCCCTCCGATAAAATACAACGACCTTCTGGCCCGTTAGCTCAATTGGTAGAGCAGCGGACTCTTAATCCGCGGGTTGTAGGTTCGAGTCCTACACGGGTCAGTCCTTTTTCCTCCGAAAATTCTTCAGAATGCGTAAGTTAGGCATTCTTCTCGATGTCCCGTTTCCGCAACTGAATTCAATAGAATTGTCAAAGTCTATTCCATATATTTTCTTCATCAGCGAAGGCCTGGGATTAGACTTTGTTGCGAACAAGTGGGTTTCACAATGACAATCTGAGCTGCCGAAATCAGGATCTGATACTTAGAAGCTATGGCGGAGGAGGCCAAAGGCCTGCCGCGCAAAAAATCCCTGGCCTGACCGTGAACAAGAAGATCAAAGGCGAAATTTTCGCATTCGTTTGACAGCGGCGAATTCGGGGAAATACAATTCGCCTCTGTCATCAGCTTCAGCTCTTTGGAAAAGGGACAAGATCCCGCGGAAGCCGTTGGCGACGGGAAGACAGATAAGGAGGAGGTCGAAATGAAACGCCGTTCCCTGATCCTGATCCTCTTCGTCGTATTGGGCGGTTCGCTGCCGATGGGCGCCGTTCAGGGCGCCTCGCATGAAAACCCGCTCTTCCGGATTTCCTACGCGGCCTCGTTGGATCCGGGCCCGATCACCGGCCGCGTCTTTGTCGTCATCTCGGAGAACAACCTGCGGGAGCCCAGATTTCAGGCGGGTTCGTATGGGGGATCGGTTCCCTTTTTCGGCCTCGACGTCGATCAGATGAAGCCCGGGGAAGACGTGGTCATCGATGAAGCGACGTTGGGATTTCCCCTGTCGAGTCTCAACGATCTCCCGGCGGACGACTATTATGTCCAAGCCGTGCTCAACGTTTACACGCAATTCCATCGCCAAGACGGCCACGTCATCTGGGCTCACCTGGATCGTTGGGAGGGCCAGCGGTGGAATACTTCGCCGGGAAACCTGGTCAGCGAGGTCCAGAAAGTCCGATTGGATCCCCGCGCCGGCTTCGATATGAAATTGATCCTGTCCCGGAAGCTTCCGGACATCCAGGTCTCGCCGGATACGGAATGGGTCAAGCGGGTCAAAATCCAGAGCCAACTCCTCTCGGAATTCTGGGGACAGCCGATCTATCTCGGCGCAACGGTCCTGCTCCCGAAAGATTACGATCGGAGCCCGTCGTTAAAATATCCCGCGATTTACATCCAGGGCCACTTCGGGCTCGGGGCGCCGTTCGGATTTTCGACCACGGAACCGGCCAAACCGTCGACCGACCCGCAGGCCAGGGCCCGGCGTCCGCGGAGCGCCCGCGAAACCGGCTACGAGTTTTTCCAGGCTTGGAACTCCGACGATTTCCCTCGAATGATCGCCGTGACCTTTCAACACCCGACGCCGTATTACGACGATTCGTATGCCGTCAACTCCGCGAATAACGGTCCCTATGGGGATGCGCTGCTCCGGGAGCTCATCCCTTATCTGGAAAAGACGTTCCGCATCATGCCCGAGCCGTACGCCCGCGTGTTGACGGGCGGTTCCACGGGCGGGTGGGAAGCGTTGGCCCTGCAGGTTTTCCATCCGGCGTTCTTCAACGGAGCCTGGGTCTTCTACCCCGATCCCGTGGATTTCAGGCGTTATCAGTTGACGAACATTTACGAAGACGAGAATGCGTTCGAGGTTCCGAACGGGGAATGGGCGAAAATGGTCCGGCCCCTCTCGCGGACGGCCGAGGGCCAAGTCACCCTGACGATGCGCGAGATGAGCCGGCTCGAAACCGTCCTCGGGAGTCATGGGCGGTCGGGTCAGCAGCTGGCGGCCTGGGAGGCCGCCTATGGTCCCGTCGGACCCGACGGCTACCCCAGGCCGCTCTGGGACGGTCTGACGGGGAAAATCGACAAAGACGTTGCCGCCTCCATGCGCGACAACGGCTACGACCTGCGCTTCAACCTGGAGAAGAACTGGTCCAGGATCGGCAAGGACCTTGTCGGCAAGATCCGGGTGTATGTCGGCGACATGGACAACTACTATCTGAACCTGGCCGTTTACCTTCTCGAGGATTTTTTGAAGACTGCGGTCGATCCCCCGGCGGAGGCCGTGTTCGAATATGGACGGCCGGCGAAGGGGCACGGTTGGCAGCCGATGACCAACTCCGATTTGGTCCGAGACATGGCCCGGCACATCGAGGCCACGGCCCCGAAACGATAGCCATGCCGTTCTGTCGAATGACGCTGATTTGTTTTTCAAATCACGGCCAGGTTCCTGACCGAACGGGGCGCCCAAGCGGCGCTCGTCTTCAACGGCTGCGGCTTTCTCTCCGGTCCTTCATATAAAGAAGAACTGATAACCCTAAGATAAAGAAAAGGACCGAGACAGCAACGATATCGACAAGCTTCTGGGGGATATCGAGGCCCGTTATCGATTGAATCAGAAATTTTATGTAAGACTCGGGCATATCATAATGCCCTAATTTCATCCGCACTTGATAATGCCAATCCGTGAAGGGACAGTAGCCGAATCCGTTCCAGATTCCTAGAATAAACCAGGAGGAGGCTGTTAAAACGAGGACGATACGATGAATTCGTCTCGCTTTTTTCCAGATCCATCCGAAGATGATGAAGAGGATTAGCGCCGAATGAAAAATGAAGAAGCCTATGTTTAAAAAGGCATACATTCGGCTATCGGAGAACCGCTGATCGCTATTGAAACTCAATCCATCATAACCCAAGATTTTGGAGATTGTCTAGGCGATCTCCTGAATATAACCGCTTGACAGCCTAAGGCATCAAGAGCGGCCAAGTCGATTCGAATTGCTCCGGGACGAAAATGGTCCTATGATAAACACGAACATCAAGGAGGTTCCCAATGGCGACCTACATCATTCTCAGCCAAGTTTCCCCCCAGGCCTTCAGCGATCCCTTCGAGTTCAAGAAGATCGCGGAAATCGTCGCGGCCAAGATCAAGAGTCAATGCCCGGGCGTGACCTGGAAACAGAGCTATTCGACCATGGGCCGGTTCGATGTCGTGGATATCGTCGAGGCGGAGGACCCCAAACAGCTGGCCCAGGCGGCGATGATCATCCGGGCCTATGGCCACTCGACGACCGAGACGCTGACCGCGATACCTTGGCAGGAATTCTTAGGCGCGATCTGACGGACAGCCTCTTATTTGATCACCGCGCGCATGGCCGTGACCGTGTCGCCGAGCGCTTTCTGCAACAGGCCGAAATCCCATCCGACGCTGATCAGCCTGTAGCCGGCATCGGCCCTGGCCTTGACGTCCCCCGGGGTCGCGTCGACGGCGGCGACCACTCGGCGCTCCAGGCACATCTTTAAGATATTGTTAGCGTCCGCCTCCGGGATGTGGACGGTTTCCACGGCGCTCAGGCCGGGCGTTTCGACGATCTCCCGGGCGTGACGGACGCCTTCCTCGGTTTCGATCATGGCCACGACCAGCAATTCTCCCTTGGGATTGAGCGGCCACACGTCGCGCCGCTCCCTGGGGATGTTGAGCCCGGCCATGGCCGAGGTTTCCGCGCCCCGGACGGCAGAAACGGCCCGCTCCACGTCGGCCCGGCTGTCGACCATGGGAATCCAGACGCCCATCGCGGGGCCGACCTTCAGAGATTCCGCGATTTCATAGCGCGGATCCCACATCCCCCTGTTGGCCAGCTTGACGAGGACGACGGGCGCTTCCCGGGGCACGGTCCGGAAGCGGCGGCTGAAGTCCTGGATTTCGAGAAGAAACCGATGAAGCATGTTGAAGTCGTAGATGTCGTGTTCGACGTCGGCGACGATAAAATCCGCGTCGCTCGTCGCGAGGACCTTGGCGATTCTGGGCGCCGAGAGCGCCCCCGTCCAGACTCCGACGGCCGGCTTTCCGGCTTCAAGGAGGGCGATCAACCGATTCGTCCTCTCCTCGGCGATCGCCGCCTGCGACAGCCAAGACAAGAGCGTCGTTCCGAGAAGTAATCCGAGAATTCCTTGGATACGAAATTTCATTTCGCAGCCTCCTCGGGAATCGAGTCCGTCATCAGAAGCGAAGCCTAGCCTAGACCAACACCCGCGCACCCACCCTGAGGGGCAAAAAGACGATCCGTCTGTCGGCTTTTACGCTTTTTGCGTTTTCGCCATGATGAGGTCGACGAGAAGATAGAGGGCGGCCACGCCGACGACGATATAGACGATTCGCACGGCGCTGCCATAGCCGAAGATCTTGGTGACCAGGTCGAACTTGAACACGCCGACCAATCCCCAATCGATCCCGGCGATGATGACGATCAGCTGGCAGATCCATCCCAACAAACCGAGCTTTTTCATGACTCTCTCCTTTGGACTTATCATAGTCCCGGCGGAAGGAATAATCAATCTCTTGCGGGCGCGCTTGTTCTCCTTTTCCAGGCGACGACAAGGGAGACAAACCGGTCGTAGCTCGCCAGCCCCTCCTTGACCCCCTGCGACTTGAGATAGCGGTCGTAAACGGCCTGGGAGGCGGTCCTCAGCGGCCCCCGATACCGGTCCCATCGCTCCCGGGCCTCCCGGATGTCGGCCCTGACGCCATCCGGAAGGCGCAACGCGATCACGCGGGCGTCGTCTTGCGACATTCGGCTGAGTTCCAAGAAGGCGGAGCCCCAATAGGAGAGGAATCCGGAGTAGCGGATGACGGGCTCGGCGGAGGATGCGCAGGCCAGAAAACCCAGCATATTGGCCGCGCCTTCGTCCGTGATGCCGAAGGCATGAGCCATCTCGTGGGCCATGACGAAGGGCTTCTCGGCCGGAGTCAGGTTCGCCGCGATGTAGCTCTCGCCGAGATAGGGAAAATAGAATCCCGACGAGCCAAAGCGCATCAACAGGCCGCCGGGCCGGAGGGGCCGGACGCGGGGACGTCCAGCCGCGGGAAGTCCGGCGTATGGGAGTATTTTCGACATTGATTTTCGGAGCGAGGATTCGAGCCTGAAAGGGAGGACGGCGTCATCGAGCGCGGCCGTCGTTGCTCCTGGGATCGAAGCCCTCGCTTCGATGAGATTCCTCACGGCCTCTTCGGCCTCGGCTTTGAGGACGGCGGAGTCGAGAGGCCGGACGTCGAGGTTCAGTTGTTTTTCGACTCCGACCCGGTTGTAGTTGAAGCCCCAGAGCGCATAGAAGAAGAAAACGACGATCCCGATCCAGCTCGCGACGAGAAGGAAGCCGCGGCCGATTTTGGCCTTTACGGATGATCGGGGGCGGGGTGTTTTTCTCGATAGAAATCCATGGATTTTCCAAACTTCCCAAAGAATCGCGGCGGCCAGGAAAACATAGAGAAGGGCCATGGGCGAGAGCCCCAGCGTGCGGTCCCAGAGCCATCTTAGCCCGGAGAAGAATCCTCTGGAATAGACGTTTTCGGCGAGGAGCGAGTCTTTCCCGAGCGCCCGATGAAGGGCATAGGACCCTGCCCCGAGAAGGACCCACGTCCATCGGCGGCGGATGCGTCTCGACTCGCTGAGCCGGCTCATGGCGTTTGAGAAGACCGAATGGCGCCGTTTCGCCGATTTAAGACCCGCCCAAAAGACGATGGACGGCGGCCAGCCTGTCCGGGATGGGCAAGCCCTGAGGACAATGGGAAAGACAGGTCCCGCAGGCGGCGCAGGCGTCCGCTTTTCGATAAAGCCCGCCGTAGAGGGCGCACGCCTTTTCCCGGTCTCCATCATCCAAGGCGTAGCGCTCGCAGCGCAGAATATCGGCGATCGGAATGTGCTGGGGGCAGTATAGCTGGCAAGCCGTGCAGAGGCGGCAGGCCGTCTCGTCGGCCCTGGCCGTCATCATCTCGATCGCCCGGGCGTCCGCGGGCGTCAGGCTTTTCCCGGCTCCGGAGAAGGTTTCGACGAATTCATCGAGGTTGCGGACACGGATGACGGCCGCGTCGAGCTCCGTGGCCGTGGTCAGCCAGCGGACCAAGGCGTTATGAGGCTTGGTCCCCGCCGGCAATCCGGCCATGAATTCGCCGTCCTGCTTCATCCGGCCCAAACCCCTGGCGGTCTTCATGGCCATGGTTCCGAAGCCCTTTTTGCGGGCCAGGCTCAGGAATCCGTCGGTCTCGGCGTCTTGACCGTAGGAATACATGATCTGGGCATGTTCATAGATCCCATCCTCGACCACCGCGGTGAGGACTTCGGCGGCGCTTTCTCCGCCCGGAACGCTCGCGTTCCCCGCATAACCGTGCTGCGACAGGCAGAGTTGTTTGACCAGGCCTTCCTTTTTCAGCCGCTCGAACGCCCGGACGAAACCGCGTTCTCCCTTCAATTCTTTCTTGTGGTGATACCCGAAATGGAACTGCATGTCGTCGAAATATCGGAGGCCGGTGCGTTTGACCATATCCTTGACGAAATCGTAATGAGACTCTTCGTCGATGCGGCCGGTATTCAGGTTTCCGCCGACCCTGTCCACGGTGACTTGACAGATGTGTTCCTCCCGGTTCTTGAGGATGGAGGCCGGAGCGCCGTCCCGCGCCCATTGATTGGCCTTGTGCCAGTAGTTGACCCCGCAGCGGACGGCCGCCTCCATCGGGGCGAAAGCCAGGTCGCCAGCCCCGACGAGGACGCTGACCTCGCGCCGGCTGTAGCCGAGAGGCCGGCGCGGCAGCCGGCCCACTTTGGCCGCGGCCTCATCGATTGAGTCTTGGACCGACGGCCGCGCCTTGCCGAAAAGGCGTCCGGCCAGCCCGGCGGCGACGGCCGCGGTCGACCGTCCGAGGAATTCCCTGCGTTTGAGCGCTCGCCTCTCGGTCATCATCCAAACCTCCGCCGACAGGTTACCCGACGGCCGGAAAAGAGTCAAAGGAAATCGACGGCTTATCCGGCTTTTCGTGTCAATGTGCATGACCTCTCTTGAGCGAATTGACAGAGACCCGAGCTCGAGGATATGTTGAAACGAAGGAGACGGATCATGAAAAGAACCGCGGTTTTACTGGTCCTCGCGGCGCTCGTTTCGTCCTCCGGTTGTCAAATGGCCCGGATGTCCCTGCCCGCCAACTTGGCCGCTGAGGCGAGGGAAATGGCTTGCCGCGGCCGCCAGGGATTCAAATTCAACGAGGCCTTCACCTTCGAACCGTTCAAGGTCACGGACGTCCATCGGAGCTGGACGACGATCCAAGGCTGGGGCGACGCATGGTTCAACACGGCCCGGGCGCGGCAGCGGTACGAATTCACGGTCGCCGAGCCGGGCGCGCCCGCCTGGGAAGGCCGGTGCGCCGTCGGGGCCGAATTCACGAACGTCGAAATCCGGGGTTTTCTCGGGGGGGACGTGGAAGTCGAGGTTTTCGGCGAGCAATCCCTTCTCGGCCTCCTGAAAGAGAGGGGCACGGAGAGGTCCTGGAGGCTCGTCCTCGGACAGTCGACGGGCCAAAGGTCTCTGCGCGGCGTCCTGGCGAACGGGAACCTGAGGTTCAGGGTTCAGGGCCATCATCGGCTGACCCGGATTCCTCTTCCCGTCTCCGAGGCCGCCGGCTATCTCTTGAGCCTCGACGGGGAGGCCGTCGCGGCGGTAGAGGTTATCAACAAGGGGGCGGTCTGGATTCATCCCTCGGTGAAGCCGGAACTCCGCGGTCTGCTGGCCGCGGCCGCGGCGGCGCTCCTCTTGTACCAGGACCTTTTGGCCCTTTAAGGCGTCAGGTTTCCGGGACGACTTTCAAAACCGCGTCGTGGGGGTGGACCTTCTGGTCGACCTTCAAGGCCACGTCCTGCCCGGGGAGGGCTTCGGCCACGTTTTGATGCTCGATCTGGAGCGAGACGACGGCTTGGGTAAAATCGGTCGAATGGCCGTGGAAATGGAGGGTGTCGCCGACCTTGATCTTATCCGTGAGACCCAGCACGGCGACGCTGATGCGGTCGAAATAGTGGGTCACTTTGCCGATCGGTATTTCGGACATGGCGGCCTCCTTGGATGTCGGGTTGACGGCGGCTGTTACCTATTTTACACCTCTCAAGCCCCGGACGCAAAGAGTCGCCCGTCCCGGCGGCGGTTCCGGTCATTTGACAGACACGGTCCGGGTGTGGAATATTCGTTGGTCTGAATATCGGGTTATGGAGTCGATCGTGGATATCGTCAAACAGCTCAGCGGCGAGTTGAAGCTCGAGCCGGCGCAGGTCGAACGGACGATCGCCCTCCTGGACGAAGGAGGGACGGTCCCCTTCATCGCCCGTTACCGAAAAGAGTTGACCGGAGGCCTTGACGAAACCCAGATCCGGGAGCTCGTCCGGAGGCGCCGGTATGTCGTCGACCTGGAGGAGAGACGGTCGACCGTCCTGAATTCCATCCGGGAGCAGGGCCAACTCACCCCGGAGCTCGAGGCCGCGGTCGTCGCCGCCTCCAGTAAAACCGACCTCGAGGACCTCTACCTTCCCTATAAGCCGAAGCGGGCGACCCGGGCTTCCAAGGCGAGGGAGGCCGGGCTCGAGCCTCTGGCCCGTTGGCTCGTCGACCTGGCCGATCCGGAGGCCGACCTGGAGGCAGAGGCCTCGAAGCACCTCGTTCCCGAGAAAGGATACGATACGGCCGAGAAAGCCCTCCGCGGCGCGGCCGATATCCTGGCCGAGGAATGGTCCGAGGACGTCGAGGCCCGCAGGCTTCTCCGGGCCATGGTCCTCAAGGACGGCGTCTTCATCTCGGCCGTCCGGAAAGAGTTCGAAGGCCGGAAGACCAAGTTCGAGATGTACCACGACCACCGGGAGGTCATCGCCGAGCCGGCTTCCCACCGTCTCCTGGCGATGTTCCGGGGCGAAAGGGAGAAGGTCCTCCAGCTCTTCCTTGAATATCCTCGGACGACGGCCGTCCGGGAGCTCGTTTTCCGCTTCGTCCGCAACCCCAAGAGCGCCTCGGCCCGGTTGCTCCTCGAGACCGTCGTCGACTCCCTCGACCGCCTGATCGCACCGTCCATCGAAGCCGAAGTCCGCAACGCGCTCCGGGAAAGGTCCGAAGCGGAGGCCATCCAGGTCTTCGGGGCCAATCTCCGGGATCTCCTCCTGACGCCCCCGGCCGGCCGCCGGGTCGTCATGGGCATCGATCCGGGATTCCGGACCGGCTGCAAGATCGTCGCCGTCGACGGGATCGGAAAATTCCAGGAGTACCGGACGATCTTTCCCAACGCCCCTCGGAACGACGTCGACGGGTCCAAGCAGACGTTCCTCGAGATGCTCGTCCGGCACAAGGTCGAGCTCGTCGCCATCGGCAACGGGACGGCGAGCCGGGAAACCGAGGCCTTCGTCCGGGCGGCCCTGGAGGAGCTGCCGGCCGCCCGGCGTCCGACGACCGTCGTCATCAGCGAGGCCGGGGCCAGCGTCTACAGCGCCTCGGACCTGGCCAAGCGGGAATTCCCCAAGCTCGACGTCACCGTCCGCGGGGCGATCTCGATCGCCCGGCGGCTCCAAGACCCCCTCTCCGAGCTGGTCAAGATCGAACCGCGGTCGATCGGGGTCGGGCAGTATCAGCATGACGTCGACCAGGCGGCCCTCAAGGCGGCGCTCGACGAAGTCGTCGAAAGCTCGGTCAACCTCGTCGGCGTCGACCTCAATCTCGCCTCGGAGGAGCTCCTCCGCTACGTCGCCGGCTTGAACAAGGCCACGGCCGCGGCCATCGTCCTCCACCGGAACGCCCGAGGGCCCTTTCGCTCGCGGGAAGGCCTCAAAGTGGTCAAGGGCGTGGGGGCGAAGACCTTCGAGCAGGCGGCCGGATTTCTCCGCATCCCCGGGGCCATGAATCCTCTCGACAACTCGGCCGTTCACCCCGAACGCTACGGCCTCGTCGAGGCGATGGCCCAGGCGCTCGGCGTCCCCGTCCAGGGACTCGTCGGACATCCCGACCTCGTCCGGTCGATCGAGGCCGCCCGGTTCGTCTCCGACGAGGCGGGGCTGCCGACGGTCGAGGACATCCTCCGCGAGCTCGAAAAACCCGGCCGCGACCCCCGGGGCGAGTTCCGCTACGCCTCCTTCGCCGAAAACGTCAAGACGATCGACGACCTCAAACCGGGGATGATCCTCGAGGGCGTCGTGACCAACGTGACGAAATTCGGGGCCTTCATCGACCTCGGGGTCCATCAGGACGGTCTTGTCCACATCTCCGAGATCGCCGGCAAGTTCGTCGCCGACCCCCGCCAGGCCGTCAAGGTCGGCCAGGTCGTCAAGGTCAAGGTCATCAAGGTCGACCCGGAGCTCAAGCGGATCGGCCTGTCGATGAAGAACCTCCGCCTCACTTGATGAGGCGCTTTTTCATCCTCCGAATCCCGACGACGAAGGCCGCGACGCCGAGGACGAGGCCGACGGCGATGTTGAACAGAAGCCGGCGGGGATAGACGCCCGAATAGACCGCCCGGGAGATGGCCACGGCGTGGGTCAGGGGCATGAACTGGGCCAGGGTCTTCATCCAGCCGGGGAAATTGTCGAGGGGGAAAAAAACGCCGGAAAAGAAGAGCATCGGGGTGATGACAAGCTCGGTGTAATAGTTGAAAAAATCGAAGTTCGGGGCGTAGGACGTCACGATCATGGCCAGCGAGGCGAAGAGAATCCCGATGAAGGCCATGACGACGACGAGGAGGACGAAGCTGAGGAGCGAGACGGGAAAGATCCCCATGGCCGCGGCGACGGCCATCATCAGCCCGCCGCTCACGAGGCCGCGGAAGGACGCCCAGAGGATGTCGCCGGCGATGGCGTCCTCGGCCGAAACGGGCGTGGCGATGAGGGAATCGTAGAGGCGCTCGTGGATCATCTTGACGAATGTCCCGTAGAGGCACTCGAAGGTCGAGGACATCATGACCGAGGTGATGATGACCCCGGGGACGAGGAAGAAGAGATAGGATTGCCCGCCGAATTTCCCCATGTAGGCCCCCATCCCGATGCCGAAGGTGACGAGGTAGAACAGGGGCTGGATGAGGCTGGCGATGAAGGTCGTCACGACGAAGCGCTTGTAGGAGACGAGGTTCCGGAAGAAGACGTGGAGGAGACGGTAGGAGAGGTTCATTCGATGAGGCTCCGTCCCGTCAGCTTCAGGAAGACGTCCTCGAGAGTCGCCGGCCGATGGACGGTGTTCGGGAGGTCGAGCTCCATGAGGCGGCGGCGAAGGGCGTGGCCGTCGCGGCAGTAGAAATAGAGCGTATCCCCGACCCTCTCGTGTCCGCAGGCCAGGGCGTCGAGGTCGGCGACGAGGGCCGCGTCGCGGTCGGGCGGAATCCGGATCTCGACGACCTCGCGACCGATTTCGGCCTCGATGAGGCCGTTCGGCGTCCCCTCCGTGAGGATTTTCCCGCCGTGCATGATGACGAGGCGGTCGCAGAGCTGCTGGGCCTCCTCCATGTATTGGGTCGTCAGGATGAGGGTCGTCCCCCGGGCCTTGAGCTGGCGGAGGCGCTGCCAGATGAGGTGGCGGGCCTGGGGGTCGAGGCCGGTCGTCGGCTCGTCGGCGACGATGAAGAGGGGACGGTTGAGAAGGGCCCGGGCGACGAGGAGGCGCCGCTTCATTCCCGTGGAGAGCTGGCCGATCTTGCTGTCCCGCTTGGCCTCGAGTTCGACGAACTTGAGGAGCTCGTCGATCCGGGCCTTCGCCTCCTTCCGGGGGATGTCGAAGAAGCGGGCGAAGACGAGGAGGTTCTCCTTGACCGTGAGGTCGATGTCGAGGGTGATTTCCTGGGGGACGACGCCGGTCATGGCCTTGAGGGCCCGGTTCCGGATGTCGGCCGGGAGGCCGTTGACGATGAGCGTTCCCGAGGTCAGGGGCGAGACGCAGTGGATCATCCGGATGGTCGTCGTTTTGCCGGCCCCGTTCGGGCCGAGGAAGCCGAAGCATTCCCCCTCGCGGATCTCGAACGAGATCCCGTCGACGGCCGTGAAGTCGCCGTATTTTTTGGTCAGGTTCTCGGCCTTGATGATCGTTTTCATGGGAATGAAGACCGGCTATGATAGCAAAGAGGACGAAGAAAGGATAGACTGGCTCCGTGACGATCGTTCTGCCCGCTCTCCGCATCGGGTCGCTGGAGGTCGATTTTCCGGTCGTCTTCGCCCCCCTGGCGGGCTACAGCGACCTTCCGTACCGCCTCATCTGCCGCTCCTGCGGCGCCCCCTTTGCCACGACCGAGGTCATGCTCGACCGGTTCCTCCTCTCGGAAGGGAAGAAGCGCCGCCAACTCGGGCGCCTCGAACCCGCCGACCATCCGGTGGGGGGCCAAATCATAGGCGACGATCCGGCGGTCATGGCCGAAGCGGCGGCCGTTCTCCGGGAGACGGGCTTCGATGTCGTCGACCTCAACTTCGCCTGTCCCGTGCGCAAGGTCCTCAGCCGGAAGCGGGGCGGCTTCTTGATGACCACTCCCGGGAGGGCGATTGAGATCGTCAAGGCCGTCCGGCGGGCGGTCCCCGACCGGCCGCTCATGGTCAAGCTCCGGCGCTCCTTCGCCGCCCGGGACCTGGAGGCCAGGCCGTTTTGGACGATCGTCCGGGGGGCGTTCGACGAGGGAGCGGACGCGGTCTGCGTCCACGCCCGGAGCGTCGAGCAGAAATATTCCGGCCCGGCCGACTGGACCTTCCTGGCCGAGGTCAAGCGGGCTTTCCCGGGACGGACGGTCCTCGGCTCGGGCGACGTCGTCGACGCCGCGGCGGCCCTCCGGATGGCCGCCGAGACGGGGGTCGACGGGATCGCCGCCGCCCGGGGCGCAATCGGGAATCCGTGGATATTCCGCCAGGCGAGGGACCTCGCCGCCGGCCGGACGCCGTTCCGGCCTTCCCTTGAAGACCAGAGAGCCCTCCTCCGCCGGCATTTCGAAATGGCCCGGGAATTCTACGGTCCCCGCCGCGCCGTCGGCATCATGCGCCATTTCGGCATCGGCTACGCCCGCCTTCATCCTCATCCCAAGCGCGTCCGGATGGCCTTCGTCGCCGTCAAAACGGCGGAGGAATGGACGTCCGTCCTCGACGCCCATTACGGCGGCTGACCCGGCTCTTTTCGCGGCCTCGATATTCTGCTATAAGAAAAAGAGAACGTTTCTCTCTGGGATTTCGAGAAACGTTCTCTCTGGCCTCGAGGAGGATGCCATGTCCGGTCAGCAGGTCGCCTTCGGTTTCCTGGAATTCGCCGTCACTCTCGTTCTCGGCTTTCTCCTCGTCTTCGTAACCTACAAGATCCTCCTCAAGCTGACGCCGCGCTTCGACGAGGAGAAGCAGCTCCACCGGCGGAATGCCGCCGTCGGGCTGTCCCTCGGGTCGATCCTTGTCGGCGAGGCGGTCATCGTCAAACAGGCCGTTTACCCGGTCATGGCCGTTGTCCAGCTTTATTCCCTCTCCGACCAAAAAAGCTTCGCCGGCTTCCTCCGGATGATGGCCCTGGCCGGCGGCTATATTCTCCTGGCCGGCCTCCTCGCCGTTCTCTGCCTCCTCCTCTGTTTCTGGCTCTTCGACAAGCTGACGCCGGGCATCGACCAGTATCACGAAATCCGGGAGGGCAACGTCGCCATCGCCATTTTCATGGCCTTGCTCGTCCTGGCCGTAAGCCTCCTCGTGAGCGAGGGCGTCTCGGCCTTGACCCGGGCCTTGATTCCGTTTCCCAAGGCGGGCTCCGTCCCCCTGACTTGAGGCCGGGCATGGTCCCTTCCCGAGGATCGGTCTGGGCGCCGGCCGCTCTGGCCGCCGGGGCCTTGTCCCTGATTCTCGTCCTCTGGCATCTTGGGGGGGGAAGGATGGGCCTCTCCCGCCCCGGTTTCGTCCCGACGGCGTCCCTACGGAGCGGAATCGTGCTCAAGGAGGGCAACGTCCTGGTCAACTCCTTCCGGACGGTCGAAAGCGACGCGGCTTTCGACTTGGAGGTCGGCTGGAAGGATTTCCGGAGGGCGAGTTGGTTCGTCGAGTTTTCCGTTTCCAAGCTCGACCTCGCCGAGGCCCAATCGGATTTCGGATTCACGGGGACCGAACGGGACGCGGCGCTGAAAGAGCCGCTCGAGGCCCTGGAAAGGAAGAAGATCGCCGAACTCCGGGCCTACGTCTCCGGCGTCGTCGCCAAGAGCCGTTATCGGCGATACATCCGCCTCGTCGACCGGGGACCCTTGTCCTTCAGCCTGGGCCTCGAAAAGCCGCCGGAGGACGAGGCCGAGGCCGTCCGCAAGGAATTCCGCCGGATCGCGGCGGCCATGGCCAAGGAGCAGACACGGCTGGACAAATCCCAGGAGAAAGACGTCACCCGGCTCTATGAGGCTTTCCTCGAGACGCGCGGCATCCGCCTCAAGGACGGCGAGATGTCGGTCGCCTACGGGCTCTGCGCTTCCCGCGGCCGCGTCCGAACGCGTCCGATCCTCGAAAGTTTCCGGGCCATCGCTTCGGACCTGAGCCTCTACGATTTCCTGGCCCTCCTCGTGGCCTACCTCCAGGAAGTGCCGTTCGTCAAACCGCCCCTCGTGGAGGGCGAGCGGACGATCCTCGGCTATTGGGTGCCGACCCGGGTTTTCATCGAAAACGGCGGCGACTGCGATTCCAAGGGCGTGACCTTGGCCGCCCTGTGGAGGAATTTCAAGAATTCGCCGATCGTCCTCTTCAAGGTCCCGGACCATCTTTTCGTCGGCTTGGCCGTTCCCTCCCCGGCGACCGAAGGGACGATTCTTTTCGGCGGGCTGCGCTACACCCTCTGCGAAGTCACGGGAACGGAGCTCTTGCCCCCCGGATACATCAGCTCCTACAGCCGGATGTACCTCGAGAGCGGACGATACGCCTATGAGCGGATCGATTAGGCCTCGCCCTTTCCGTTGTCTTCGGGATTCTCGGGGAGGTCGTCGGGAGGGGGCTCCGCGGACCGCGCGCCGGAGGGAAGGGGAGCCGCCGCCGGGGCGCGCCGGCGAAAGAGACGGCGCCATTTCGAGGAGAGGCCGGACGAGCGTTCCCCGTCCTCGATGAGGAGGGGCGCGGTCGTCCGGCGATGGCGGCCCGGATCGGCGGCGTCGTCGAGCTCGTCGGGCTTCATCGTCTCCCATCTTACGGCATTTTGGACCGGACGAAAAGAGCTTGAATTCCCGGCCTTTTTTGGTATAATATGTGTTCCCAAAAACTCGACACGGAAAAAGAGAGGCGCGGTTGGACTACGTCGGAAAGATCGACAGCAAATACCGTTTCGTGATCATCGCGGCGAAACGAGCCAAGCAGCTCCTCAGGGGAGCCAAACCGAAGGTCAAGGCCAAGACGAAAAATCCCATCCGTCTGGCCCAGCTCGAGGTCAGGGGCGGCGTCGTCGAATTCGACATTCTCCACTCCAAGCTCGAAGATATCGCCGAATCCGGAGAGCAGGTCTTCACCGCCGGCGAGATCGAGGAGATGGATGACCACGGCGGAGGCGGGGGGGCCGAGGCGGAGGATTCCGAGCCGGGAGAGATCGGCCTCGAGTCCGAAACGGAAACGACCTTCGACGAAGAATTGCCCGAAGTCGGAGTTCCCGAGGACAAGGACGAGGGATAGTTCCGGGTTTCAGCCCTGTCGTCCGGCTTCGAGGAGAAGCTGGACATAATCCTTTCGGATCCATGAGGCCTGGGGAAAACCGAGGGTCCTCGCCAGCCGGACGATCTTTTCCCTCTCCCCCTCGAATTCGACGAACGGTCCGATGACCGTCTCGTCGAGACAGACCTTGAGCGTTCCGAGTCCCAGGACGGTCCGATGCTTGGCGTAGCGGAAGACCGGCGCGAATCCGAGGGCCCGGAGGATCCGGACGAACGCCTTGCCGTTCCGGACCTCGGTCTCGTGCTCGGTCCGGATCTTGAATCGTCGCGATTTTTGCGGCGCGCCCTTGAAGGTCAGGAAGGTTTTCCGGCCGACCCTCCGGACGCGGAAGGCTTCCCGGCGCGCCGTCAACGGGCGCCCGGGCAGGTCGTAAAGCGTGTTCTCCTCCCCGTGGCGTTCCTGGAGGATTTTGGCTCCCAGGGCCAGGAGCCGACCGCGGACGGAGTCGAGGTCGTCGACCCGAACCTTGACTTCGATCTCGACCACGTCAGGTGGCCCGTTCGAGGATGAAATCCCCGAGTTGGAGAAGGGTGGCCACGGCGGGCGAGTCCGGAAAGCCGCGGAGGAACGACCGGGCCGAATCGGCGAAACGGGCCGCCCTGCGGGCCGTTTCGTCCAGGGCGCCGTTGGCCGCCACGGCGGCTTGAATCCGGGCCGGAGCTTCGGGGTCCGAGCCCCGGTCGCGGATCCAGCGCCTGAGCTCCTCGCCGTCCCGTCCTTTGAGCCGGCGGAGAGTCAGGATGAGGGGCAGGGTGATCCGGCCTTCGCGGAGGTCGGAGAGGACGGGTTTGCCGAGGAGCGACGGCTGGCCCGTGAAATCGAGGAGGTCGTCAACGACCTGGAAGGCCAGACCGATGTTCGTCCCGAACGAGCCCAGACGGGCGACATCCGCTTCCCCGGCGGACCCGAGGATGCCCCCGATCCGGCAGGCGGCCGAAAAAAGCGAGGCCGTCTTCTTTTCGAGAATCTCGAAATAAGTTTGTTCGCCGATTTCCGGGTCTCCGGAGGACGAGCACTCCAGGAGCTCGCCCTCGATCATCCGCGACGTCACCTCGGCCATGATGTCGATGATCGGCAGGCGCCGGGTCGCCAGGGCGTTCTTGATGGCCTGGATGTAGAGGAAGTCGCCGAGAAGGACGGTGATGTTCGACCCCCAGCGGGCGTGGACCGTCTCCCGTCCGCGCCTCCGGTCGGCGTTGTCGATGATGTCGTCGTGGATGAGGCTGGCCGTGTGGATGACCTCGACCAGGGCCGACCAGAAAACATGCTCATCCCCCTCGTAGCCGTGGAGCTTCGCCGAGAGGATGAGAAGGGCCGGCCGGACCCTTTTCCCCCCCGGCTGGAAAAGGTAATCGTTGATCTCGGCCACGAGCGGGTTGGGGGAGCGCCCGAACTCCTGGAGCGACCGTTCGACCCGCTCCAGCTCCTCATGGATGCCGGCATAGAGGCTGATGAGGCTGGAGAGTCTCGTCGGGTCGGTCATGAGCGGCGCTATCTTAGCATTGAAGGGCCGCCTTTTCAATGCGCCCGTTCAGGCGGGAAAGCGGAAAAGGCGGCGGTAATTCGCCGTCGTCTCGGCGGCCAGGCGGTCGAGGGGGAGGTTGCGGAGGCCGGCCACGATCCGGGCCGTTTCGAGGAGGAAAGCCGGCTCGTTCCTCCGGCCGCGGTGGGGAATGGGGGCGAGGTAAGGGGCGTCGGTTTCGAGGAGAAGACGGTCCAGAGGGAGCCGGGCGGCGACGTCGCGGAGCTCCGCCGTCTTGGGGAACGTGATGACCCCCGAAAAGGAGACGAAAAAGCCCCGGTCGAGCATGGACCGGGCGAATTCCCAGTCCTCGGTGAAGCAGTGGAGGACTCCGCCCTGGTCGAAGCCCTCGGCGTCGACGGCCTCCCGGATGTCGCTCCCGGCCTTGCGGCTATGGACGACGACCGGGAGACCCAGTTCCCGGGCCAGGGCGAGCTGAGTCCGGAAGGCCGTCTGCTGCTCCGCCGGAGAGGCGAAATCATAGTGATAGTCGAGTCCGATTTCGCCGACGGCCCGGATTTTCCGGGAGGCCGCGAGGCGCCGGATCTCGCCGGCCGCGGCCTCCGTCCCGAGACGGGCCTGGTGGGGGTGAAGGCCGGCCGCGGCGGCGATTTGGGGATGAGAAGCCATCATCTCGAGGACGACCTTCCGGCTTTGGCCGCTCGTCACGTCGATCGGGCAGAGGATTTCGCCGACGGCCGCCTCTCGGGCCCGGACGAAGACGGCCTCCCGGTCCGGGTCGAACGCCTCCATGTCCAGGTGGGCGTGCGAATCGACGAAAAAAAATCCCCCCGCTTCCTCGGGGACGCGGGGGGATTCCATTCCCGGGGGAAAGACGGTCTTACTGGGTGATCCTCGCCTTGAGGGCTCGAAGAGGCAGCGGGCCGAAACTCACGAGCTTCGTCAGGAATTCCTTCTTCGAGAAGGAGGCCCCCTTGGCTTGGCTGTAGTCCTTCTCCAAGTCGAGGATTTCCTGGTAGCCGACATAGGCTTGGGCCGCCTCGCCCGGATTGAGGACGATGAAATTCCACATCCGCTCGGCTTCGGCGGACGTCTGGAGTCCGTAGGACATCATGTGATTGACGGCCCGTTCCTTGGTCATGTTGCCCTGATGGACGCTGGCGTCGACCTGGAAGGCGATGAGGGCCCGGAGCTTCAATTTGAGTTCATTGAGGCGCTGTTTGAGGTCGTAGAAATTGTAGCCGGCATAGACGAACATGTCCTGGGCGTAGAGGGGCCAGCCCTTGAGGAGGGGAATGTTGGGATACAGGCGCCGGACGAGGGACGCGTTCTTGAAGACGGCGACGGAGGGAACGTAGCTCCCCGGATAGACGTTCTGGATCGTCCAGTAGGGGAGGAGATAGTTCGTGTATTCGTCCAGGAAGGACGCCAGGGCTTCGCCGGACAGGCTTTCGGGGTAGGGGTTGATTCGGAGGCCGATCGGCCCGCCCGCCTCGTAGGGCTTGGGAAGGACGAGGTCGACGAGCTGGAAGCCGCGGTGATAGGCGGGGGCGAGTTCGAGGGCCGGAACGTCGGCCGGGACGTCGAGGATCTTCGTCCGGTTGAGAAAGACCTTGACGTCCTCGACGTTGGCCTTGATTCTGGCACACCATTCCTCCTTGGTCGGCTGGTTCGATTTGATCTTGTTGAGGACGTGGGGGACGACCTTGTTGATGAGCTGCTGCTCCTGTTTAAAGTTGTCGGGCGGGTTTTCGATGTCGAACTCGGGGTCCATGATCTTGTAGTAGCTGAAGCAGATCTTGAACATCTCCCGGCGGATGTTCGTCGTGTCGGCCGTCGCCCGGGCGCCGAGCTCGTTCATCATCATCGACCCCCCGGTCGTCAGCTGGAAGGTCCTCTGATGGGCTTCGCCGAGCCGGAAGTTTCCCGTGGATCGGGCCAGGAGGTCGCCTTGGAGAAATCTCCCGAAATCCTCGAGGGCGGCGACGGCTTTGGCGTGCTCGGACGTGTATTTCACCTTGGCCGCCTCGCTCGCCGGTTCGATGAGCTTGGGGATCTCGGTCTTGTAGAAGTCGAGGAGGGCCGGGAGCCGGCGGACGGCCTCGTCCGTGTATTCCTTGGGCGGCGTCTTGAGGTTTTCCTTGGCCTGTTTGACGAAATCGGGAATGGCCTTGGCCCGGGCTGCGGCCGCGGTCAAGCGGGCGTCGAGCGGCGTCGAGCCGTTGGCCAGGAGAGCGCCGATCGCGTGGTAGAGGAGGTCGGTGTAGATGAGGGGATTGGTCTGCTGGGGGGCGATTTTTTCCAGACGGAGAATCGTCAGGTCGAGTCCCTCGCGGATCAGGTCGAAATCGATCTGGACCTCGGGGCTCAGTTTGTCCTTGGCGATCTTGTTGACGAGTTCGGAGTTGAACTTGTCCATCGCCTCGAGATACTTTTCGATCCGCGATTCGCTCCAATCCTCGAGCTTGTCGTTGTACTTCGTGAATCCGGCCAGGGTCCCGGCCGTTGGATAGAATTTCCAGTATTCATCGAGGTAGGTCTCGACCCATTTGACGAATTTCGCATCCTCGGAGTTCTGGTGGGAAACGAGAACCCCGGACCCGGCGAAAAGGATTGTCCCCAGGACGGCGACGAGCGCCAACCTTTTCATTTGATCCTCCTCTTCTGTAAAGGATTTTAACCTTCCGCGGCCGGCCATAAGTCCGAAATCCTAACAGACTTCCACCCGGAATGCAATTTCCAGGCGAAAAATCCCTTCGCCGCCATGTTCCTACCCGCCGACTCGCGTGCGGCCATTCTCCGCTTTCGATTATTGCAAATTCCGTGCCAGCGCCGGACTTACCAACGGATGAGGGCCGAGGCCCAGGTGAATCCCGAGCCGAAGGAGGTCAAGGCGACGACGTCTCCGCCCTTCAGGCGTCCGTCGCGGACGATCTCGTCGAGGGCGATGGGGATCGAGGCAGCCGTCGTGTTCCCGAAGCGGTCGATGTTCCGGATGACCTTTTCGAGCGGGATGCGGAGCTTGTGGGCGACCATTTGGGAGATGCGGTCGTTGGCCTGATGGGGGATGAGGAAATCGACGTCGGTGATGGACAGGCCGTTGGCCGCGAGGGCCGTTTGGACGGCCTCGGGCATCCGTTCCGAGGCGTTCTTGAAGACGTTCTTGCCGTCCATCCGAGGATAGAACCGCCCCTGGTCGAAGAGTTCGCGGTCGAAGACGGGATTCCGCCGCGGGCTGGGATTCTCCATCCACAGGTCTCGGACGAAGCGGCCGTCGGAGAAGAGATGGGTCGAGAGAACCCCCCGGCCGTCGACCGAGTCGTTCGGCTCGATGACGACGGCCCCCGCGCCGTCGCCGAAGAGGACGGCCATGTCGCGCCCCTCGTCGGAGAGGTCGAGGTTGTGGGATTGGATCTCGGCCGCGACGAGGAGGATCTTGCGATACGTCCCCGCCCGGATGTACTGGTCGGCGACGGAAAGGGCGTAGATGAAGCCGGAGCACTGATTCCGGACGTCGAGGGCGCCGGTCGTTCCCATCCCTAGGCCGGCCTGGATGAGGACCCCGATGCCGGGGAAATAATGGTCGGGGGAGAGGGTGGCGGCGATGACGAAGTCGATTTCGCCGGGCTCGGTCCCGGCCATCTCCAGGGCCCGGCGGGCGGCCTCGAGGCCGAGGTCCGAGCTTCCGACTCCGGCTTCGGCGTAGCGCCGTTCGGAGATGCCGGAGCGCTGCCGGATCCATTCATCCGACGTGTTCATGATCTTTTCCAGGTCGAAGTTCGTCACGACCTTGGGAGGGACGAAATGACCCGTTCCGGTGATGACCGCGCGTTTGTCCATGGTAACCTCTCGAAGCGGGGCCATTATAAAGAAGGGGGGAGAAAAAGACAAAGAATTTGACATCCCTGAAAGGAGGCGGGTAGACTGGATTCGACATGGACGGAGGCATCCGGAGAATCTGCGGCGGAGTCCTCGTCGGCTTGGCCGTTCTCGGCCTGGCGGCCCCCGCGGGCGCCGAGGACCTCGTCAAGGTCGAAAGCCGCGTCACTCCCCTCCGTCTTGCCCGGGGGGAAGAGGGAAAAATCGTCCTCAAGCTGACGGTCAAGGCGGGGATCGTCGTCACCGCCGCCGCGGGCCTGACGGTCGAGCTTGAGCCGGCCGAGGAGCTCGTTTTCCCGAAGAATTTCTTCACCGCCGCCGACCTGGCCATTCCCCGGAAGGTCGTCCAAGGAAAGGAATGCCTGGACCTCGACAAGCCCGTCGAGATCCCGCTGACCGTCGGCCCCAAGGCCCGGCGCGGCGTCCATGTCCTTCGCGGCCGGGTCAAATACTTCGGCACGTCCCTGGCCGAGGGCTGGTGCTACAAGAGCGCGGTCAAATTTTCGGCCACCTTTTCGACCCGGACAGTACCCCTTCGGCCCGGGGCTTAGAGCCAGCCGGCTTCCCTGTACCAAGCGATCGTTCGCCGGATGCCGTCCTCGGTCGGGACGGCCGTTTCAAAACCCAATCGGGCTTTGGCCTTTCCGACGTCCAGAATCCACGACGGGTAGCGGTATTCGGCGAACTTGTTGCGGTCGAGGACGGCGGCTTGTTTCCGGAGGGAAGCCCGCTTTTCCTCGAAGAGGATATAGGTGTAGATTCCGGCCAAAGGGAGGACGACCGGCCTGGCTCGGACGCCGAGGGCCCGGGCGGCCATGCGGCCGAGGTCATCGAACGTGCAGGGCTCGGGATGTCCGATGTGAAAGACCTCGCCGCTGGGAGCGTCGGCCCGAGCGACGAGGTCGAGAGCCCGGACGAGATCCTCGACGTGACAGACGGTCATCGGCCGGCGTTTCCGGCCGAAGACCGGGACGATGCCGAGACGGACGATTTTGAAGTAATCCAGGAAGTCCTTATCCCGGGGCCCATAAACGGCTCCGACGCGGACGACGGTCACGGGGAGGATATCTTGCCGGGCCAGGGCTTCGAGCTCGCCGCCGCGTTTGCTGAGGCCGTAGACGGAAACGGGGGCCGGAGGGTCGTCTTCCCGGAGGGGCCGCCCCTCCTTGCAGGGGCCGGCCGCGGCGAGGCTCGAGAGAAGGACGAAGCGGGGACGGAGATTCCGGCGGGCCAGGGATTCGAGGAGGTTTGCCGTGCCCTGCCGGTTTACCTTATAATAATCGCTCTCGCGGAGGGCCTTGGTGACCCCGGCGAGATGGAAGACGACGTCGAGATCGGACGGCAGGTCGGGGATGGTCTCGAGGTCGCCGCGCAGGATGCGGACGCCGGCCGCGTCGAGATAGCGAAGCTTGGCCGGGTCGCGGACGAGCGCGGTGACGGCCATCCCGCGACGGCGGAGGAACTCGGCGAGATGGCTGCCGATAAAACCGGTCCCGCCCGTTACCAGCGCATGCCTCATGAGGGAGATTATTCTACGATGCCCGAGAGGATTCGGTCAAACGGGGCAAGGGGAAGCCGGAGGATTCTAGGGACCTGGCTTGGTCTGGCCGTTGCCGCGAGCGCGGCCGCCCAGGTTCTTCCCATCGATCAAGTTAGGCCGGGGCAGAAAGGCAAGGGACGGACGGTTTTCGCCGCGACGAACGTCGAAGAGTTCGACGTCGAGATCTTGGGGGTCCTGGCCAACACGAGCGCCAAGCGGAGCATCATCCTCGCCCGCCTCGGCGGCCGGAACCTGGAATCGACCGGCGTCATCCAGGGGATGAGCGGGAGCCCGGTCTACGTCGACGGCAAGCTCGTCGGGGCCGTGGCCTTCAGCTTCCCCTTCAGCAAGGAACCCATCGCCGGCCTCACGCCGATCGAGGAGATGCTGGCCATCGCGGAGTCCTCCCGCTCCTCGGCCCCGGCGGCGCCGAAGATCGCCTTCACCGACCGTCTTTCCCTCGAAGACCTCTTTGCGGTCTCGAAGGACCGGCTCGAGATCCCGAGCGCGACGCCCGCCGACGGGCGGATGGCCTCCCCGCTGCCGTTGCCCTTGTCCTTCGGCGGATTTTCCGCCCGGGTCGTCGACCGGGCCCGGCCTTTCTTCTCGGCCTTGGGATTCCGCCCCCTCGTTGTGCCGGGGGGAGCCCAGAATCTCCCCAAGACGCCCTCCCCCGATTTCACCGTCCGCGGCGGCGATCCCCTGGCCCTCCAACTCGTCAGCGGGGACCTCGACGTCTCGGCCGTCGGAACGGCGACCTACGTGGACGGGTCCAAGGTCTACGCCTTCGGCCATCCCCTCTACAATTTGGGAGCCGTCGATTACGGCATGGCCAAAGCCAGCGTCATCACCGTCGTCCCGGCCCTCGAGAGCTCGTTCAAGATGGCTTCGGCGGGGAGCCTGATCGGGGCCTTCGTCCAAGACCGGACCTCCGGCGCTCTGGGCGAAATCGGCCGGATGCCGAAATTCGTTCCCCTCAACCTCAACCTCGTCGGGGAAGACGGAAAGCGGAGAGAATTCAAGCTCAAGATCGTCAATGACCGCCTCCTGACCCCCCTCCTGACGAACATGTCCCTGGCCCAGATTCTCGGAACCGAGGACCGTTCCCTGGGGGATCTGACCCTCGAGCTCTCGGGAGACGTCACCCTCGACACGAATCCGGCCCAGGGCGTCCACCTCGAGGACGTCTTCACCGGAAACCTGGACGTTCCGGTCACCGAGATGTCCGGCCTCGTGACGGCCGTCCTCTACTTCTTGACGAACAACGAATTCCAGGAGGTCGGCATCCATCGCCTCGACCTCAACGTCCGGTCCATCGAGGGCCCCCGTGTCGCCGTCTTGGAGCGGGTCTGGCTCGACAAGTACGACGTCTCCCCCGGCGAGTCCGTCCAGATGAAAGTCTACACCCGTTCCTTCCGCGGGACGACCGAGGTCCAGGAGATCCCCTTCCTCGCGCCTCACCTTCCGCCCGGGGCCGAATTCCAGCTCGTCGTCGCCGACACGGCCTCGATGCAGCGCGTCGAAGCCGGCCAGTACCGGAGCCAAGGCATCGTCCCCCGAAGCTTCGCCCAACTCGTCCGTCTCCTCAACAACCTCCGCAAGAACAACCGGATCTATTTCAAGCTCGTCGGGCCTCGGCCGGGCCTTTTCCTCCGGGGCGAGGAAATGCCCAACCTCCCGCCGGCGATGAAGTCTCTCTTCGCCTCGCCGCGGGCGGCCTCCTCCCAGCCGACCGAGATCTCGGTCTCGACCTTGGCCGAATACCAGCTCCCCGTGCCTTACGCCTTTCGGGGCTTGGCCGTCATCCCCCTCCGGATCCGGAAGTAGGAGAGTCCCATGAAACGTCACCTCGTCGCGGGCCTCGCCGCCGTCCTCGGCTTATTCCTCGCCGCGGGGGCCGTGACTCCGCAGAAAGTCCTCCTCCGCAGCGGCGACGATTTTCTCCGGGGCAAGTTCGACGGGATATCGGTCTCGGCCGAAGGAAGGCTCTCCCTCGCCCCGCGCGAGGACAAGCTCCAGGGGCCGTCCGAGGATTTCTACCTGTCCTTCCTCATGACGCCGGAGGGGACGGCCTATCTCGGATCGGGCCACGAAGGCAAGGTCTACCGGATCGGAAAGGACGGGAAAACCGAACTCTTCTTCCAAGCCCCGGAAATGGACGTGACCTGCCTGGCGATGGACAAGAAGGGCGTTCTCTTCGCCGGGACGTCGCCCAACGGGAAGATCTATAAAATCTCGGCGCCCCTGAAGGGAGAGGAGTTCTTCAATCCCGCCGAGCGCTATGTCTGGGAGCTCCTCTTCCTCGAGAACGGCAACCTCCTGGCCGCCGTCGGCGAAAGCGGCGGAATCTATGAAATCCGTCCCCAAGGGGAGGGCCGCCAGGTCTACAAGGCAGCCGAGAACCACATCCTCTGTCTGAAGCTCGACCGAACGGGCGACATCATCGCCGGCAGCGGCGGCAACGGCTCGGTCTACCGGATCGGGAAAGACAGCGGCAAGGGAGCGGTCATCTTCGAGTCCCCCTTCGAGGAGGTCCGGAGCCTGGCCTTCGACCTCGACGGGCGCATCTACGCCGCCGCCGGGGGAATCCCGAGCCGGGGGCGGGGTGGATTGGCCGCGGCCGCGCCGGCCGGCCGCGAGGCCGAGGTCACCGTATCGGTTTCGGCCGCCGCCGCTCCGGCCGCGGTCGGGCAAGCCCAGATCGCCACGGAAGCGGCCCCGTCCCTCAAACCGCCGGCGGCCGGACGCGAGCCGGGGGCCGTCTTTCGGATCGCTCCCGACGGCGAGGCGGTCCGCCTCTGGCTTTCGCCGGAGGAAATGGCCTACAGCCTCTTCTGGTCGGAAGCGGAGAAACGCCTCTACGTCGGGACGGGTCCGCGGGGCCGGCTCTACACCCTCGACCGCGACGGGCAGGTTTCCCTTGTCCTCCAGAAGACCTCCGAGCAGATCTTCGCCTGCATTCCCGTCGGGACGAGGATCTATCTCCTCGGCAACAATCCCGTCGACCTGACGCTTCTCCACCCCGAGCAGAGGCTGAATGGCGAGTACTTGAGCCCGGTCACGGACGCCCGTCTCGTCTCGGGGTGGGGAAAAATCGGCTGGGAGGCGAGCCTCCCGCCGGGGGCGTCGATCCAGCTCCAGACCCGGAGCGGGAACGCCGCTGAACCGGGTCCGAGCTGGAGCGACTGGTCCCCTCCCTATCAGGCCCGGGACGGCGAACAGATCTTGAGCCCCCGGGCCCGCTATCTCCAGTTCCGGGCCCTGTTCAAATCCTCGTCCGGCAAGTCGTCGCCGAAGCTCGCCCGGGTCGCCTTCCATTACCTCCAGATGAACGTCGCCCCCGTCGTCGGCCGGGTCGAGCTCCTCGGACCGAACGAAGTCCTGTTGAAGCCGCCGGACATCGAGGAGGCCATCCTCGGCCTCGAGCGCCGCCTTTCCGACCCTCCGGCCAAGAAAGACGAGATGAGGTTCATGGCCGCCAAAAAGGTCGAACGCAAGGGCTTTCAGACCCTTCAATGGGAGGCCGAGGACGAGAACGGCGACGTTCTCGTCTACACGATCTTCCTCAAGAGCGACGCCGAGAAGGAATGGCGGGTCCTCGACGACCGCTGGCCCGAAACGACCTACGCCTTCAACACCGTCAACTTTCCCGACGGGATCTACGCCCTCAAGGTCGCGGCTTCGGACGGCCCGTCCAACCCTCCGGGCTCGGAGAAAGCGGGGGAGAAATCCGGCGGGCCCCTCGTCATCGACAACGCGGCCCCGGCGCTGCGGAACGTCCAGGTGGTCCGGAAGGGGGAGGCCCTGGCCGTCAGCTTTGAGGCCGAGGACACGTTTTCGGCCATCCGGGACGTCAAGGTCCTCGTTCGGCCGGGGGATTGGCGGATCGTCTTTCCCGAAGACGGGATCTGCGATTCACGGACGGAGCGGTTCTCGACGACGATTCCCCTCCCCCCCAAGTCCGACAACCTCCTGACGGTCAGCGTCCGGGACGCGATGGGCAACGTCGCCGTCCACCGCCAGGTCTTCTGACTTTCGCCTATTTCGCCCGCTCGAGGTACTTGTCCTCGCGGGTGTCGATTTTCAGGACGTCGCCCTCCTGGATGAAGGGCGGGACGGAGATGACCAACCCGTTTTCCATCGTCGCCGGCTTGTACTGGGCGGCGGCGGTGGCCCCTTTCATCCACGGCTCGGTGTGGGCGACCTTGAGCTCGATCGTCGTCGGCGGGGTGACGTTCACGGCCTGCCCCTCGAACATCTCGATGACGAAGATGACGTTCGGGACGGCGTATTTGGCCGCCTCCCCCATGACCTCGGCCGAGAGGGAGACCTGGTCGAAGGTCTCGCGGTTCATGAAGACGCAGTCGTCGCCGCTCTGGTAGAGGAATTCCATCTCGATTTCCTCGAGGTGGACTTGCTCGACCCGGTCCACGGACCGGAACCGGTAGTCGCGGATGGAGTTGTCCCTGAGGCTCCGGAGCTTCGTCTGGACCATGGCCTTCCACCGGCCGGGGGTGATGAGCTGCATTTCTTGGACGCGGAAGAGCTGGCCGTCGTCCATCCGGAGAATCAT
>Ga0208047_1000027_pt1 | contig 51846 bp, 31 predicted proteins | sample Kivu_220m_FD_184162 | JGI IMG/M metagenome (GOLD analysis project Ga0208047, IMG submission 184162) | Freshwater microbial communities from Lake Kivu, Western Province, Rwanda to study Microbial Dark Matter (Phase II) - Kivu_220m (SPAdes)... | ecosystem: Environmental > Aquatic > Freshwater >...
GTTCCCCCCCTCGGCAAAGCCATGGGGCCCCCCCCCCGCTACGGGGTCACGAGGACGGCCATGCCGCCGCTTGACACGCCGAGCCCTTCGAAGAGCGTCTGCGGGGACGGCAAACCCTCATGACGTTCTAGCCGTTCCCGTTTACGGCAAGCGACGAAGATGGAGGAGAAGATTTCCGAAAGTCAGGCTTAGCGGAGGTAGCCCAGGGACCGGAGGCGGACCTTTTCGACCTCGGTGAATCGAGGGGGGGCGGGCCTGATGTTCCTCCGGTTCCGCTGGATCTCGACGGCTTGCCGCCAGTTCTCCAGCAAAGCCGCCAGCCGCTCGCCCTCCTCGGGCCGGGCGGAAACGAGGTTGACCTTTTCGCCCGGGTCGGATTCCAAATCGTAAAGCTCGCGGGCTCCCGTCTCCCGATTTTCGATGAGCTTCCATCCCCCTTGAACGACGGCCTGAAACGGCGGCCGATACCGCGTTTCGCTGTAGACCGACCTAGGGCCGGGGCGTGCCCCTCCCTCGAGATCAATCGCCCGGCCTTGCGGCCGATAACCGGCCGGGGTTTTCAGGCCGAGATGGTCGACGAGCGTCGGCATGAGGTCGATCAGCCCGACATCATCCTCGACGACCCCCCGCCTCGAGGACCCCGGCAACTTGATGAACAAGGGCACGTGGACGAGCTCCTGATAGAGCGTTTTCGTGTGGCCGATCCAATGATCCCCCCGCTCCGAGAATTCCTCGCCGTGGTCCGCGGCGAAAACGATCAGGCCTCGATCGTACAATTCGCGGCGTTTGAGCTCATTGAGGAGGCGTCCGACGTGCCGGTCGGTGAATCCGATCTCGGAATCGTACAGGGCGTTCACGAAGCGGAGATCGGCGTCGGTCATCGCCGGGGCCCTCGCCTGAAGGCTCTCGATCGGCTCGCCGCTCTTGAGCGGCCCAGGGTAATCCGGGTCGAAGTCGAATTCCGAATGGAGAAGATAATCGAAGTGGGGGTCGAAATAGTGGACGAAAAGAAAGAACGGTCGGCAGCCGGCGGCTTCGAGAAGGGACATCGCCGTCTCCGTGACGCCCGGAGAGGAAATCCCTCCATGCCCCAAGGCGTTGGATTGGTCGAAGGCATCGAATCCCCGGTCGAGGTTCAGGCTCGAACCGACGAAGTCGTGGGAAATGACGGCCATGGTCCGGTATCCGTTGCGCCTGAAAACCTCGGCCAAGGCGACGACGGAGTCATCCAAGACGATCGGGAGGTCGGTCTCGAAGCCCAGGACCGCCGGCTCCAGGGAGGTGAACAGGCCGGCGACGGACGGCGTCGTCCAGGGCGCGGGGGCGACGGCGTTTTCGAAGACGAGCGAGTCGTCGGCCAAGGCGTCCAGATGAGGAGTGATGTTTCGAAAATAGCCGGCCCGGCCCAGACGGTCCGCTCGGAGGGTATCGATGACGATCAGAACGACGGAGGGCCGCGACCGGCCTTCTCTGGACATGATCCAAGCGACGACGCCGGCCGAAAGGATCAGGAAGAAGGAAAGAACGACAAGCGGCCTCTTTTTCATGAATTCCAGAAGGACGGCCTCTTTCAATAAGATAGCGCGAAATCACCCGGCACGCCATAGCCGGGAGAGGTGAAGTTGCGGGGGAGGATATTGCCGGGGACGAAAGGGAGCGACCGGCCGTCTTTCAGGTCAACGGACCCGGCCGCGGGCGATCTCGGCCAGAACGGCCACGGCCTCCGGCCCTCCGATGTCGCCGAGAGCGAAGATGGCCGCCTTCCGGACTTCCGGACGATGATGCGTTTTCGCCACCCGGACGAGATACGGCAGAGCTTCCGCGTCGGGAAGCTCGGCCAGGGCGAAGACCGCTCTTTTTTGAACCTCGACGTCCGGGTCGTCGAGGGCCAGCCGCTCGAGCGTCCGGACGGCTTTAGCCGAGGCTTTCTGGGCCAGACCCATGACGGCGTCCTTCCGGACGACGGTGTCGGAAGAGGCTGTTGCCGTGTCAATGAGGGCTTCGAGGGCGGCGGGATGGCCGTTTTCGGCCAATCCCCAGACGGCGGCCTTCTTGACTTCCGCGGGATAATCCGACCTCAGGGCTTTCTTCAGGGCCGCGACCGCCCCCGCGTCTTCCTGCTCGCCGAGCCCGAAGGCCGCCGCCCGGCGGACTTTCGCCGGCTCGGCACTCGAAAGAACGCCCGTCAGGAAGGGAACGACGACGTCAGGGAGTCGATGCATCGCCAGGGCATGGACGATTCTCTCCCGGCTCTTGCCGGCGGCGTCCCGATAAAGAGTTTTCAGGACGCCGGCGCTTTCGGCTTCGGAGGCGGGGCCCAGCCAAACGAGCGGCCAGCCTTCGAGTTCGACCCGGAGCTTGAGGTCGCTCATCCGGACGTCCTGGATCGTCCGGCCGGTCTTCGGAGTCATCTTGAAAAGGAAGCCGATGTCTTTTTTGACCAGCGTCTCGGGCGCATCCCGCCCATCGAGCTCGTCCAAGGCCCGTCGGGCGGCGTTCTCGAGAACCTTCCTCTCGTCGGCCGCGGCGGGCGGCCGGCCGGCGATGATCTCCTCGAGAGTCCTCCTCTCGCCCTCCCGCCGGCCCGACCACGAGCCGATGAACGAGCGCTCGTTCATGAGCCGCTCGATGGAATATCCGATCCAATAGCCCGGCCCGCCGATGTCTTTCCCCTGATCGAATCCCCAGGCCAACCTCTGAGCGAGGGCCGCCGAAGGGTTGGGGTGACGGATGGCCTGGCCGGAAGCGGCACCGAAAGCGCCGCCTCCGGCCGCGATCATTCCGGCGATGGACAATGCCGCCAGGACATGCCGGAGGTGCATCGTTCGCCTCAAAACCCGGAGTCGCCGTCCTTTTTCTTGAGGATCTCGACGAGAGCTTCCCGCGCCTTGGGCGTCCCGATCTCTCCCAACGCCCCGACGGCGGCGGTCCTGACCCGGACGTCCGCATCGGTCCGGGCGATTTCGAGAAGGGCGGGGACGGCTTCGTCGTTGTTCTTCTGGCCCAAGGAATAGACGATCGTCCGCCGTGTCTCGGCGTCCTTCTCCTCCTTGAGAATCTGGAGGAGCATCTTGACGGTTTCCGGACGGCCTTTCCCGCTCTCGGCGATCGCCATCAAGGCCGCCCTGCGGACCTCGGGGAACTTTGTGCTTCGATAGACCTCGAGAAGAACGGCCGGGCCGACCTTCCTCTCTTCGTCGGCCAAGGCGAAAACGGCGGCCTTGGCCATTTCCGCGGTCGGACCGTTGAGGGCCGCGTCCTTGAGGACGGCGAGCGCGGCGTCCCCGCCGAGCTCGGCGAGGGCATAGAGGGCGGCTTTCCGGATCTCCTCGTCCTTGGAGCCCGAATACAGGGCCTTGAGGGCATCGAGCGAGGCCTGCCCCTCGTGCTCGGCGATCAAATAGATCGCCATCCGGCGGAGGTCCTTATCGGCATCGTTGAGGGCGATATCCCTGAGCATCGGGATCGAGGACTCGTCCAGCCGCTCCGAAAGGGCCATGAGGGCGCTCCGCCTGAGGTCTTTCGATTTCGACTCGGCAAGGATTTGGCGCAGCACGGCCGTCGCCTCCTCGCCTTTCTTCTCGGCCAGGCCGAAGACCGCCATCCTGGCCGTATCGGGATCCTGGGAGGAGAGGGCGATCTGCTTGAAAAAGGGAACGAGCTGCGGGTCGTCGTTATCGGCCAGGGCCATGAGGGCCGTTCGTCGAAGTTCGGCCGAGGCGTCGCTCAAGGCGATGTCCTTGAGGAGCTTGGCGGCCTCGGGCCGGTCGCTGTCGGCCAGGGCGAAGAGGGCGTGACGCCGGACCTCAATCGAGGGGTCGGATTTGGCGATCTCGACGAGCTTCTGGAAGGCGCGGGGGTCGTCGGAATCCCCGTAGATCATGACCAGACGGGATTTCAGCTTCGGACTGGCGTTGGCCTCGTAGAGGGACAGGAGCGAAGAGACGGCCGCCTCGTCCCCGATGTCGCCGAGGGCATAGAGGGCGGCCAGGGTCACGTCCTCTTCCTGCCCGCTTTCGAAGGCCTTGATGGCCGCTTCGTACTCGGGCTTTCCGGACTTGGCCAGGGCGCGTCCGAGGCGAATCATATTCGCTTGGGCTTCACCGCTCCATTGGCTCTTCGGATAATCCTTCAGGAACATCTGGTAGGCCTTGAAGGCTTCCTCGTACGACCGGCCCATTTTCTCGGACACGTAGGCCTGCCAGTAGCGGGCGTCGTCGATCCATCCGCTCTTCGAATACGCCGCCAGAAAGGTCTCGAGGGCCTTGGCCGCCTCGCTCCACTTCTCGGACATGATCAAAGCGTAGGCGGTCTGATAGCTCTTCGCATCCTCCGTCTGCTTCTCCTCGGCTTGAGCCCAAGGAGCGCCGGCGGAAATGACGGCCAAACCGACGATCAGGGCGAAAATCGTTTTCTTTCGAGTCATCTTCGTTCTCCTTATTTACATTGACGAAATGCCGCCGCGGGAGGCGGAGGCGGGCGTCTTCGGCGACGGCCCGCCGCTCGTCGGCCCCCGCAGTTCGGCGATGTTGATTTCGAAAAGGATGTCGCGGCTCTCGGCACCCGCCTTGATGATGTTCACCGCGTCGAGGTCGTCCTCGCTCTCGAGGTTGGCGATTTGAAGGAGGATTTTCTCCAAGTCCCCGACCAGCCTCTCCAGCCGCCGGTCCTTCGCCCGGCCGAGGTCGCTTTTCAGCGCCGCGGCCTCGGCGACGAGCTCCCGCGAAGCGGACCGCTGGCCCGGAAGGTCGAGGCCGTAGGGGTCCTGCGTCTCCGGATGATAGTTGACGATCGCCAGGAGAATCCGCTTGGAGCGGTCGAGGTAGCGCGAAGCCCGCGCCCCCAAATCCATCTCCGAGGCTGGGATGACGGACGAGGCCGCTCCGCCGGGAACCGGGACGGGCCGGGAACCGGGCTTGAAGACGTACCGGCCGAGAAAAATCCCAACGACAAGAATCGCCGACGCGGCGGCGGGCACGGCCAGCCAGCGGGGAAAGACGGCCTTGGGCCGGGACGGCTTCGCGGGGGCGGCCGGGGCGGGACTTTCGGCTTCGAGCCGCTCTTCCTCGGCTATCCGGGCCTGGAGGCGGTCCCAGTATCCGTCCCAAAATGCCTGTCCGGGATCGGGGCGGCTCCGGCGGCCGGCGAGATGGAGCGCCCGGAGCGCCTCGGCGTATTCGGCCGCGCAGGCGGAGCACTCGGTCCGATGCCGTTCGAACATTTCCCGCCGGCGTCCGGCCATTTCCCCGAACAGGGCCTCCGGGATCCTCTTGCGGAAGGCGCGGCAGCTAGACATATTGGATCTCCTTCTGGATCTTCCTGACCGAGCGGAAGAGATAGCTTTTCACCGCCCCGAGGGAGACGCCGAGAACCTCGGCGATCTCCTTGAGGTCGAGCCCGTGGTCATGGCGGAGGAGAAAGGCGGCCTTCTCCCGCTCGGAGACGGCCTCCAAGGCCCGGTCGATTTTCTCCCGGAGAAGGATCGCCTCGGCTCTCCGGGCCGGATCCTCGGCCGGACCTGCCTGCTCGACGTCGATTCCCCCGGGAAGCGAGGAGGGGAAGAAGCTCCTTTTCCGGAGATGGTCAATCGCCGCGTTGACGACGATCCGGTAGAGCCAGGAATTCAGGTTGGCCCCCTTCTTGAACGTCTTGATCGACCGGAAGACCTTGATGAACGCCACCTGGGACACATCCTCGGCGTCGGCGCTGTTCCGGGTGAACTCATAGGCCAACCCGTAGAATTTTCTCTTGTAGGTCTCGACGAGCTCCCGGAAGGCCGCCGGCTCTCCGGCGGAGAGCCGGTCCTCGAAGCCTGGCCCAAGGTTTATGCTCATGGCGCGTTCACCGTTTAGACGGGCGGGCGGAGCGAAAGGTTGGCAGCGGCTCCCCGCGTCAAATCCGGGGCCTGTCGGCGCTCATCGGCGGGCGTCCAGGGCGAGGAGCGTCGCCAGGAGGACGTCCGCGCCCGCAACGAGGTCGGCCGGAGCGGTGAATTCCCGGGGCGAATGGCTGATCCCTCCCCGGCTGGGGACGAAAATCATCCCCGCCGGCGCCACGCGGGCCATGTTCTGGGCGTCGTGGCCGGCCCCCGACGGGAGGGATATCGCCGGGAAACCAAGCTCCTTGGCCGCGGCGGCGATCGCCTCCCGGATGGCGGGATCCATCATCGCCGGCCGGGCCGCGTCGCCGAGGGGGGCGAAGGAAAACGATACTCCGGTCTCCCCCTCGATCGTCCGGGCGGCTTCGCGGATCTCCTCGAACAGGCACTGGATCCTGGCTTCTTCGAGGTCCCGAAGCTCGAGCGTCAAGACGGCGCGGCCGGGAATGACGTTCGGCGCCCCCGGTTCGACCCGGATCTGGCCCACCGTTCCCACCTGGCGGCCCGGCTTGGCCGTGACGACCCGCCAGACGTCCAGGACGAAGCGCGACGCCGCGACCAGGGCATCCCGACGGATATCCATGGGCGTCGTTCCGGCATGGTTTGCCGTCCCTTCGACCGCGACCGTCCACCGCCGGATGCCGACAATCCCTTCAACGATGCCGATGGGAATCCCCTTCGAGGCCAAGACGCCGCCTTGCTCGATGTGGAGCTCCAGATAGGCGGCGATCGAAGCGGGCCGACGGACGGCCTCTTGAAGGCGGCCGGGATCCCCGCCGAGGAAAACGATTCCTTCGCGGACGGTCGTCCCGCTTGAAGTCGGGGCGTCCAAAGCCTTGGGCGTCACGTCCCCCACGAGGGCCGAACTCCCCACCGTCCCGCCCTCCTCGTCCGTGAAAATGACGACTTCGACCGGATGGCGCGTCGTCCGGCCGTTCTCCCCCAGGACCCGAACGCATTCCACGGCGGCCAGAACGCCGGCCGCCCCGTCATAACGCCCACCATGAGGGACGGTGTCCAGATGCGACCCGGCCATGAGCGCCGGCAGCCGCGGATCCGTCCCCGGGAGCCGGCCGATGATGTTGGCCGCGGCATCCATGCGGATTTCCAGGCCGGCCTCCTTCATCCAGGCGATGACTTTCTCCCGGGCCTTGACGTCGTCGAGACAGAACGCCGGCCGATGGACGCCTCCCTCTGCCGTTCCCCCGATTTCGGCCAATTCCGCGATCCGCCGGTTCAGGCGGTCGGCATTGACGCGAAGGACGTCTGCGCCGGCGAATTCTTGAAAGATGCCGAAAAACGCGGCGGCGGCGACGAGGGCGCGCATGGCCTCACCTCCCCGAAAAGACTCGCCGCGGGACGAAACCGCAGCTCTATGATTATATATCCGCATCATGGCTCCAGCGCTAGCGGGACTTCGACCGGGATTTGATCGGGCATTCCGCCTCGACAAGCGCCTTCAATGCTCGCAACTTATCGGCCAGGCGTTTGGCCGAAACAGGAAAAGCCGTCTTGACCTCGGGGGCGAAGATAGCGATCTTGAATTCTTCGATCATCCACCGGAACTCGTCGAGGGTGGCGGCGAGAACCGCTGTGGGGCTTTCTCCCGCTCGTGCCCTAAGAGCGGCCAGAGCGTCGAGAAAAGGCCTGACCTCCTCCCCTTTCGCCAGGTCTTTCTCAGGGCCGCACATGGCCCGCTCCGCCCTGACTCTCAGGGCTTCGAGATATCGCGGCAGATGGGGCAAACGATCATCGGGATAAGCGTCCAAAAAAGACTTGGAGACGAGGACCTCGAGTTCCGCTTGAATCCTCTCCACGGCCGAACGGACGGCCTTGTTTCCAGGACGGGCGGCGAGGATTTCCTTGAGGACGGCCCGGAGTTTCCGGACGGCATCGAGAATGCGCACCGTCTCGTCGAGGATGACTTTTCCCCTTTCGAACAGGGCCCGGACGGCGCCTTCGGACAGGGCCCGGAACTCTTCCGGCGTCCGGACGTCACGGCGGAAAACCCGGGCCGTCAGTCGCCCGAGCATGGCTTTCTCGACGGCGCCCGGGCCGCCGAAAAACAAGGCGGCGCGGCGGACCTCCTCCGGAAGGGCAAGATGCCGTTCCATGTATTTCAGGTCCTTGGCGAATTTCGGCAGGAGAAGGGCCTCGACGCCCTTCGGATGGACGGCCGCCGCTTCCTCCCGCGTCTTGAAAAGGCGAAGGTTCACGCCCGAAGGCGACGGCTCGAGGGAGGGATACGCCGAGACGCCGCCTCCCAAGGAAACATCGTTGGGCAGCGGCCCGAAATCCCATTCTTGAAGGGACTTCCTCTCCCACCGCTCCTCGGCTTTTTTCCAGGCGGCCGAAGCCGTATCGGCGACGGGGATCTCGGGTTTGAATCCCTTGAGCGCCTCGAGGTCCCTCCCTGAAACGACCTCCTTGCCCTCCGGGCCGATAATGGACAAGCGGACTTCAAGGAACCTCGGGATTTCGATCCCGGCCCAGGCGGAAGCGGGGATTTCGGCGTGGAAGCGGCGCTTGACGAATTTCGCCAAGGCCTCGGGAAGCGAGCCTTCTCCGCGAGGCATTTCCCGATAAATGATCTCGGCGCTCATGCCCGCCGGGACGAGGGCTTTCCGGTAACGCTGCGGCAGGCTTTGGACGAGCTCGGCGATTTTCTCCCGGAAATACCCCGGGATCCCCCACCCGAGCGGCTCGACCGGCAGGAGGGCGAGTTGGTCGGAGCGGACGCGCAAGGTGACGCCGTCCTCCTCGGCGCCGGGAAGGAATTTATACGTTGCCCGGAGCTTCAACTCTCCCGCCTGGACGAAATCGGGATAGAGGGCCATTTCGTCCTCTGAAGGGATATAGCGGACGACGTCGGCCTCGGTCATTCGGAGAAAACGGTCTCCGCCGCGCCGCCGCAAGACGCTTTTCAAGCCGCGGATGTCATAAACGCCGGGAAGGCGGCCGGAATAAAACGCGGCCAGGTCCTTCTCCTCGGCGACGATGTCCCGCCGGCGGAGCTTGTCCTCCAGGCCGTCGTATTTAGCCCGCAAGGCGAGGTTGTACCTCAGGAAATCGAACGGCTCCTTGATTTGGCCGGCCAGGAGCCCGTCCCGGATGAAGATGGCCTGAGCCGCCTCCGGGTCGATCGGCCCGTAGGGGACGGATCTCCCGGAAACGATTTCCAACCCGAAAAGCATCACTCGCTCGTTCGCCCGGACTTCACCGCGGCCTTTATCCCAAGCAGGGTCATGATAGGAGTACCGGCACAGTTCCCCGCCCAGTGCCTCGAGCCATCCCGGGTCGATGCGGGCGGCCGTCCGGAGGTAAACGCGGGCCGTCTGGACGACCTCGGCGGCGACGATCCAACCCGGAGGCTTGGCGAAAAGCGACGAGCCGGGAAAGAGCATCGCCTCCCGCCCCTTGGCCGCGGCATAGAGATGCTTTTCCTTGAGGACCGCGATGCGGCTCAGGAGGCCGCTGGCGACGGACTTGTGGATGGCGGCGTACCGCCGGGGCGGCATTTCGGCCCGGGCGGCGGGCCCGACGGACAGGCGGAGCTCCCGCAAGATGTCCAGGATCTGGTCGTGGATATAGACCCACTCCCGCATCCGCGGAAAGGAGAGAAAATGCTCGTGGCAGAAGCGGCGCTTCTGGCCCGTCGATGGCATCGACGCCCAGTCGGCGTGAAAGCGCTCCCAGATGTTGAGGAGGGTCAGGAAGTCCGAGTCGGGGTCGCGAAAAGGGGCGTGGGCGGCGTCGGCCTGTTGGGCTTTTTCCGGGGGCCGCTCGCGCGGGTCGCGGATGCTCAGGGCGGCGGCGACGATCGCGACCTCGCCGGCGACGCCCTCCTCCAGCCCCTCGAGGAGCATCCGGGAAATGCGGGGATCGAGTGGGATCCTGGCCATCCGTCGGCCGCGCTCGGTCAGCTCATAGTCCGCCCCGCGCTTCCGGACAGCGCCCAGTTCGACGAGGGTCGCGAAGCCGTCCTCGACCATCCGGGCCGTCGGCTTGTCGACAAAGGGGAAAGCCGACGGATGGCCGAGGTTGAGAAAGAGCATCCTGAGGATGACCTCGGCCAGGTTCGAGCGGAGGATCTCGGGCGGGGTGAAGCGGGGCCGCTCGTCATAGTCCTTCTCCGGGTAAAGCCGGACGCACAGCCCTTCGGCCACCCGCCCGCAGCGGCCTTTCCGCTGGTCGGCGCTCGAGCGCGAGACCGGCCGGATCGGCAGGCTGTTAATCCCCGCTCCGGGGAGGTATTGGGAAATCCGGGCCAAACCCGTGTCGACGACGTACTTGATCCCGGGGATCGTCAGCGACGTCTCGGCGACGTTCGTCGCGACGACGATTTTCGGGCCGGCGACATGGTAGACCCGTCCCTGCTGGGCGCCCGGAAGGCGGGCAAAGAGCGGGAGGACCGTCGTCGCGGCGTACTTCCGGCCGGTCAAGATTTCACACGTTTCGAGGATGTCTTGTTCGGTCGGCATGAAGACCAGGATGTCTCCCGGCGGCTTTTCGTTCTTGAGATAGTCGACCGCCTCGGCGGCCATGTCGACGTAATCGAGGTCCTCTTTCTCTTCAGGGTCGGGGACGCGATATTCGACCTCGACCGGATACATCCGGCCGCTGACTTCAACGACCGGCGGTCCGCCGAAGGCCTCGGCGAATTTTTCGATGTCGAGGGTCGCCGAGGTGACGACGAGCTTTAGGTCGGCGCGTTGGGCGAGGAGCGTCCGGACGATGCCGAGGAGAAAATCGATGTTCAGGCTGCGCTCGTGGGCCTCGTCGATGATGATGGTGTCGTATTCGAGGAGGCGTGGGTCGGACTGCGTCTCGGCGAGAAGCATCCCGTCGGTCAGGACCTTGATGACCGACTCCCGGCTGGAGCGGTCCTCGAACCGGATTTTATAGCCCACCCTCCGGCCGAGCGGCTCGCCCATCTCCTCGGCGATCCGGTGGGCGATCGTGATCGCCGCGATCCGGCGGGGCTGGGTGACGGCGATCCGGCCCCGGACGCCGCGCCCGGCCTCGAGGCACATTTTGGGGATCTGAGTGCTCTTGCCGCAGCCCGTCTCGCCCGAGACGATGACGATCCGCCGGCGGCGGAGGGCGGCGACGATCTCCGCCCGTTTCGCGGCGATCGGAAGCTCGGGCGGATAGACAATCCTCATCGGGGCCATTGATAGCACGCGGCCCCGGCCTAGTCAATTTAAGGGACGCAAGGCCGTTACGCGACGGGCCAAAACATCTGGGTCATCCACTTGGCCGAGTCTTTCTCCACGTCCGGGTCGGTGAGATACGTTTCCCACATCCGCCCCGCGGGCTCGTGGCCGTTCTCTTTCATCCAGGCCGTCATCGCATTATAGGAGTCGACGAGCTTGTCATACGGACCGACGTGCATTCCCGTCACGACTTTGCCGCCGGGCAAGGCCATGGGCTGGATCCGGCCTTCGCCCGCCGCACCCGGACCGACGGGGAAGCCGACTTCCATCGCCGTCTCGCGCTCGCTCCAGGAATGGTAGAGGGCGAAGGGCGGGCCGGCGACTTCGATGTTCCGCCCCTTGATGAACCGCCAGAGTTCGCCGAAGAATTCCTGCATCTTGGCCGGAATGTCCGCCATGGCCACGGTCTCCCTTATGGCCAAGCCCGGCTGTTCGGCGAGTTCGACGACCTTGAAATCGTGATTCATGAACGACCTCCCGTCCTTGTCTTCGGACCGGGCCATCTTAATCCCTGGGAGTGGGGCCAGTCAATCGGACGCGGATTGACTTCGGCCGAGAACACGTCCTATAGTGGCGCCATGAACAAAAGGAGGCTCCTACTCCTGGGATTTGCAGTGGCCGTTTTGACCGCCGGACTCGCTTCCATGCAGACGACGAGCCGGCCGCCCGCGGGCAACGCGGTCATTCCCGAGGATTTCCGTCCCGCCGACCGCTGGCAAACGGCCGAATCGCCCGACGGACGGGCGGAGCTTCTCTTCCCGGTCAACGTCGTCCGGATCTACTCGGACGAGCACGCGGCCGAGCAAATCGCCCCCGCCAACTGGGTCCGGACCCAGCTCCAGATCACCAACCGGCTTTTCCGCTTCACGGACGCCGAAATGGCCGGATACGGGCCGAACCGCCCGGCGCCCTGCCTCCAGTTCCGGCTCAACAAATTCTACGACGTCCATGAGCGGGAGGTCTCCGAAATCCTGGGCCAGGCGTTCGACACCGAAAATGTCTTCGGCGCCTCGGCCGCGCCGAACGGCTCGCAATACATCGGAACCCGGGAGCTCCGGACTCTCAAGGTCACCGACGAAGAGGACTATCTGACCGTCTATTGCGTCTGGTCGCTCAAGAATCCGGACGAAATCCGGACCGAATTCGGCGGAGAGTCGAACGTCGGCTTCTTCGACCGCGCCCCGACCGGCCCGCGGCGCGTCCTGACGCGGGTGACCTCGGTCCGGGCGATCCTGGGGGTCGTCGGCGGGCGCCAGGAAGGGGCGTTCATGAGCATGGTCGCCCACGAGCTCGGGCATTACTTCGGACTGCCCCACTCTTGGGAGCGAGAGCCCAACGCCCAACGGGGGATCACCGACCTCGGCGACGGCCCCCAAGGCCGGGTCGACCCGGATCCCTTCTTCGCCAACGTCATGGACTACGACGCCGGACCCCAGATTACGCAATACTTCTCCAAGACGCAGCTCGACTACATGTATCGCTTTGCCAGGGACCGGGCCTCGCAGTTCGTCCGGGCTATCAAGACGGGGGGAGGGGGCGCTCCTCCGCCTCCTCCGCCGGCGGGCAACCCGACCGCGGAAATCAACCGCGTCTGGGTCGACCCGCCTGCCGCGGGCGGGGATGTCGCGGTCCACGTCCGCCTCGTCGTCCGCGGCATGCGCGGGCAGCGGGGAGACGCCGTCGCTTGGTTTTCCTGGAGGTCGGGCGAAATGCTGAAGGATTTCGACGGCCAATACCGGAGTATGGCCGGGCAAGTCTCCGTCGGCGTGCCCGTCACTCCGGGATATGACGACACGCTGTTCGAGGACCTCGTCCTGACGATGCCCGGCGGGCAGCTCCACCTCGCCCAGGGAACGCATCCACTCAGCGTCGTTGTCGGCGTCTTCCGCGGCGATGCGATGCTTGCCTCCTCGCCGCCGGCCGGATTCGAGTACACGCTCGGGGGCGCCCCGCCGGCGGGCGGCTCCGGAGGTGCTCCGGCGGCCTGGATCACCGACCTCAAGGTCGATCCGGCCTTCGCCAACCAAGGACAGACGTGGGTCAAGGTCGGCGCCTGGCTGACCATCGATAACCTCCTCGGCCAGGAAGTCGTCCTCCAGGCCCGGTATTATTTCCCCGACGGAACGCCGCTCCGCGACTTCGACGGCACCTTCCGTTCGTCGGACGGGCTGGTCCTGGCCGAAAATAAAGTCACTCTGAAGTACCAGCGGACCAACGTAGCCGACATGCAGGTCTGGATTCCGGTCCCCCAGCTTCATTTGGTTGCCGGACAATTCAACCTCCAGGCACGGCTGACCCTGGTCCATGGCGGCCGGGCCCTTGCCTCGGCGGGATCGCCGGTCTTCTCCGTGACGAGCACCGCGACGGCGGCCGTGAAATCGGCCGTCGTCCAAAACGCCTGGGTGACACACAACCATCAAGGCGGCGGCCAGTTCGGTCTTCTCGTCCACGTCAACGCCGTCATCAACGGCTGCCAGAACGAGCCCTGCTCGGTCGTCGCCTGGTTCCACGACGCCGCGGCGAACCGGCTGAAGGATTTCGACGGCCAATACACGACCCAGGACGGCCAGGCCAGCGCTTCGATTTCCATCACGCCGCTCTACCCCAGCACGACCTTCACCGAAATCCAGATCTTCATGCCCTACGCCCAGCTTCACCTGGCGCGCGGCCTGCACCATCTCGGGGCGCGGGTCGGCGTCTTTCAGGGCTCGACGATGCTCGGAAAACGGGAGGAACTCGCCCTTTTCCAGGTCGAATGGCGGAGTCCCCTCGCCGCTCTTCAGGATTTCGTCAAGTCGAGGGCCCAGCGGGCCATGTCGGCCTCGGGAGGCCGGTAGGCCTCGAATTTCTCGAGGAGGCGGGCGGGGTTTGGGTCGACGAGAACCATCGACCGATGTTCGGGCTGGAGAAAATTCCGGGCCCGGGCGCGGTCGAGAAAGTCCAGGATCGGGTCGAAATAGCCCGTGACGTTGAGCAGGCCGCACGGCTTGCGATGGATGCCGAGCTGGGCCCAGGTCAGGACCTCGAAGAACTCCTCCATCGTCCCCAACCCTCCTGGAAGGGCGATGAAACCGTCCGAAATCTCGGCCATCAGGGATTTGCGTTCGTGCATCGACTCGACGACCCGCAGATCCCGGATGGCCGTGTAGGCCAGTTCCTTCTCGACCATGCCGCGGGGGATGACCCCGATGACCTCGCCGCCGGATTCGTGGACGACGCGGGCGATTTCGTACATCAGGCCGACCCGGCCGCCGCCGTAGACAAGGCCGATCCCCCGGCGGAGGAACTCCCGTCCCAAAGCCCGGGCCGCCTCGGCGTAGGCCGGGTCCGCGCCGGGGCTCGATCCGCAAAACACGCTGAGGCGCCGCATCGACGGCATCTTATCAAAGTCAAGCCGTTTCGGGAATCCGTCCGCGGCGATGATTAGGGACGGGGACGCCTCCAGGCGCCCCTTACAACGACCAGCCTCCCCGGTAGCTCCGGCTGAGGTATTGGTCCGCTTGGGGGGCGTTCGGAAAGCGCATGTTCTCGGCGTCCCAATAGAGCTTCTCGCCGCTGCGGACCGCGGCGCAGCCGAGAAGGACGATTTCGGTCAGAGGGCCGGCATATTCGAAGTTCGAGCCCGCCAGCGGGCCGCCTTTGCAGGCGGCGATCCATTCCTCATAATGCCCGATCGACCGGGGAAGCGTCTTGGGGGGGCGGGTGTATGCGGCCATTTTCTCTTCGGGAATGATCCGCAGCCCGTTGGCCCCATGCGATCCCGTCAGGATCTTGCCCTTGTCGCCGATGTACAGGGCGCCGCCGTAGGTGTCCCCCATCTTCGCCCCCGGCGGCAGCTCTTCGGACCGGGGCGGCATCAGGCCGCCATCGTACCAAGTCAGGGTCAAGGGCGGGAAGCCCTCCCTCTCCGGGAACTTGTACGTCACGATCGAGGCCTGAGGGTAGGTCTCCGTGTTCTTCGGCTTGTCCCAGTTCATCGTTCCCGGGACGAAGATCGAAAAGCTCGCCTCGACGCTGGTCGGCGCGCCGAGCTTCAGCGACCACATGATATGGTCGAAGATATGACAGCCCATGTCTCCCAGCCCGCCCGTCCCGAAGTCCAGCCAGCCGCGCCATCGCGACGGCAAGTAGGCGGGATGGTAAGGCCGGGCGGGCGCCGGACCGAGCCAAACGTCCCAGTCCAGGGTGTCCGGAACCGGCGGACTGTCCGCGGGGCGGTCCATCCCCTGCGGCCAGACGGGATGGGGAGTCCAGGCCTGGACTTCGGTCACCCGGCCGATCGCGCCGTCCCAGATCCACTCGCACAGAACCCGGATGCTCTCCATGGCATGGCCCTGGTTGCCCATTTGGGTAGCCACTTTGGCCTCCCGGGCGGCCTTGGCCAGCGTCCGGACTTCATGGATGTTGTGGGCGAGAGGTTTTTCGACGAAGACATGCTTGCCCAGTTCGATGGCGGCCATCGCCGCCACGGCATGGAAGTGATCGGGAGTCCCCACGGTCACGGCGTCGATGTCCTTTTGTTTCTCGAGCATGACCCGGAAGTCCTTGTACCGGGGGACCCGCGGATATTTGGCCAACGTCTTGGCGGCTCTTGCCCAATCGGCGTCGCAGAGGGCGACGATGTTCTCCTTCTCCATCCTCGCCAGGTCCCCGCCGCCCTGCCCGCCGCAGCCGATTCCGGCGATGTTGAGCTTGTCGCTCGGGGCGGTATATCCCCGGCCTCCCAGAACGCGGCGGGGAACGATCATCGCCCCGGACGCCGCGGCCGCGGACCCTAGAAACTCCCTCCGGCTCATCTTTATCACCCCAACCTCCTTGGCCCGCTCCAGCCCGGCTCCGCTATTTCAGCTCCAAGGCGACGGCGACGTCCTGCCCGGCTGGCAGGGCCAACCGGCGGCCGCGCGGATCTTTCGAGTCCCGGATCGAACCGGCGCCCTTCGTCAGGCTGACGGTCTTGATCTCGCCGGGCGCGAAGAGCGAGATCTCCTGGGCTTTCGCCGACCGCAATACGGCTTCGATCCTCCGGCCGTTCCAGGCCAGGCGCCTGATCTCGACCTGGCCCCGGCAGAGGATCCCCTCGACCGCCCCGGAGGGCCAAGCCGCCGGCTTGGCCGGGAGCAGGCGGATGACGCCGGGATCCGAAGCCGCCAGCATCTTGATGAGCACGGCCGGCATCCCGCCGCTGATATCCGTGTTGAAGAGCTTCTTGGCGTTATGCATCGAAGCCAGATTGTGCAGCCAGTAGCGGTTGAGGAGAGGGACGAGGCAGGCGTACGCCAATTCGGCCTCGCCCAAGCTGGCCGCCGCCTGTCCGAGTTGGACCAGCCCGAAGGACATGAACCCGCCCTGCTTCTCCCAGTTCGTCCAGTGCCGCTCGAATTTGAGCTCGATGATCCGCTTGAATGCGGCTTGGAGCTTCGGGCTCTTGGCGATCTCCTCGGGCATGCCGTCCAAGAGGGCATAGAGCTGGGACGTGTGGCGGTGGTTGTAGTTGTCCGTGAGTTTGGGAGTCAGCCATTCCTTGACCGCCCCGTCCTCGTTGATCAGATAGTCCGGCATCTTGGCCAGCATCCTCTCCCAGACGGGAATTTTCTCCCGGTTGAGGCCGAGCTCCCGCGAGGCGGCGATCGTGTTGACGAGCAGCTCCTTGGCCGCGGCGACATCCATCGTGGCGTTGAACGTCATTTGGTTCCTGGTGTTGCCGGGGGCGTTCTCCGGCGACTGGGTCGGGCTGAAGACGTATTTCCCGTCCGGCCCTTCGTAAAGATAATCCTCGAAGAAGAGGGCCGCCTTTTCCATGAAGGGCAGGGCGTGCTCGGCCAGGAACCTCCGGTCGCCCGTGTAAAGCCAGTAATCGTAGAAATAATGGGCCGCCCAGGCCGCTCCGGCGACCCAAAACTGGCCGGGAAAGGACAAGGCAAAGGCGTTGTTGTAGCCGGTCGTGGTCGACCGGGACGGCAGGACGATCCCCCGGGCCCCAAAAATCCGGTCGGCGTTGACTTCGAGATAGGGGACCAGCCACTCCATGTAGGACGTGTAAGACAGCAGGAGTTCGGGCGTGTTGGCCATGAGCATGCTGGCGATGGCCGAGGGGACGTTGCCGTTGTGGGTGAAATCGCTGGCCCAGGGGGGGTCATAGGTTCCGGCCCAGACACCCTGGAGAGTCGGCGGCAGGTCGCTCGTGCTGGAGATGATGTTGTAGCGTCCGGCGTCGAAGACCTTCTCCAGCAGCGCCCGCGACGGCTCGGCGTCGGTCGTCTTGGCCAGAAGCTTTTCCGTCGTCAGCTGATGGTCCGCGCCGCCGCCCATGTCGAGCCTCATCCGGAGGAACATCTCGCCGTGGATTTTTTCGTGCCGCCCGAGGAACTCGCCGTAATTCGGCGGCAACTGGGCCAACGCCTTCTTCGTCGATTCGATCTTCGATTTATCGAACTCGTCGAGGACCTTGATGTCGACGAAGATCAGGACCTCGTCCGCTCCCGTGACCACAAGCGCCGGGCCGTCCGTCGTCGTCGCTCCGCCGCGGAGAGCGACGCGGGCCACTCCCTCCAAACCCTGGATGCTGCCGGGATAGGCCCGGGAGAAGCCGTGGCGGAACGTCAGAAAGGAGGCGTCCGTCGTCGTGGCGAGGTTCGTGACGTTCGCCCTGAACCGTCGGTTATCGGGTTCCCGCGGGGCGAGCTCCAGCCGACAATGGATCCCGCCGGGGCCGGGACCGGCGATCCGGATGACGGCCAGGCCGTCCGCCCGGGAGACGAAGAGCTTCCGCTCGAAGACCCCCCGGCTGTCGGACCAATGGACGATCGTCTCGCCGGTCCGGAAATCGGTGGCCCGCAGGTAGTCGGAGACATCGCCTTGCGCCTCCGTCATGATCCTGAGGTCGAAGGCGGGCATAAGGGGATCCGGATATAAAAACGTCTTTTGCTCGGAGACGTCGACGGCCAGCTGGGCCGCCTGGGCATAAAGCCCGCGGTCGATGAGGCGGCGGATCTCGAACAGCCGGGTCACCGTGGCCGGGGGGAGGAGCGGAGACCGTTCGGGGACGAACATCCGCTTGTGGCTGAAGACGACGATTTCGTCGAGAGGCCGTCCAAGCACGCTCGCCCCGATCGTCCCGTTTCCGCTGAGAAGGCCCTGCTCCCAGGTTTCTCCCGGCTCGGAGCTGACGAAGCCGCGCTCGGGGACGGCCAGCGTCTTCGGGAGCCGGGCCTCGGGCGCTTGGGGATCGGACCGTCCCGGAGCGGCGAAGACGAAAAATCCCGCCAGAAGCCAAACGAGGGTGAAGGCGACGGTCCTGCCGGACGGACGCTTCATGATTTTCCTCCTCGGAAGGGAGGGGCGCTGCGCCCCTCCTGCTTGTATTTCTCCAGCAGCGCGCTCAGGCGGGAGACGATCTCGGGGCGTTTTTCCCAGAGGTCGTTTCGCTCGCCCGGATCCTCGGCCAGGTTGTAGAGCTGCCCGGGAGATCCCGGCACCGGAGGCTTGCCCGCGGGGGTCATCCAGCCGCCGGACGTTTTGTTGTCGAGGATGAGCTTCCACTCGCCCTGCCGGATGGCGAACGTCCCGTTCTCGGAATGGGAGACCAGGGCTTCCCGGATGGGCCCCGCCCGCTTCCCGCCGAGCAGGGCCGGAGAAACGTCATAGCTGTCCGGTCCGGCGTCGGGGGAAAGATCGGCTCCGGCGAGCCGGGCGAAGGTCGCGAGAAGGTCGACCAGGCATATCGGCTCGTCGCTCACGATCCCCGGCTTGATCCGCTCCGGCCACCGGGCCATGAAGGGGATGCGATGGCCGCCTTCCCAGATATGGGACTTGAGGCCCCGCAGCGGCCCTTCGGACCGGTGGCCGTTCGTCCCGGGGTGGGGGCCGTTGTCGCTCGTGAAAATGAGAAGGGTGTTTTCGGCCGCCCCCAGCCGGTCGAGGACTTTGATGATTTCGCCCACGCACCAGTCGGCCAGCATGACCAGGTCCCCGCGAGGTCCGTCCGCGCTTTTTCCCCTGACAAGGTCGGGCGGGAGCCACGGGGTGTGGGGCGCCGAAAGGAAGAGGGAAACGAAAAAAGGCTTGTCGGGCGCATCGGTCCTAGCCTTTTCGATAAACGAGATCGCCCGCTTCGTGAAATGAAAATCGACGTCTTCAAGCTTATATCCCGGGGCGATCCAGCCTTTGCGCGGACTCCCCTCTTCGCCCTTGGTCATATCGTAGAACTCGGATACCTGTTTGTCGGGAAGGCCGGCGGTCCGGTTCTTGTCGATAAAGACGAACGGGCCGTCGATCGTCGAGCAGGCGGCGGTGAAATAGGCGTCGTCGTAGCCGTGATCGACGGGGCCGCCCTGGACCGGTTTCGAGAAATCGGCGTTGAGCCCGGTCGAGGGGTCGGCGTCCTGCGAAGACCCCTTCCGGTATTTTTCGGCTTCCTGCCAAGTCGGGGTGGATCCGTTCATCCGCGTCCATCCGAGCCCGAGGTGCCATTTGCCGAAGAAACCGGAAGCGTATCCACGGTTCTTGAGGACCGTGGCGATCGTCGGCCGGCCCGGCTCGAGGAGGGGCGGCGTGTAGCCCCCGACGACGCCGCGCTTCAGCCAGGTCCGCCAGGCGTAGCGGCCGGTCAGAATCCCGTACCGCGTCGGAGTGCAGACGGCCGAGGGCGAATGGGCGTCGGTGAAGCGGACTCCGGATTTAGCAATCCCGTTGACGTTCGGCATCGGGATCTTCGACTCCGGGTTGTTGCAGCCCGGGTCGCCGTATCCCAGGTCGTCGGCCAGGATGAGGACGATGTTCGGCGGACGCTCCCCGCCTGGTCGGCGGGGGGGGAAAGGTCCGGCAGCCAGGGCGGCCGTTCCCCAGGCCATGCTCTGCAGGAAATCCCTCCGCTTGATTGTGCCCATCGGCGTCCTCCTCAATGGCCCCTCTTCCCCGTCCCGATTCGCGTCCCTCCGGCCGTCATTGGAATTCCTTCCGAGCTTCGAGAAGCCGCTCGATCCATTGACGGCAGCGCGCTCCGAGGTCCTCGAGCCTCGGCCGATGGGCCGTCTCGCCGGCCAGGTTGCGCTTTTCGAGCGGGTCGTCCTCGAGGTCGAACAATTCGACGTACTCCGGATGCTTGGGATATTGGATATATTTCCAGCGGTCCGTCCGGACGCACTCGCTCTGTGGAATCTCCGGATGATCCCAGAGCTCTTCACAGAAGATCTCTTCGCGCCAGGGAGGACTGGCCCGACCGAGCAGAGGCCGAAGGCTCCGCCCTTGGTAAGCGGAGGGGATTTCGATCCCCGCGAAATCGAGGAACGTCGCCGGCAGGTCGATATTCAAAGCCAATTCCCTCCGGACAAACCCCACGTCCTCCCGGGGCGCCCGGGGATCGCAGACGATCAGCGGGACTTTGGTCGACGGCTCGTACATCAGCCACTTGTCGGCATAGCCGCGCTCGCCCAGGAAATAGCCGTTGTCCGAGGTGTAGACGATGACCGTGTTCTTGTCGAGGCCGCGGCGCTCGAGCTCGGCCATGATCCGGCCGAGGACCAGGTCGACCCCGCTAATCATCCGGTAGTACCCCTTGACCATGGATTGGTATTTCTCGGGAGTGTCGAAACGCCAGGCCCAGCGCGTCCGGCTCATCGTGTTCTTGAGGAAATCGGGCTGGGCTTCGTAATAGGCCGGAGCGGCCGTTTCCGGGACGGGGATGACGGCGTCCTTGTAGAGGCCGTCCAGGGAGGACGGCCAGAAATACTGCCGGGGGTCATCGTCTTCGGCATGGGGCGCCCAGGGGCACCAAGCGAGGCAGAACGGCTGAGCCGGCTTGACGCTCCGGAGAAACTCGACGACCGCTTCGCCCTCGACCTCGGTCTGATGCCGCTCGACGCCGCCGGCCTTCTGGAAAAACGGCAGGCTCGTGAACCTCCACCAGTCGAACAATTCCTTCTCGACGCCCTTATCCACGCTGACCCCGAATTTGCCGACAAAACCCGTCCGGTAGCCGGCCCTGCGGAGGAGGACCGGGTAGCTCATCTCGATGAACGGCCTCGCGAGCGGCGGCTTGGTGAAGGTGTAGGTGTGCGTCCGCTCGAAGGTCCCGGTGAGCAGGCTGGCCCGGCTCGCGGCGCAGATGGGCGTCGTGACGAACGCCCGTTCGAAGCGGACGCCCCGTCTCGCCAGCCGGTCGACATTCGGCGTCCGGATGACGGTGTTGCCGGCGCAGCCCATCGTATCGAAACGCTGGTCATCGGTCAGGACGAAGAGGATGTTCGGCCGCTTGGCCGCTCCGGCGCCGGCCGTCCGGCTGTGGGAAAACGCCAGGCTCCCCAGGCCGAGAGCGGACGTCCTCAGAAATTCCCGCCGGCCGAAACCGGTCACGGCGACGCTTTCCCTTTCGGCTTTTCGGTGTAGATCTCCCGGACCCTGTCGACGACGATGGCCAGGAGGATGAGGAGGCCGAGGAACGAGTTGGCGAAATAGGGATTGGCCTTGACCTCGACGAGGCCGTGCTTGATCAGCATGAAGATGGCCGAGCCCATGAAGATCCCCAGGGCGGAAATGACGCCGCCGGTCAGCCCCGTCCCGCCGATGATGGCCACGGCGAAGGAGACGATCAGCCAGTCATCGCCCGTCTCGGGCGCCGCCGAGCCGAGCTTGGACGCCCAGAGGACCGCCGCCAGGGCGGCGAAAGCCCCGGACAGGACATGGGCCCAGACGACCATCCGGTCGGTGGCAATGCCGGAGAGCCGCGCCGCCGCGGCGTTTCCTCCCGTGGCCAGCATCCGGCGGCCGAAGACGGTGCTTCGGTACATGAAGCCGACGAGGCCGAGGAGAAGGACGACGAGGAGGAAGACGTAGGGAACGCCAAAGAGGCTCTTTTGGCCGATGAAGCTGAACGAGGCGGGGACCCTGTACGGCTGGCCACCGGAGATCCCCGAGCGAAGCCCCATGAAGATGAACATCATCGACAGGGTGACGATGAACGAGTCGATCCGGAGGCGGGTGATGAGCCACCCGTTGACCGCCCCGGCCAGGACGCCGAAGCCCAAGGCCAGGAGGACGGCCAGCGGCGCCGGCAATCCCCACGTCTCGAGCCCCAAACCCAGGACGATGGTCGTCAGGCTGCCGATCGCCCCGACGGCCAGGCTCATCTGCCCGACGACGAGGCAGAAAGCCTGGGAGAGGGCGATCAGGACGTAGAAGGCCATCTGCCGGGAGACGACGAACATCGTGTAGCCGCTGAGGAAGCTCTGGGAGAGGAGGGAGAGGACGGCGAAAAGGATCGCCGTCGAGATCGCCAGGCCCAGGGTCCGCCCGCTGATCCCGGGGCCCTTCCGGTCGTGGGTCGTCATGTCCGGCTCCTTCCTCAATTCAAGAAACGTCCGATCTCGGCGCTGACTTCGGCGTAGGTTTTGCCCCCCTCATCGAGGCCGCCGACCTCGCCCGCGATCCGGCGGTCGCGGAAGACGAGGATCCGGCTCGAAAGCTTGATGACCTCGGGCATGTCCGAAGAGATGAGGATGACGGCCTTGCCCCGCGTCCTGGCCAGGTCCCAAATCAGACGATGGATCTGTTCCTTGGCCCCGACGTCCACGCCCACGGTCGGCTCGTCGATGATCAGGGTGTCGCAGTCCGCGGCCAGCCACTTCGAGAGGCAGACCTTTTGCTGGTTGCCGCCGCTCAGCTCCTCGGTCTTCTGGTCGAGCCCGGTCACCCGGATGTCCAGGTCGTCGACCATCCTCCGGGCGATGGTCCGTTCCTTGACCCGACTGATCGCCCGGGTGAGACGGCGGACGATCCGGGGCCAAATCGTTATCGTGATGTTCGTTCGGACCGGAGACTGGAGGAGAAGACCCTCCTCCTTCCGGTTCTCGGTGACATATCCGATCCGGTAGCGCTCCAGGCTGTCGGCCACGCTCCGGATGACGGCCCTCTCGCCGCGGACATAGACCGCGCCCTCGTCGAGCGAGTCCTCGCCGATCAGGACGCGGGCCAGCTCCGTCCGGCCGGCCCCGACGAGCCCGTAGAAGCCGAGGATCTCGCCGGCTCGGACCGAGAAGCTCGCCTCCTCGACCCGGCCCTTCCGGACGACGCCCTCGGCCCGGAGCATCTCCCGGCCGGGGGGCGCGGCCGGTCCGGCCGGTCGGGTCTGGACGATGTCCCGGCCGATCATCATCTTGACGAGTTCGGGGGGGGGCAATCCCTCGATCCGCCTCGTCCCGACGAGGCGGCCGTCGCGAAGGACGCTGACCTTGTCGCAGAGGGCGAAGACCTGCTCGCCTTTGTGTGAAACGAAGATGATCGTCACCCCCCGGCGCCGGAGGGAGCGGAGGATTTCGAACAGGGTCCGGGCCTCATGCTCGGTCAGAGAGCTCGTCGGCTCGTCGAGGAGGAGGACCCTGGCCTCGGCGGCCAAGGCCTTGGCGATCTGGACGAGCTGCTTCTGGGCGGCGCTCAGCCGCTTGATCACCGTGTCGGGAGGGAGAGGCAGTCCGACCATGTCCAGATATTTGCGGGCGACGCGGTTGACCGCGGCCCAGTCGATGATCCCCGATTTTCCCCGGGTGATCAGCTTGTCGAGCATGATGTTCTCGGCGATCGTGCTTTCCGGGATGACCTGAATCTCCTGGCTGACGACGTCGATGCCCTCAGCGAGGCTGTCGCGGTAGCTCTGGAAGCGAAGGCGCCGGCCCTCGAAGAAAATCTCGCCCTCGTCCGGGGAGGTGAGGCCGGTGACGATCTTAATCAGGGTGCTTTTCCCGGCTCCGTTCTCGCCGACGAGGGCGTGGATCTCGCCCGGGGCGAAGCTCAAGGACACGCCGTCGAGGGCCTGGACCCCGGGAAATCGCTTGCTGACGGCCTTGAGTTCGAGCATGGTCGGGCCGGCTCCGGCCTCACTTCGGCGGCCGGAGGTATTTCGTCCGGAGTTCCGCGGCGATACCGTCGGTGATCCGAGCGACCTCGACGGCGTAGGAATCCAGGTTGTCCCGGGTCACGATGACGATCCCGGCATCAATGAACTGGTATTCTCGGACCGGCGTCCATCCGTCGAGGAGGAGCTTCAGGAGCTGGCAGGAAAGATAGCCGTGGCCGGGCGGATTCTGGGCGATCGTGGCGTCGATCGCCCCGTCGCGGATGGCCTCGAGGACGGTCGGTCCGGTATCGATCCCGACGAAGCGGATCCGCTTGCGCTTCGGATCCTTGTGCCATTCCGTCAAGACGGAAGCGGCGGCGATCGTCGGATTGTAGCCGGTCGTGATGATCCCGTCGATCTCGTCCATTCGCGCGGCCAGGGCGCTCTGGATCTTAACCGTCGCCTCGCTGACCTGGGTCATGTCGGAAATCGTCTGGATGATCTCGACGCCCGGATGCCGGGCCACGACCTCGGTGATCCCTTCGTCGCGCTTCCGGGTGTTGATGTCGGTCACGAGTTCGAGGACGTTGAGGATCCGGCCGCGACCCCCCATGAACTCGATAAGCTTCTCCGCCGCGACCATGGCCGCGCCCTTGATGTCGGTGGCCACGGTAAAGGGGACCGGGGTCGGTAATCCGGGTTCGGCCCCGTAGGCGACGACGAGCTGCCCGCGGTCCCAGAGCTGGGCGAAAAGGGCGTTGGCCCCGGCCGGGTCGCCGGGATAGATGCTGAAGGCCTTGTGACCCCTCGTCGAGAGGGCCTCGACGTTGACGTTTTCGTTGTCCTGGGTCCATTGCTGGCCGACGACCTTGAGGACGGGGACGCCGGTTTCCTTCTCGAAACGCTCGACGCCGCTCCGGACCTCGGTCTTGTAGGGATGGGGCATCATCCCGTACCAGGCGATCGGCTCGACGCTCGTTTTCTTTCGGGTGAGGTTGACGACGACGACGACGGCCGCCAGGCCGAGGACGGCGGCGATGAGGGCGGTCTTTTTCATGGGGAATCCTTTTCGGAGAACATCCTGAATTATTCGATTATAACATCTCCGGAGCCCCTCAGCGTGGGGCTAAATCGATCCTGACATGAAATTCTCCTCCTACCCCCCCTTCAGATCGCGCAGCTTTTCTTCAGGATGGCGTAGACGTCGTCCAGACTCGCCCGGCGAGGGTGGTTCTTGTAATCGGGCAGAACGAGTGAAGCCTGGGCCAGGGTTTTGAGCTCGTCTTCGGGGATCTTCAAATCCTCGAGTCCGATCCGCAAGCCGATCGTCCGAAGGAAGGATTCGATGATGCCGCTAAACGCTTCGGCGGCCCCGGCATCGTCCTCAACGGCTCGAGACGGATCGAAGAGGCGGGCGACGGCGGCGAATTTCGCCGTCGCCGCTTCCCAGCTGTAGCGGAGGATCGCCGGATAGACGCAGGCCAGGGCTTCGCCGTGGGCGACGTGGGGATAAAGTCCGCCGATGGCCATCCCGATGCCGTGCGGCAGGGTGACGCCGGAGTTGGCGATCGCCAAGCCGGCGAGCGTATCGGCCCAGGACATTGAGGTCCGGGCCTCCAGGTCCGCGCCGTTTCGGACGACGGCCGGGAGCGCCTTGACAACGATTCTCAGGGCTTCGAAGGCCAGGAGGTCGGTGTAGGCGGAGCCGCCGGGGTTGATGTAGCTCTCGAAAGCGTGAGACAGAACATCGAAGCCCGTGGCCGCCGTCACGCGGGGCGGGACGGTGAGGACCAACTCGGGGTCGACGAGGCTGATTCTCGGAAAGAGTCGGGGATGGAAGAGGGCCGATTTTGTCTTCTCCGCGGGATTCGAAACCACGGCCACCTGGGTGACGTGGGACCCGGTCCCGGAGGTCGTCGTCACGGCGACGACCGGCAGGGTTTTCTCGGTCGGCTGGCGGTCGCGGAAAAAAAGATAATCCCACGACGTGCCCTCATGTCCGGCTTCCACGGCCGCGGCCTTAGCCGTGTCCATGCTCGAGCCGCCCCCCACGCCCAGGACAACGTCGGCGCCGAAGTCCCGGGCCATTTCCGCGGCCGCGGTGACGGATTCCGTCGTCGGGTTGGGGATGACCTGGTCGAAATGGGCGAAGGCGACCTCCCGGAAAGCCAGGGATTCCTTGACCCTCCGGAGGAGAGGGACGAAGTCGGGAAATTCGGGAACGGTTACGACAAGACATCTCCGGCCGAATCGGGCGACCGCCTCCCCCGTCTCGGCCGCACGGCCGGGCCCGAAGCGGATTTCGGTCGGTTGAAAATAGGTGAAATTTTTCATTATTGTCTCCCCTTCAGCCTCGCCCGAATCCGGGCCGCTCGGTTAAGCCGGCCGGAATAGCCGGCCAGGCTCCCTCCCGGGAACAGACGAAGGCGGCGACACGATTGGCCCGTTCGTTGATCTCATCCAAACTCCAATTCTCGAGAAGACCCGTGACAAGGGCGGCGGTGAAGGCATCCCCCGCCCCGACGGTGTCCTCGACCTCGACGTCAATCCCGGGATGGTCGGACTCGGCCTCTCGTCCGAGAAGCCGGCTTCCCTCGGAGCCCCTGGTCAAGGCGATAAGGTCCAGCGAAAAAAGATCCAGGAGGCGGCGCAAGACGTCCGTCCCCTTTCCGAGAAGGCCGAATATCGCGGCGATGTCCGCGAGCTCCTCGGCGTTCATCTTCAAGACCCTCGACCGGCCGATCAAGTCACGGATGATCTGCCGGTCGAAAAACCTCTGCCGGAGGTTCACGTCGAAAACCCGCAGGCATTCCGGTTTCGTCCGTTCCAGGAATCCGAGGATGGTCCGGCGGGAGACGCCGGATCTCAGGGCCAAGGTCCCGTAACAGACGGCGGAAGCCCGCTCGGCCAAGGCCGACGATTCCGGGGTCTCCGGAAGGAAGTCCCAGGCGGAATTCTCGTGAATCGTGAATTCCGGGACTCCGGCGGCATCGAGCACGGCCGTGACCAGCCCCGTCGCCGTCCCGGCGACGGTGGCGATGTGATCCCGGCTCATCCCGAAGCCGCGGAGGGCCTCGAGGATGTCCCTCCCGGCGTCATCGTCGCCGACCGCGCTGACGATCACTCCTTCGGCGCCGAGATTCCCGGCATGGAAGGCGAAGTTGGCCGGCGCCCCGCCGAGATATCGCCCCGAAAGAAGGATATCCCAGAGGATTTCCCCGATCCCGACGACGACCGGGTTTGGACGGGACAAGGGTTTTTCCATCGAATCAGAGGTCGATGAAAACCTTCATGCTCTTGTCGGCCTGGGCGTCGATGAAACGGTAGGCTTCCAGGTATTCGAGGAAGGGGAAGTGTCTGGTTTCAAGAGGTCCGGTGATGATCGCCCCGGTCTTCATCAATCTCACGGCCTTGATAAAATCCCGGTATTGGTACATCAGCGTCCCGGCAAGAACGAGTTCGCGGTCCTGGACGAAGGCGAGGTTTACCCGCGGATGCTCGCCGTAGACTCCGACGAGGACGATCGTCCCGCCCTTCTGGATGGTTTCGACGGCGGCGGCGAGGGCCGGCTCGACGCCGGCGCATTCGAAGGCGACGTCAAATCCGGATTTACCGAACACCCGCCGGGAGGCCTCGGCTAGGCTTTCCCTCTTCGAGGGGGAGACCGATTTTAAGCCGCAGCGGACGGCGACGTCGAGCCGAAAATCGCTGATGTCCGTGATCAGGACCTTGGCTCCCTGGGCCCGGGCGACCTGGCCGACGAGGTTTCCGATCGGGCCGGCCCCGAGAACGGCCACGCGGCGTCCGGCGAGCCGGCCGGCCCTGGCGGCGGAGTGGACGCCGACGGCCGCGGGCTCGACGAGAGCGCCCTGCTCCAAGGTGAAGGACGCCGGGAGGGGGACGATTTTCGCCGCCTCGGTGACGAACCACTCCTGGGCGCATCCGGGAGCCTGGAAACCCCGGACCTTCAGCCGGTCGCAGATGTGGTAATCGCCCCTCCGGCAGGGCGAACACGTCCCGCAAACCTCCTGGGGAGTTGCCGTGACCAGGGTCCCGACCCGGAGGCCGGTAACGCCTTTCCCGATTTTTTCGATGACTCCCGAAAACTCGTGCCCCTGGACGACGGGATAAGAGGTGAAGGGGTGTTTCCCGTGGAAAACGTGTACGTCCGAACCGCAAACTCCGATCCGGCGGACCCGGACGAGGACCTGACCTTTCCCCAAGACGGGGACGGGCGCGTCGCGAAACTCGATCTCTCCCGGACGGATCATAACGGCTTGGTTCATGGTTTCATCCTTCTCCTCCACTCTCCCTCCTGGGTGAAAAAGGGAGGAGGAGGAACTTTCTCCCCCCAAGGATATCAGAAATTGAAAAAAAGAGTTGCTTTGAGAGTAATCATGAAACCTCCGCTATTCCGAAGAATAGTTATTTAACGCAAGAAAGTTATCAGTAAGAAAAGCCTCTGTCAAGGAATAATTCAACTTCCGAGGCTGGGTTCAACCTGTTTGGTCAGGGTCTCGTCATGGTTGAGATTAATAACTTCATTCAAGACCAGTGAGACCGCACCCATGACGGCGGCCTTCATCCCGAAAGTCGCGGGCTCGATCAACACTTCGGATGATATTTTGTTGAGCGACCGGGCATGAACCGTCTTTCGGACCTTTTCGAACAGAATATCCCCCGCCTGGGCCACTCCGCCGCCGATGACGATGGCCTCCGGGCTGAAGAGGTTGACCAATCCCGCGATCCCGATCCCCAGATACTCGACCGCCCGGTCGAAGATTTCCCAGGCGAGGGGATCGCCCTGTTTGGCCGCGGCGGCCACGATCTCGGCCGTCACCTTGGCGGGATCGCCTCCGCAGCTATCGAGCAGCAGGCTCCGCTCCCCACCGAGAAGCCGCAGGCAGGCCGCCTTGGCGATCGCATTCCCCGAAGACAAGGCCTCCAGGCACCCGAAATTGCCGCAGTCGCACTGGACTTGACTGTCTTTTTCGAGAGTGATGTGCCCGAATTCCCCGGCCAGGCCAAGAGGCCCATAGAGGGGCTTGCCGTTGATGATGATCCCCGCTCCGATGCCGTAGCCGACGTTGACGCAGATGATGTTTTTATACTTTTGCCCCAGGCCGTACCACATCTCGCCCAAGGCCATGACCCGGGTGACATTGTCGAAGATAGTGGGATAGGGGTGGATCTCGGCCAGGGCGCCGACGACATCGACGTTGCGCCAGTGGAAATCGGGCGAGAACTCGACGATGTTGCGCTTCCGGTTGATCAATCCGGCGACGGCCATCCCGATCCCGTAGATCCGCTTGCCGGCGACCGAGGGCTCGGCGACGAGCTCGCTGATGACCCCGGCCGTTCGCTTCATGACGCCGGCGAATCCCTCCTCGATGTGGGTCGGAGTCCGGACTTCGGCGATGATGTTGGCGTCGAAGTCGGACAGGACGCCGTAAATGTTCGTCGTTCCCAAGTCGATGCCGATGATGAAGTTCTTCCGGTCGGAGAATTTGATGAGGGTCGGCGGCCGCCCGCCCTGCGATTCGCCTTCTCCGACCTCCCGAACAAGTCCGACGGCCAAAAGGTCGTCGACGATGCGGGAGACGGTCGGGGCGCTCAGGCCGCTGATCTTGGAGATATCGGCCCGGGACATGGTCTCGGAAGAGCGGATGATCTTGAGGACCTTGACCTTATTGAGCCGGTTGATATACTTGGCCCCGCCGTCCGCGTTGGATATTAATTTAGGTTTAGCCATGAACTTATTTTCTCTTCTTTATAAAATATGTCCAAATGAAGCTAGTTTCAAGTTTTTTTTTTGTTCTTATCAGAAATGGTCCTCCGGATGAGGAGGAATCATTCAAACTCCCGAGCCTCATTGTCCTCTTTAATATGATTTTCCTTGACTTCCTTGCGCCTGAATGAGAATGAAGGAGGCGTATTATGACAGGGATGAAGCGCCGGAATTTCCTGGGAGGAGCCCTGGCCGCAGGGGCAGCCGCCTGCGCCGGGCCGCTCGTGAAGACGCGATCTCGCGCCGCGACCGGACCGGCCGGTCCCAACATCGTCTTTATCCTGACCGACGACCTGGGCTACGGCGATCCGGGCTGCAATAATCCGGCATCGAAGATTCCGATGCCGGCCGTGAACCGCATCGCGGTCCGCGGCGTCCGTTTCACGGACGCCCATTCCCCTTCCGCCGTCTGCACGCCCACACGCTACGGCCTGCTGACGGGCCGTTACGCCTGGCGGACATGGTTGAAGAGCGGGGTCATCGGCGGCTATACGCCGCCGCTGGTTGAACCGGATCGGATGACGACCGCTTCGCTCCTCCGGAGCCGAGGCTACGCAACGGGATTCTTCGGCAAGTGGCATCTCGGTCTGCGCTGGACGCGGATGAACGGGAACGCCCCCGACTGGGACGAGGCCCAGAAATTCTTCAAGGGGTCCTCGCAGGATCCCGACCCGAAGACCGGGCTCAACGTCGATTTCACCAAGCCCATCGGCGGCGGCCCGGTCGACCGCGGTTACGATGAGGCATTCTTTACCGCCGCTTGCTCGACGATCGACGGCCCGTTCGCCTTCATTCGGAATCGCCGAACAGTAGGTCTCCCGACCATGCAGGTCTCAGACTACTACGACATGACTGGGGGCGAGGAAGGGAGCCCCCGCAAGGGCTGGATCGTCCCCGGACACAAGCTCGAGGAGGTCGACTATCGCTTCACGGAGAAGGCTATCGCCTTCATGGAGCGCTGCCGCCGCGATACGCCCGGAAAGCCCTTCTTCGTCTCGCTCCATCTCTCTTCGCCCCACACGCCCTGGCTGCCGGCGGCCCAGTTCAAGGGCAAGAGCGCGGACGGCCCGCGCGGCGACCTCGTCCTCCTGGCCGACTGGTGCGTCGGCGAGATCGTTAAGGCCCTTGACCGCCTGGGCGCGACCGACAACACCCTGCTCATCTTCACGAGCGACAACGGGCCTCATCCAGGGACGAATGGCCATCGGTCCGAAGGCCCGCTGCGCGGGCTCAAGACCCAGATCTGGGAAGGGGGACACCGGGTTCCTTTCGTCGCCCAATGGCCGGGCCGCATCCCGGCCGGCCTCGTGAGCGACGAACCGATCTGTCTGGTCGACATGCTGGCCACATTCGCCGGCCTAACGGCCGCGGCGCTGCCCGACGACGCCGGGCCGGACAGCTGCGATATCTCTCCCGCGCTCTTCGTGACGAAGGGAACGGAACCGATCCGCGAGGCCCTCGTGTCCCATTCGCAGAACGGGACGTTCGCTATCCGCCAGGGGCCGTGGAAGCTCATCCTCGACAACAAGACGTCGGGCGGATGGATGGCGCCCGTTGGCAAGCCGCCCGCGCCGGGAACCCCGGGTCAACTCTATGACTTGGCCGAGGACCCTCGGGAGCAGAACGACCTCTGGGAACAGAAGCCCGAGATCGTCGCCCGTCTCACGGCCCTTCTCGAGAGGTACAAGACAGAGGGCCGCAGCACGCCGCGGCGAGGCTGATCAGCCGGGCTTGGGCCGCGTCGGGGCCGTCCGGGGCAAAAACCAGGATGCGGCGATCTCATCCTCATATTTCCCGTTACTAAATGAGAACATATTGATTCAGAATTCTACCCTGATAATGTAAATAGCGGATTAAAAAATTTGTTTGATGAAATCTAGCGGGCTTTTCGCCGTTTCTCGTATGCATCCCCATTCATTAATTAAGACAAGTAAATTATTAATAGATAAATCAATAAAAAACCAAAACGCCGTCCCTATTCGCGATAGAAATCCATCCCCGGGAAAAATATCTTCATCAGGCAAAGATATTCTAGCTCCACGATCAGGCGTCCGTCCAAGATAGCCGGTTAGAAGGTCTCCGTGGGGCTGAGGTAGATGAAGGCCAAGAAAGATTCTATAAATTGCGCTTGACAATCTTATTTTTATATATTAATTAAGTAAGTGATCAGAATGGGATATTCGAACTTTTCACTAAAGGGGATTCAAGAGTATCCACCCGTTCGACCGATTTTCGAGATAGGGGCCTTTTTCTACCCCGGAGCGGTTGGCCCCGCATTCAGTGATCGAAGAAGGCTGAAGCCGAGGATAAAAGTCATCCTGGCGAGGCAAACGTTTGGATTCCGTGAGAAGGGAGGAATCATATCGTGATCAAAACAAAAGTTCTTCTCATCGTCGCAGCCGGCCTGATCTTGGGTTCGATCGCGAGTGCCCAGGAATTGCAGTCCGGCTCGATCAGGGGCCGGATCATCGATGATACCGGGCTGGCCCTCCCGGGCGTCTCCATCACGATCTCCGGGCCCGCGCTCATCGGAAAGTTCACAACCGTAACAAACGCCGAAGGGTACTTCCGGGCCCCCAACCTGACGCCGGGAAGGGATTATGAAATCAGAGCCGAGATTGGAGGCTTTGAAACGACGATCCAGACGGGAATCATCGTCAACGTCGGCAGGACCATATCGATCGAGATGAGTATGAAGGCGTCGACGCTCCAGCAAGAGGTCACGATCACGGCGCCTTCTCCGACAGTCGACGTCGTAAAATCAACGATGTCGACAACCGTTCCGGGCGAAGTCATGACGGCGCTTCCCCTCTCCCGCAACATGGCCGGAATCCGTCAGTTCGCCACGGGCGCCGTCGGAGGCAGCTTCTATGGAGGGGGGAGCACGGAAACAGGCGGCGTCATGGACGGCGTCAACGTGAACGAGACCGACAATGGGGGGCTGAACCTGGGCGGCGGGACCGGGATCGCCTGGGACATGATTGAAGAGATCGAGGTCGTCGGCGCCGGCGCTTCCGCCCAATTCTATAACTCCGCGAGCGGGACGATCAACATCGTCATGAAATCAGGGAGCAACAAGTTCTCCGGCGAGCTCTCCATGCTTTACTCGAATAAGGACTTCGCCAATGTCCATCTGCCCGCGCCGGACATCCAGGCCCTCAATCTGGCTCAACCGACGTTTCCAGTTTACTCCTACGATGGGGCTTTCTCCTTGGGCGGTCCGATCATCCAAGATAGGCTCTGGTTCATGGGCGAATTTCGCTATATCAAGACCAAGAACTCCGGCAATTTCCGGCCCACCGTCATCAACGGAAAGCCATACAACAATTACGACCGCATCTTCCCCGCCTATGTGGGCTTCCTGAAATTCACGGCCCAGCTGACCAAGAATATCCGGGCATCGGCCATGGGCCATGCCGCCTTGGCGGACAATCCTTACTTCCAATCCGGCTGGGGTCTGACCGACGAGGCCAACTTGCACACCAAGCCCTTCCGCAGCTATTGGGCCGCAACGGCCTTGTGGACCGTCAACAGCAGCACGATCCTCGACCTCAGGGCGGGCGGGCTGTATTTCGATTGGAAAGGGGAAACCACCGAGGCCGGCGATCCCGACTCTCCGACTTTCACCGATTCCTACACCGGATATAGCTGGGGCAACGTGTCTGGGGGCGCGGCTGCCAATGTGTACACGTTCAAGCCCTCGATCCACATCTCGCTGACGGCCACCAAATACGTGGACAGTTTTCTCGGGGGGGACCATGAGTTCAAAGCCGGCCTGGATTGGGAGAGGCTCCATGGCGAGTGGGGATTTTATGCGACGAAGCCGTTGACTTGGACCTACTACAACGGCAGCCCCTATTACTATCGGGCCTTGAACAACGGCGTGACGGACCCGGTCTACGGCGACGGGCGGCTGACGTACGCCGCGATGGGGACGACCAAGGGGTCCAGCGCGCAGCTCGGGCTCACCTCCCGGATCGGAGCCTTCCTCCAGGACTCCTTCACTCTCAAGCGCCTGACCATCAACCTGGGCTTGCGAGCCGATTACCTGAGGGCCTGGAGCCCGGGCCGGGCGAAGGGCGCGGCGACGGATCCCTTGGCCCTGGCCCTTGGAGCCACTTATTTCGAGCCCCTTTACGGCATAAACCCCTATGGCTCGATTTCTTACGATACCTGGGATAACGCTTTCCCTTACAACACGTTCTTCTCCCCGCGCATCGGCCTGACCTACAACCTCTTCGGCGACGGGAGGACCGCTCTCAAGGTCTCGTTCTCCCGACAGCAGGAGGGATTTTTCACGGGCCATTTCGCCAGCATGTATCCGCTGACCAACAGGTCGTTCACCTGGAGTTGGTGGGATGACAACAATAACGGGATCCCCGACCTGCCGGGGATCGATCGCTACAAGGAGGCCCTGGGAGCCACGCCCTTGGCCATGATCTCCAAGGCCTATCTGGATGCCATCGACCCCAACACCAAGATCCCGTACATCGACGAGCTCACGGCTTCCATCGAACACGAGCTCTTCAAAGATGTCCGGGCGGCCGTCCGCTATTTTCACAAGGACCGCAGGAACATCATGGCCAGCGTCCTTTGGGACAAGCCGACCGACCGGTACTGGTACACATATGACGAGGCCCCCGATTGGTGGGTCCCCTTCAAGACAACCATCCCGGCTTACGGCAATTTCCCGGCCAGGGAAGTGACCATGTACTTCCAGTCCCCGAACGCGCCCGCCCAGCTCTCCCGACTGACCAACGTTCCCGAGGCCAAGTATCAATACCGCTCCGTCGAGGTCAGCCTCGACAAGAGAATGTCCAACGGCTGGCAGCTCGGCGGCTCCGTCAATTTCACGAAGCTCACCGGGAACTATCCCATCACCGTATCCGATTTCAGCTCCTACGGCATCTTTTCCTCTCCGAACGCCTTCGTGAACGCCGAAGGGGATATGCCTTACAGCCGGCCCGTCCTGATCAAGCTCTACGGAACGTTCCGTCTGCCCTATCAGTTCATTTTCTCGTTCTTCTACTTGCACACCGACGGCTCGCCCTGGGGACGGACGGTCACGGTCGTCCCGCCGGCGTCCTGGGTATCCGCCAAAAAAGTCAAGTCGACGACTTACCGGATCAACGTCGAAACGCCGGGCACGAGGCGGAACGAAGCCTCTGACAGCCTCGACCTGAGAATCGAGAAAGATTTCAAGCTCGGTCCCGGTACACTCGGGGCCTATGTGGATATCTTTAACCTTCTCGGCTCATATAACCTGACCATCAACAAGAACCCGGCCGGCACCTGGCGTCCTGCGGACGAGAACACGACAAGCGGGACCTATACGCCCGGGTCTCTTGGATTGGTCGGCTTCACGGGCAGCCGGCAGGTCTGGTTCTCCTTAAAATACAGGTTCTGAAGGGGTTTGCTCCGTAGCCTCGGGGCCTAACGCGTCCCCGGGACGACAAACCCGTCCATTTTCGGACGCGACTTTTGGCAAGAAAAAAGTCCTGGAGAGGAAAGCCAGGATGAACAGAAGAGAATTCTTAAGTACGGCGGCGGCCGCATCAGCCACTTTGGCACCGCTGGCGCAAATCTTAACCGCCGGGCAAAAGTCGGCGGCAACGGCAAATTCGCGTTCCAAACCGAACATCATCCTCATCATGGCGGATGATCTGGGCTACGCAGGGCTCGGCTGCTACGGCCAGAAACTCATCCGGACGCCCCATCTCGATCGAATGGCGGAGGAAGGCATCCGGTTCACGGATTTTTATGCGGCCAATACGGTTTGTGTCCCCTCTCGGGTCGGTCTCCTCACCGGCCGGCATCCCGGCCATGCCTCCATCCGCGACAATTTCAAGCCTCATCTGAAGGATTTCTCGGGATACATGAAGGACTGGCCGGAAGAGCTTTGGCCTCCCAAGGTCGCGACCTTGGGCCAGGTGCTGAAAAGGGCGGGCTATAAAACCGCCCAATTCGGCAAGCTTGAGGCCGGGATTCCCATGCCGCCGGGAAAGATGACCGAGCATGGTTGGGACACGTGGTTTGGTTTTCGCGAAACCGGCGCCGCATTCCAATATTATCCGCTTGAATTATGGAAAAACGACCGCCAGATCAGGTACGAAGCGAACATGGCCGAGGATGTGCGGAAACCCGGGATCGTGGGCGACAAGGGAGTCTATTCACAAGATCTCTTTGTCGCGGAGATTTTGAAGTTCATGCGCGAGAATAGGGACTCACCCTTCTTCATCTATTTTCCGACCCAAGTGCCCCATGGCCGGTCTCCCGCGGACGGCGATCAAATCCAGGTGCCGGATATCGGGCCCTATGCAGACCGTGATTGGACTCATGGGGAGAAGTTGTACGCGGCCATGTTGACTCGTTTTGACGGCCACGTCGGTCAAATCATCCAACAGCTCAAGGATCTGGGTCTGGATAAAAGGACCATCATCTTCTTCACGAGCGATAATGGAGACGAAAACAGCTATTATCGGTTTACGAAGCGATTCGAAGCGACCGGACCGCTGCGCGGCAAGAAAAGATTCCTGTACGAGGGAGGGATCCGTGTCCCCATGATCGTCCGGTGGCCCGGCGAGATTAAGCCGTCCCAAACCAGCGGCCTGCCGTGGGCCGGGTGGGACGTTATGGCCACGCTCGCCGACTTGGCGGGAGCCGAACGGCCCGGACACTCCGATGGAATCTCCGTGGTTCCAACCCTGCTGGGCCGTCCGGGTCGACAGGAACTTCGTGAATATCTCTACTGGGAATATCATATGGGAAAACAGCAGGCCGTCAGGATCGGGAAGTGGAAAGGCGTCAGGTTCGGCGGGACCAAAGAACCGATCGAATTATATGATCTCAGCCGAGATATCGAAGAGACGAAAAACATGGCGGATGACCAGGTCGAGATCGTCGAACGGATGGATGAACTCATGAGAAAGGCCAGGGAAAATTCCGCGTTCACGGCATTCTGGCCTCTGCCGGAGTATCGACTTTACAGTGTGAAGTATGACAAAGTGATATATGATCAACTGGAAAAAGGAATTGACTGGGATAGACATTGATACTCGTCAGAGGGCCGCAAAGCCCCCGGGCGCCGTGGAACCCCGAAGGAAGACATCGAGGCTCTCAACTGATGAAAGTCCATAAGGAGAGCGGCCTCGACCGCAGGGAATTCATCAAAGTCGCCGCTGTCGGCGCCGCCTCATTAGCGGCTTGGAACTGCGGAGTCTTCCGCGGTAAAACGAGAAAGCCCAATATTCTTTACATAATGTCCGACGACCATTCGGCCAACGCCATCGGCGTCTACGGGAGCCACTTGGCCGGATTCGTGGACACCCCCCACTTGGACCGGCTGGCCGCGGAGGGGGCGCGCCTCCGAAACTGCTTCTGCACCAATTCCATATGCGCCCCCAGCCGGGCGACTATTCTGACCGGCCAGTACAGCCACCGGAACGGCGTTACGGCCCTCGATGATGCGCTGAGCCCCGACCAACCGAGCGTTGCCAAGGAGTTTCAGAAGAACGGCTATCAGACCGCCCTGTTCGGGAAGTGGCATCTCAAGAACGACCCCGCGGGATTCGAGGACTGGCGGATCCTGAACAACCAAGGGCGTTACCGCGATCCCGAGCTCAAGGGCCCGGGCACGGGATACAAAGTTTATCCGGGATATTCGGCCGACGTCATCACAAAACTCTGTTTCGATTGGCTGGAAAGCCGTGATGCCTCCCGGCCCTTTCTGCTCATGTGCCACTACAAGGCGCCCCACGACCGCTGGAACAACGCCGAGCGCTTCGAGAGTCTTTACAGGGATCGGCCCGTACCCGAGCCGTCCAACCTCTATGACGACTACCAAAACCGGTTCAGCCGGGCGGGGAAAGTCTGGTCGACCCTGGAGAGGATGGTCCCCGACCAGTACTTCCCCTATCTACAGCTTGAGGATCTGGAGGGTCTGGACCGTGACCAGATTCGGAAAATTGTCTACCAGAGCTTCCTGGCCCAATATCTTCGCTGCGCCCAGGCCGTCGACGACAACGTCGGCCGGATCCTCGAATATCTGGACAAGTCCGGCCTGTCCAAGGACACGATCGTCGTCTACACCAGCGATCAGGGGGTATTTCTGGGAGAACACGGATACTTCGACAAGAGGTTCATGTACGAAGAGAGTCTCCGGATGCCTTTCCTCGTCCGTTGGCCGGGCGAGATTCCTCCGGGCGCGGCTCCCGAAGCCCTGGTGGAGAACGTCGATTTCGCCCCCTTCCTCCTCGACTGCGCCGGGATCGAGACCCCCGCTTATATGCAAGGCCGGAGCTTCCTTCCCATCCTGCGCGGACGGATCCCTTCCGACTGGAAGCAAGAGACCTACTACCGGTACTGGATGCACATGTCCCACTTCGCCATCCCTGCCCACTACGGCATCCGCACCGGGAGCCACAAACTCATCTACTACTACGGGGAACCCCTCGGCCAGAAGGATACCGAGTTCGTCAGGTCCTGGGTCAAGGGATCTCCCCGCATAGAACCGACCGAACCGGAGTGGGAGCTCTTCGACTTGGACAAGGATCCTCGGGAGATGCGCAACCGGGCCTTGGATCCCGAATACGCCGCCGTTTTTGCCGACCTGAAGCGGAGACTTCTTGAGAAAAAGAAGTCCGTCGGGGACACGGACGAACGCTTTCCCGAACTCATGGCCCAAAGAGAGAAATACTGGTGAATTTTTTATGGGATTTTTTGTTCCGGCATCATGAGGCGGAAGCCTAACGCGGCCACGGGTTTATCAATCCGTCCGTTATCGCGGCTATTGGCGAGAATGGAGGCCTATCGATGAAAACGAGGATGAACAGAAGAGAATTCTTAAGTGCGGCAGCGGCCGCCTCAGCGACGTTGACCCCGATGGGGCAATTCCTGACGGCTGGCCAAAAAACGGCGGCAATCGCGAGCCCGCCTTCCAAGCCAAACATCATCCTCATCGTGGCGGATGATCTGGGCTATGCGGGATTGGGGTGTTACGGTCAGAAGCTCATCTTCACTCCCCAAATCGACAAAATGGCCGCTTCCGGAATGCGTTTCACGAACTTCTATGCGGGCAACACGGTCTGCGTGCCCTCGCGCGTCAGCCTGCTGATGGGTCTGCATCCCGGTCATGCTCCTATCCGCGACAACGTCTTGCCCCATCTTCCGAATTTTTCGGGCTACATGGAGGAATATCCAGGCGATTTATGGCCCCCGAGGCTTCCGACTCTTGGCCAGGTCATGAAAAAAGCCGGATACAAGACCGCTCAATTTGGAAAAATCGAAGCCGGGATCCCTCTTCCAAGGGGAAAGATGACGGAGCATGGATGGGATGACTGGTTCGGATTTAAAGAGACGGATGAGGCCGCGCAGTATTATCCCTTAGAATTATGGAAGAACGATGAAAAAATCACTTTCGAGGAGAATAAGCCTGAAGACATCCGCCGGTCGGGGATTGTCGCGAATCGCGGAGTTTATTCGGAGGATCTGTTCATCGAAGAAATTCTGAATTTCCTCAGGGACAATAGAGACGCTCCCTTCTTTGTCTATTTCCCCGTTCAGATCCCGCACGGTCGATCCCCGAGGGATGGATCTCAAATTCAGGTCCGCGATATCGGACCTTACGCGGACCGGGAATGGACTCAGCTTGAGAAGCTCTATGCCGCCATGATCACCCGTCTCGATTCCGACGTCGGCCGAATCATTCAAGAACTGAAAGATCTCGGGATCGAGAAAAACACGGTCCTCCTCTTCAGTAGCGATAACGGAGATGAAAACAGCTATTACGAATATACGGACAGGTTCAGCGCGACCGGCCCTTTGAAAGGAAAAAAGCGATTCCTCTATGAAGGAGGAATCCGCGTCCCGATGATTGCTTTCTGGCCGGGAACCATCATGCCATCCCGTGTCAGCGATCTTCCGGCCGCGGGCTGGGACATCATGGCCACCTTGGCTGACCTAGCAGGGGTTCAGGCCCCGCGGAATACGGATGGCCTCTCTCTCCTTCCGACCTTAATCGGCAAAAATGATCGTCAAACCCAAAGAGAATATCTGTACTGGGAATACCACTTCGGCAAACAGCAGGCGGTCAGGATCGGCCGCTATAAAGGGATTCGATTCGGAGGGACGAAAGAGCCCATCGAGCTGTATGACCTCCTAACGGATATTGGCGAAAAGACCAATATCGCTTCGAGCCATCCCGAGCTTGTCAAAAAGATCGATTCCATCATGGAGGCGGCGCGTAAAGATTCGGAATTTTCCCGGTACTGGCCTTTGCCGGAGCATCGGCTCTACAATGTGAAAGGGGACAAGTGGATCTTTGATCAATTGGAAAAGGGGATCGACTGGGACAAACATTGAGGCTTTGAAGCCGAGAGAAAAGCCCGGACCGCGATTGATCGGGCGGATGCCTCCTTGGTATCGCGGAGAGGAAAAAAAAGGAGGGGAAAGATGACAAAAAAAAGTACGCAAGATCGAAGGACATTTCTGAAAACCCTCGGATCTGCGGCGGCCGCCGCCGGACCCCTGTCGCTCCTGGCCGGGCTGGGGCTATCCGGGTGTCGCGGCCCTGAAAGCCGGAAACTCAATATTGTCTCCGCTGGACATCGGAAACCCAACATCGTCTTCATCCTGGCCGATGACCTCGGCTATCAGGACTTGGGCTATTGCGGAGGATGGATCCGGACGCCCTATATCGACAAGCTCGCGGCGGCGGGGACTCAGCTCGATCAGTTCTATGTCCAACCGGTTTGTTCGCCGACCCGATCGAGCCTGATGACGGGGCGGTATCCCATGCGTGTCGGCCTCCAGGCCGGCGTCGTACGCCCCTGGTCTCAGCACGGATTGCCCCTCGAGGAGCGCACCCTGGCCGAGGCGCTCAAAGAGGCGGGTTATACGACGGCCATCTGCGGAAAGTGGCACTTGGGGCATTTGGATGAAAGGTATCTGCCGACGGCTCGCGGATTCGATCATCAGTACGGACATTACAACGGGGCCATCGATTACTTCACCCATGTGCGCGACGGCGCCCTGGACTGGAACCGCGACGACCAGCCTTTGCGCGAAGAGGGTTATTCGACCGATCTGATCGCCTCAGAATCGGTCCGGCTGATCGAGGAACACGATTTTTCGAAACCGCTCTTTCTTTACGTTCCTTTCAACGCCCCCCACAGCCCGTTCCAGGCGCCCCAATCGTATCTCGATCTATACGATAGCATCCAAGATCCTCGCAAACGCGCTTATGCGGCGATGGTAACCGTCATGGACGGGGCGATCGGACGGATCGTTTCGGCGATCGACAAACGCGGCGTCGGCCGCAACACGCTGATCTTTTTCTGCTCAGATAACGGGGGGATGGACATCGTCTCCAACAACGGTCCTTTGCGAGGCCAAAAGGGCCGCCTTTATGAAGGCGGGATTCGCGTGCCGGCGTTTGCCGTCTGGCCCGGCGTGCTCGAACCCGGGGCGATCGCCCGGGGGCCTCTCCATATGGTCGATCTGTTCCCGACGTTGCTCAGGCTCGCCGGCGGCAGACCGGAATCCCCAAACGGCGGGCCGCTCGACGGCCGGGACGTCTGGGCGACGATTTCGACGGGCCAACCTTCCCCGCGCGAGGAAATCCTCCTCAACGTGACTCCCTTCAACGGGGCGATCCGCTGCGGCGATTGGAAGCTAATTCACAACGGTCAGCTCGAAGCCAATTATACCGATCCGATTCCCCCCGTTAAACAGACCTTGGAGCTTTTCAACCTTGCCGACGATCCCTTCGAGAAGAACGACCTGAGCGGGCGGTATCCGCAAAAACTCGAAGAACTCAAAACCCGGCTGAACTTCTACGCCGATCATGCCGCTCAAGCCAATATCTCACCGAGCGCAATGCCTAAGGACTTTAAGACCCCCAAAGCCTGGGGGCACCGGGACTGACCCGGTGGAGCGGAGGCGCCTCGCCAGCATCCCGCTTAACGCGGTGTCAATTCGATGGCCGTCGGGGCGCTCGACTCGACCTTGATCCAGACGACGAGGTCGTAGGAATTGACGCGGCGGACGTGCCCGATCCGAAAATTCTTCCCCTCCGGGATCTCGCGGCCGTCGAGGCGGAGGGATGCGCCGCCCGGCCCCCAGTTTTCAAAGACGAAGGCGGGATTCAGGACGGGCGATTCGGCACGTCCCTCCAGCTTCAGCTTCAAAGGACGCGGTCCCTTCGCAATGACATAGCATCGCTGGGTCAAGTCGAAGCGGCCGTCCACGCCGTCCCCGGTCAGGACGGGGGGGGTGAGCCACGCCCGGGCGATGGGGACGAGCGACTCGGCCGGCTGCTTCGAGGCGCCGTACATCCAGGCCCACCAGAAAAGGCCGTCTTCCTTGTGGGAGGGCGGCCCGCCCCAAGCCAGGGAAAAGTGGGAGGCTCTGTCGGCGGCCTGGCAATACCGGCCGTCGGAAGGGACCTGGGCCACCGGCCAGTGATTCCACCAGGGGAAATGGGAGACGCCGGGGCGGTGCTCGTGGGCGAAGATGCGGACGCGGTTGCCCGTCTCGAAAACCTGGAAGGGCTTGGTCTCCGATTTCAGGTTGGTCCGGATGATCACCGGCCTCTCCTCGGGCCCGCTCCCGAAGTCAAGGTACTTGTCGCCGTCGGCGATCACGGGAGCCTTCTCGGCCCAAGTGTACGTCCGGCTTTGCCCCTTGAGGTTGGCCAGAGTCATCGCCGCGAGGTCGATGATATCTTCGGGCCGCTGCCCGGGCTGGCAGAGGACGATGACCTCCTCCGGCCCGAGCGGACGCCCCTCGGTGTGGAGGACGACCTTCCGGATGCCGACCTGATCGGGATAGAAGGTGTAATATTCGTCGACCCAATCCTCCCAGCCCGTGACCGGATCGACCTGGGAGTGTTTGCCGTTGGCGGAGGTGGGGCAGTAGCGCCAATGGACGACGACCCGGGCCGGGGAATTTTCGATGATCCGGACATGGGAGAACCGGCAGCGGGGGTCGAGCATGTGCTCGACGCAGCCGTCGTCGTTGTTGAAGTTCTCGCAGCTCTGATCGGCCATCCAGAGATCGCCCTCCATGACCCAGGCGGGCGAGTAGCGGGTCCCGCGCCAGAAAACGACCCTCACCGGCGAATCGTCGAACTGGACGACGATGTCCGGATCGGAGGACACGGGCCAGAGGTTGTCCCATTCGGGGTAATAGACGAGCTTCATGTAGGACGCCCCGAAGACGCCCGGCCCTTTGGGACCGGAGGGCATGACTCGAGGCGGCAGAGCCGGTTCGGAGGGAAGTTTAACGGCTCCCCAGTGCTCGGCGACAGCCTCGGCAGATAATCCCTGGCCGTAGATCTTGAGCTCATCGACGATTCCGTCCAGGGAATACCAGCAGGGCAGCGTGGCGAAGGCCCGGACCGGATGCGAAGGCTCGATCTTCTGCCGGCTCATACCGATCCGCAGGTCTTCGTTCGCGGCCTGGCGAAAGACCGCCTTGACCGCCGTTTCGCCGGCTTTCCGGCCGTCGATATAGAGAGCGATCCCCTCGCCGCCGCGAAAGACGGCGGCGACGTGGGTCCATTTCCGCAGGGGGAGCGGATTTTCGGAACGACAGGCCACCCATCCGCCGGCCCCGACGAACAGCCCCAAGTGGCCCTGCGGCCCGACGCCGAAGTAGAATCCGGCCCGGGGGGAATTGACGGTGATGTCGTCGGGCCAGGAGACGGCGTCTAAATTGGAGTTCAAGCTGACGGTGTTTTCCTGGGCGACGATGGGCGCCCAGTTCCAAGGATAGGCCCCCAGGGCGACCCAGGCTTCGACCGAGAAGGCCGGGCCCAGCTTGGGGACCTGGGCGGCGCGGCGAACGATAAGAGTCGTATAGCCGTCCATGATCATTGCCAGGCCTTTCACCCCGGGGACGAGCCGAAAATGGCCGGCCACGGCGTCATCGATCCCGCCGCTTGTTTCCCGGACCTTGCCGTCTTGGACGGCGTCGAAATCCCACGAAGCGACCGTTTTCTCCTGGGCCGCGGAGGCCTGGCTTCCGCCGACAGTTAAGGCGCATAAAAGAACCAACGGTTTCGAAATCCGGATCATTTTCTCCTCCTTCCTTTTCGCGCGGCGTCATTCCCCCGCTTACTGAGGCGGACCTTCACGGCCTCCGGCCGCCGGCGGCGTAGAACCCCATCCCCGTCCTCTATTCGGATTGGGACGGCGGCCGGGCGGCACTGAAGCTGCGGCGGCACGGAGGGCGCAAGAACGAAAACTTAAGCAACCCATTTAAATTATATCGAAATATTGGCCCAGACGAAAGCATATGTCAATATTATTAAATAAATACGATAAACATCGTTCATCTGATGGAGTTATCCTCAGGTTTTATCGAGGGCTGAAAATAGGCACCTTTGATAACCTATGAAATTATTCCTTATTGCCCTCCGTTCATATAAAAGAAGCGCACGGTCCGGCCTTCACCGCAAGCAGGCCGCCGGCCGTGACATGATCCAGAGATCCAAGACGCTGCCCGAGAAAGCCACGGCGCATGGGAAGGACATCGCCGTCTTGGCCGTCCAAACGGGACGCCCGGCCGTCGACATCTCCGGGCGCATGGACCCGGACGGCCTCCTGACCTGGGAGGCCCCGCCGGGCGCCTGGCGGATCATGCGCTTCGTCGCCAGCCGCAGCTACGAAGTCGCCGAAGCGATCGATTGGACGGACGATTTGGCCGACGAATTCCGGAAGCAACACGGTTACGATCCCCTGCCCTACCTCCCCGCGCTCTTCGATCCCTCGGCGCTGGACCCCAAAATCACGGGACGCTTCCTCTACGACTACCGCAAGACCGTGAGCGACCTGATCATCGAGGACCATTTTCGGACGGTCCGGGACGTGCTCGCCAAGTCCGGCGTGCGGCTTCTGGCCGAGGCGGGCCACGGAGGCTCGGCTCGGGTGGACGCCCTGAAGGCCTTGGGCTCGGCCGACATCCCGATGGGGGAATTCTGGAACCATGAGCGGTTCTGGGTGACCAAGGAGGCCGCCAGCGCGACGTCATCACCGCGCACTCCTTGCCCTTGATCGGGTCGTCGACCCTCTGGTTGTGGACGAAGAGCGTTCTTTCCGAGACATCCCGGTTCGGGCCCGTCAACAGAGGTCCGAGGGAGACTCCGTGTGAGAAAATTGACCGGCTTACTTTTTTAATGTAAGAATTAAAAGTCGAACGCCCATCGACAAGAAGGAGGCATGACGATGCTCCGACGCTCTCTCGTGGCCATCGCGCTCCTCGCCGCTTTCGCGGCGGGCCAGACGCAGCCCCCGCAAGCCCAGACCAAGCCCAAGCCCCCGGCCAAGAAGCCCGCGGCTCCCGTGCTCGAGCCCGGAAAGGTGGCCCTGGTCAGGAGCGGCCTGCACGGCTACATCAGCTTCACCGCCGCCAAGCCGCCCGAGGATGCCGGCTACAACATGGGCATGGGATTCTACTCGGCCGTCTGGCCGCTCATCGATGAGCCCCTGTCCCGCTTCCAAATCGGCCTTCCGAGCACGTGGATCATTCCCGACAACTCCGATAACAAGGACGTCCCCCTCGCGCCCATCGGCACCCATGCCCGGGACAATTGGCCGGAGCGCGGTCCGACCTACGCGTCCGTCTGGCAAACCGTCGAGGGCGGCCTCGGCTACTGGGCCCGCAATCACTTCCGCTACGGCCCGCCGAAGTTCAGCATGAACGCCACTCCGCAAGGCTACGACTACGAGGTCGGCTCGCCCGGCTGGTCGTTCTTCTACACGAACGAGGCCCTGCCGGACGACCGCCTGGGCATCGCCCAGCTCAGCAACCGGATCCTCATCCCGCCCGACGCCCTCCCCTTTCAGGGCAACCCGAACGGCGAGTTCCTGGGATACGTCTACATGGCCCTGCCCTTCACCGAGCCCGTCGCCGGCGATCCGCCTACGGGCGACCAGGCCTGGACCTGCTTCCTGAGCGCCTCGAATTTCAAGGGGCCGATCGCCTACTACATCCCCGAGACCTGGAGCAAGGCCGGCAAGATCTTCAACTACCCCTACATCTACGGCCGAGGCCTGGACGCCCGGCCGGGCCGGATCAACGGCGGGGCCATGGAGATCAACACCGTCCCCTGCTATCAGGCCCTGGATGTCAAGGGCAACGCCTTCTCCAAGCTCCCCAAGATCCAATTTCCGGTCGACGACCAGGGCCGCTCCATCCTCGTCCAGGACGTGGTGTACTATTCCAAAGCCGCCCTTTATGACGCCGTCAAAGCCTGGCGCGACGGCGGTCCCGTCGCTTCCGGCCGGTTCGACCCGAAAGGCGCCTGGGCCTCCACTCTTACGACTCAAACGACGCGCTTCGACCAGGGCGGAAAGAAGATGACCGGTGTCGACAAGATCTTCAACACCAAAGTTTTCGAGTCCAACGTCTGGGGCCTCGAGTGGTTCGACGGGACGAAGAACGCCATGGGCAAGTTCCCCCGCTACTACAAGCACGTCGGCGAGGAGCGGGAGATGATCCCCGAATCCGAGGTCCCGGTCGAAACCCAGCTCCGCGCGCAGGAGTTCCCCAAGGCCGAAGTGGGGGTGCCCTACACCTCGCCGACCGTCGGCGCCTGGGCCAAGCCCGGCCCAGTCAAGGGCCCGTACAAGGCCGCCTTGGCCGACGGCTCGACCGTGACTTATTACTGGTACCGCTTCGTCGATCAGCCGTCCTTCCGGCAGTACGGCTTCGGCGAGGCCAAGAAGGCCAAGCTCCAGGCTTTCATCGAGAAGGTCCACGCCGCCTGGACGACCGACCGCGACTATATGCCGCCGCTCCGCAAGGGCAAGCTCGCGACGCTCGATCCCGCCCTCCTCGTAACTCCTCCCAAAGGGCTCGAGCTCGGATATGTTCCGATTGTGACGCGCCAGGAAGCGACCGCGGGCGCGGCCGCGGCGAGATAGCGATCCGTCACCGGCGTACGGGCCGAGGTCGCGCCGGCGATGATGTTGAAAGGAAAGCGAGCAGCCATGAAGATTTATCGGTCGCCCGGTCGATCACGAGCCATCCGCCGAATCCTCATCCTCTTCCTTGTGGCGATCGCATGGCCGAATGGTCATGGGCAGAGCCGGGCGATGTCCGCCGACCGCCGGGCGACCGGCCCGCCGGAAAAGCCGAAGGAAACGGCCCGGGCCGATGACCGGCTCTCTCCCGCCGCCTTCGCCGATCCACCGGTTCAGGCGCGGCCCGGCTGTTTCTGGGCTTGGCTCAACGGATCGATCACCAAGGAACAGATCACCCGGGACCTGGAGGCGATGAAACGGGGCGGCATGCGCGGCGGCGAAATCTGGGACGTGGCCGCGTATGCGGACCCTGATGGACGAGTCCCTGCCGGGCCCGCCTTTCTCGGACCGGAGTCCACCGAGCTCGTCGTCCAGGCCATCCGTGAGGCGGACCGGCTCGGGTTGGAGGTCGGGCTCGTCGCCTCGAGCGGCTGGAACGCCGGCGGAAGCTGGGTCCCGCCGGAGCACGCCGGTAAAGGCCTCTATCAGTCCACGACCAAGGTCGCGGGGCCCCGGGTCTTTGGCGAAGAATTGCCCCTGCCCGAGCTGCCGAAGCGCTGCCCCCGGGACGAGCGGGGGCGGCCGGTCTATCTGCGTGAAGTGGCGGTGCTGGCCATTCCTGATAACGAATCGAAGGTCATCGCCGATGCGGATCGGGTCATCGACCTGACGACGAAGGTCGGCGCCGACGGCAAGCTGCGCTGGGACGTCCCGGCCGGAGATTGGTCGATCCTTCGTTTCGTCTGCTCGAATCACGGGCAGTCCTTGATCGTCCCGAGCCCGAATTCCGGGGGTCCGATGATCGATTTTTTCGACCCCGCCGCCACGGAATTCCATCTCCGTCATATCGTCACGCCCATCCTGAAGGAACTGGGACGAACGTCGTTCCATGGGACCAGCTTCAAAACGATGGAGTTTGACAGCATGGAGCTCGACGGATTCATGCCGTGGAACGCAGCCATGGCGGATGAGTTCCAACGCCGGGCTGGCTATTCGGCGACCCGGTTCCTGCCTCTGCTCGCCGGTTGGACGCTCGCGGATCGCGAAACGCAGGAGCGGTTTCTCTATGATTGGCGGAAGGTGGTGAGCGACCGGTTGATCGAGGCGCATTACGTGACGGGCCAAAAGTTTCTCGCCTCCTATGGCCTGAACCTCATCGCCGAATCGGGCGGGCCGGGGCCGCCGATCTGGGATTCCAATCCGGTGGATGGGATCAAGGCGCTGGGGGCCGTGGATATTCCTCGCGGGGAGTTTTGGATCCGGCATCGAGGGATTTTTTTGGTCAAGGAAATCGCCTCGGCCGCGCACGTCTACGGCAAACGCCTGGTGGACGCGGAATCGTTCACCACCTGGCGGCGCTGGATCGACGGACCTTTAAACCACAAGGAGATCGCCGATCGGGCGTTGGCGGAGGGATTGAATTGTTTCTCCCTGCACACCTTCGCCAGCTCCCCGCCCGAGGCGGGGCTTCCGGGCTGGGCCTATCATGCCGGCACGGACATCAATCCCTCGGCCACCTGGTGGCCGATGGCCGCCGGGTTAATGGACTACCTGGCGCGGTGCTCCTCCATGCTCCGCCAGGGCTTGTTCGTGGCCGACGTTTGCTATTATTACGGCGATCAAGCGCCGAACTTCTATCCCCCGCTGTGCAACGTGCCCCAGAAGCCTTTGCTCGCGGGCCTCGATCCGCGGAACGATTATGACGTCTGCTCGTCGCAGGTTATTCTCGAGCGAATGAGCGTGGAAAAGGGACGGATCGTGCTGCCGGACGGGATGAGCTATGCCGCGCTCGTTCTGCCCGAGCAGGACCATGTTCCGTTGGAAGTTCTCCAAAAGGTCCGCGCGCTGCTCGTCGCCGGAGCAACGATCATCGGCCACCAAAGGCCGACCCGCTCCCCGGGCCTCGAAGGTCACGAAAAGGAAACCGCAGAGGTGAAGCGATTGGCCGAGGAGCTTTGGGGCCGGAGCGAATCGCCGGACGAACGCGACACGCCGGCGGTGTCGATTCGGTCCGTGGGCCGGGGACGGTTTGTCATCGCCGCTGATCGGGGCCGGGCGCTCCGGGAAATCGGAGTCGACCCGGATTTTGAAATCTCCGGGCGCCGCGAAGGGGATCTGGGTCCGTTGGACTTCATCCACCGGAAAATCCGGGACGATGAATTCTATTTCGTCCGCAACACAACGAGGGATCCGCAGATTCTGACCTGCCGGTTCCGGGTGGCCGCCGAAGCCAACGGCCAGGCGCCCGAATTCTGGTGGCCCGATTCGGGACGTCGCAGCGCTTGCCGCGAATGGAAAACGGCGGCCCCGGGCCGGACCGAATTGCGCTTGGAGCTTGCGCCCTTGGGGTCGGTCTTCGTCGTCTTCCGGAAGGCAGCCGCGTCCGAGCGGCCCGGGCTTGACCCGCTGGCTCGCGATACGTTCCAGGCGGCGGAGGCACCCGCGCCCCTGACCCTCGATGGGCCATGGCAAGTCGAGTTCCCCGAAGGTTGGGGCGCGCCGCGAACAGCCGCCTTCGCGAAGCTGCAAAGCTGGACCGAATCGGACGATGAGGGGATTCGATTTTTCTCAGGGATCGCCACGTACCGCAAAACATTCGAATTGCCGGAAGCGCTGGCGAAAAGGGACCGGCTGTTCTTTGAATTGGGCGGCCTGGCGGAAATCGCCGAAGTGACGCTCAACGGACAACGGCTGGGGCCGGTTTGGCTGCCGCCCTATCGGGTCGAAATCTCGAGGGCCGTCCGCGCCGGCCGGAACCAGGTGGAGATCCGGGTGGCGAACCTCTGGGCCAACCGGCTGAACGCCGATTCGCTGCGGCCCGAGTCGGATCGTTTCACCCGCAGCAACATCGACCGGATCCAAACCGACCCGACGTCGGACAGTTCCTACGGCCAGGTCCCGCGCGGGAAGACGCGTCCTGTTTATCACACGATCCCGCCGTTGATGAAATCGGGCCTCTTCGGACCGGTTCGGGTGATCACGCCCGACGACTCCTCTTTCCGGATCGTGTCCCCGTCGGGGAGCGCCGGGGACGTTTCGAAGGCCGAGGACGGCCCGCGGCTGTTGGGCAATCGCTTTCTCACCTTGGCCACGGTCGTGCGGGGGCGGCAGATCGAAACGACCAGGGACAAGGCCGAAGGCCCGGACGAGTCCGGCGTCCATACGCCGGCTGAGGCGAGGATGTTCCGGGAGACCATCGCCCGCGCCTGGCCGGGGGCGAAGATCACCTGGGCCTTCAGCTGGCTGGCCTTGAACGACCAAAGACCGGATTACCAAGCCTTGAGGGACCTTGTGGTTTCCTATCACCGGCAGCACGGCGACGAGGTCACCTTCCTTCCGGGCGGCTACTTCGCGAACATGTACAACACCCGCGAACAAGTGAATCGCGACCTGCACGACGGGTTGGGCCTGGTGTCGCAGATGGTGGGCGGCGGATATCGCCCCCGCGCCGTGATCGCCGGCTTCCTGGCCGCCGAAAACCTGCGTTACCTGGCCGAGCGTGAGGATATCCACGTCTGCCAGGGCAACATCTGGAGCCAGCACGCCATCGACAACGGCGACGGCGACGGTTCCGTATCCTACCCCTACTATCCCTCGGCGGAACACTTTCTCAAGCCGGCGCAGGGTCGGGAGGATCGGATCGACTGCGTCAACCTCGACGGCTGGACGTGCGACTTCCTCACCGCCCGCCGCGCCGGTCAAGCGAACGGATTCAGAAGCCGCTCGGGCGTGGGGCCGATCGAGACCCTCCTGGCCCACGGGACGGAAAAGGGCCTGCCGGAAATGACGGCCACGACGGCGGCGCATTTCGACGACGGGTTCAAGCTGAACCATTTCGCCTGGGTGACCTGCATCTGGGAACTCGTTCTCGTCGAAGGCCGCCGGATCTACGGCTACCACGGGCGCAACGGCATGGACGGCCTGGAACGCTGGCTGGGCGAGATCCGCCGTCGCTGGCCGGAGGCGAAAGCCATCACCCACGGCGAATTCGGGCTGCTCTGGCGCGAGCAGTTCAAGGACAACGCGAACCTGGACTACCGGTTCGTCCAGCGGGGGACGGGATTCCCAGGGTCGGAGCCGGACAAGCGGATCCGGTGGTTCATGAACAAGGATTTCCGCTTGGCTCTGTTGGGCGATGCGGGCCTGGAAGGTTCGGAGAGGGTGATCGACTTCACGCGCTATGACCTGCCGGCGAGGGAACCTTCAGACCCGAAGCCGGACGAGCACGTCCGGAACTGGAGCCTCATGAACCGGTTGAACCAGAAGGGACTTCGCCCGGTCGACCGGCCCGTGCCTCTCTCCCAGCTGACCGAGGACGAGCGCGCGATCATCCTCCGGAGGTACCCGGAACTGGGGCGGGAGGGCGATTGATCATCTCCATCGAACTCAAAAAGAAGGAGGGCTGAATGAACACCGCCCCGCGGACGACTTTTAAGAGATTCCTGCTGACGATCCTTTTTGTAGGTTTGTCATCTGCGGCCTCCTCACCGCCCGCGGCCTCCTGGTCCTTCGAGGGGGCTAAAGACGTCGATGCCGTCCGCGGATACTTCAAATTCGTGCCCGGCGTCTCGGGAACGGCCCTCCGCTTCGACGGGCAGACGACGTCCGTCGTCCGGACCGCGGCTAAGGCCCCGCGCCTCGGCGAGGCGTTCACCGTCGAGGCCTGGGCGGCGATCCAGACCTATCCCTGGACATGGTGCGCCCTCGTCAACCAGGAGAAAGATCGCAAGGCCGGGTTCCTCTTCGGCATCGATCCCGAGGGATATTTCGGCCTCCAACTGGCCGTCGCCGGGGCTTGGGAGGAATGCCGCTCCGACGTCCGCCTCCCCCTCTATGCTTGGCACCATCTCGCCGCCGTATACGACGCCTCCTCGGGCATCACCCTGTACTGGAACGGCAAGCCGGCGGGGCGCAAAGCTCTAACCGGGAAGTCCTCCTATGCGTCCGAGGCGGACCTGTGGATCGGACGCAACCTGACGCCGCTCGGCCTGAGCCACGAGGTCAAGGTCGTCGCCGAAGTCGCCTATTCTTTCGACGGACTCCTCGACGAGGTCCGTATCCACCGCCGCGCCCTCCCCGCCGAGGAGGTCCGGGCGACCCATGCCCGCCTCGCC
>Ga0208047_1000029_pt1 | contig 50110 bp, 35 predicted proteins | sample Kivu_220m_FD_184162 | JGI IMG/M metagenome (GOLD analysis project Ga0208047, IMG submission 184162) | Freshwater microbial communities from Lake Kivu, Western Province, Rwanda to study Microbial Dark Matter (Phase II) - Kivu_220m (SPAdes)... | ecosystem: Environmental > Aquatic > Freshwater >...
CGTCATAAGCGTCGTCCAATGGGGGACGGTGGGGGATATTCCGGTTCCGGGGGATTATGACGGGGACCTGAAGACGGACATCGCCGTCTGGAGGCCGTCGGACGGCTACTGGTATGTCCGGAAATCCGGAGGCGGATACGACATCATCCAGTACGGACAGAACGGGGACATTCCGACGCCGGGGGACTATGACGGGAACGGCCGCACGGACTGCGCCGTTTTCAGGCCTTCGCTGAACTATTGGTTTATCCGGAATCAGGCCGTCGTGGCGTGGGGAACCGAAGGCGATGTCCCCCTCGTGAGGTGACGCCGAGGCTGATATATCACTGACTTTCGATCACTGCCAGAAGGCCTGTTTCGAGTTGCTTTTCTCTCCCAAAAAGGAGTATCTTTTTCTTGATATTTTGAAAGGAGGGTTCAATGAAACGTTCCGTCCTCATCCTCGGATTCATGTTTGTTCTTTTCGGATGGGCCTACGCCCAGGACCGCGGCAACGTCGACGGCGTCATCCAGACGGGCGACAACAAGCCGGTCGCCAACGCCGTCGTCAAGATCTCGGGCGACCTGCTTCCCGCGGGGCGGACGTTCAAGACGGGCAACGACGGCCTGTTCCGCTTTCGAGGGTTGCTGCCGGGGAAATACGTACTTGAAGCGACCCATCCCGAGATGGCCGCCTTGAACGAGAAAGAGGAAATCCAGGTCGGCCTGGGCAAGACGATCCAGGTCATCGTCATCATGATGCCCGTCGGCAAAATCGCCGAGGAGATCACGGTCCGGGCGGCTTCTCCGGTCATCGACCTCAAATCGACGGAAATCAGCTCGAACTGGCAGAAGGAGATGGTCCAGAAGCTGCCCTTGGGACGCTCCTATTCCTCCCTCTGGCAGCTCGCTCCCGGCGTCGCCGACAACCGCGACTTCGCCCCGAACGCCGGCGGCAACAAGCAGGACAACGTCTTCCTCTACGACGGGTCGAACATCACCAATCCCTTCTTCGGAACGCTCGGGGCGAATTTCTCCGAGCTTGACATCGCCGAATTCAGCATCAAGCGGGGCGGGATCAGCGCCGAGTTCGGCCGGGCGGCGGGGATGGTGACGAACGCCATCACGAAGTCCGGAACGAACAACTTCACGGGGAGCATCCGTCTTGTCGCCGAACCCGCGGCCTTTACGGGCGAGAATATCGACCGGACGATCGTCACGAAGTACAACAATTACAACCCGGCCCTGTCGTTCGGCGGGCCGATCATCAAAGACAAGATCTGGTTCTACCTTTCGGCCAACACCCCCCGGACGACGACGACCGGACGGTCGAACAACCTCGGTCCCGTTCCCGACGCGAAATCGCGGAGCAACGAGCTGTTCTTCAAGCTGAGCGCGGCGCCTCATCCGAATCATCTCATCGTCGCCAGCATCCGGAACGACGACTCGGCCAGTGAAAAAGGCGGGGTCGGGGTCAACGACCATCCCAACGTCTCCATCACCGGAGAAGGCCTGAATCGGATCATCTATCTCGCCTGGAACTGGACGATCTCGAGGTCGACCTACCTCGAGCTGAAATACGACCACGTCCAGATGGATTACAAGAGCGTTCCCGACCTCGACCTCGGATACAAACCGGCTTGGGACATCAATCATCTGGACGGGATGGGGTACTTCCAGACGGCCACCGGATATATCGTCGGAGGGGCGACGAAGTCCGGCCAATACGTCGGCGCCGCCTCGGAGACCAACACCCAAAACTTTTTCCGCGATGAGATCAAGCTCGTCCTGAGCCAATATCTCGACTTCAGCGGCCACTCCCATCTCATCAAGGCCGGATTCGCCTTCGACGACGGCGGCGAATATCTCGAGCGAAAGGCCAACGGCTGGGGGAGCATCATCTACTACTCGGCCCTCTCCGCCTCGATCGACCCGCTGCGCCGTCCCGGCTTCCGGGCCCGCTATTATCCGGAGCAGGCGCCCCAGGATTCGCGCGGCCGGACGTATTCGATCTTCGTCCAGGACCAAGTCAGCATCGGCGAACGGATGACCTTCACCCTCGGCGTCCTGGCCAACCGCGACGAATTCAGCACGAAAACCTCGACCGGAAAGAAGACCTTCCTGAAGTTCGATTTTGGGAAAGAAATCCAGCCCCGCGTCGGCTTCACCTACATGATCGACAAGAAGGCCGGCGACAAGCTCTACGGCAGCTTCGGCCGGTACAACAACATGGACAACCGGAGCCTGGCCCGGGCTGCGGCTCCCCTCCGCGTCTACCGGTCCGACGCCTATCTCCTCCTCGACGGAACAGTCCTCTCGGATACGCCCCAGGCCTCGGAAACGGGAAAAGTCATCCTCCCCGGCTTAAAACCGACCTCCAGCGACGAATTCGTCCTGGGCTACAGCCGGCCGTTCGGGAAGTTATGGAGCATCGAAGTTTGGGGTCAGTACCGGAACGTCAAGAACGTCATCGAGGACTATCCCACGATTAATGTCCAGACCTCGCCCTCGAGCTTTGTCTACGGCAACCTCAACGGAGCCTTGAAGGACAAAAACGGGAACGTCATCCCCGGCTTCGAGAACGTCGTCGCCAAGCGCGAATACAAGGCCCTGAGCTTCGAGGTCAAGAGGCAGTGGGCGGACAACTGGACCTGGACGGCGATGTACACCTGGAGCCGGCTCTACGGCAACTGGGATCTGGACTACTCGCCGGGGACTTCCCTCTTCTATGCCTCGTCCTACATCCAGGACGCTCCGGGGCTTTACATCCAGGATCCCTTACGGACCGGGTACATGTCGGGCGACCGGACGCACGTCTTCAAGATGTTCGGGTCTTGGGAGTTCTACAAGAACCTCACTTTTGGGGGCTATTTCAGGGCCCAAAGCGGGCGTCCGTGGGAGGCCCGGGCGCGGGATTACTACGGCAACTACTACAAATATCTCGAATCCGCCGGAAGCCAGCATCTGGCCTTCTGGGCCAACCTCGACCTTCAACTCTCCTACGCGATCCCTCTCGGAGGCCGTTTCCAAGGGATCATCGAAGCCCGGATCATGAACGCCCTCGACAACCAGCTCAAGATGAACGTCGACATGCGGTCCGATCAGCCGACCTTCGGGAACGCCACGTCCTTTGTCGGCCCGCGCAAATTCGCCCTGACGTTCTATATCAATTTTTAAGGCCGATTCGCCGGACAAGGGCGGAAGGATGTCCTTCCGCCCCGTTTTTTTCCTTTTAGGAAACCGTTATAATGTTTCCCGCGCCTCCCCTTGAAGGGGGAAGGGGAGGAGGCGAGAGCCCGCTCTTCGGATTGGGGTCGAGATATGGCTAATGAGCGCCTCCTGTCGGTCGATGCCTTCCGCGGCCTGACCATCGCCGCCATGGTTCTGGTCAACAATCCGGCCAGCTGGAGCCACGTCTTCGTCCCCCTCCGCCACGCGGCCTGGCACGGCTGGACGCCGACCGACCTCGTCTTCCCTTTCTTTCTCTTCATCGTCGGGATCTCGATCTCCCTTTCCCTGTCCCGGAGGATGGGGGAGGGGAAGAGCTCCGGAGCGCTCTATGGAAAGATTTTCAAGCGGTCGGCGCTGATCCTTCTCGTCGGGTGGTTTCTCCACCTCTTTCCGCGCTTCCGGTTCGCGACGATGAGAATACCCGGCGTCCTGCCGCGGATCGCGGTTTGCTTTCTTTGCGGGGCCCTCCTCTACCTTTGGGCGAAAAAAAGCATCTCCCGGGCCGCGGTCGGCGTGGCGCTGCTCATCGGCTATTGGGCCGCTTTGACTTTCATCCCCGTGCCCGGCTTCGGGGCGGGTGGGCTCGACGAGAAGGGCAACCTTTGCGGCTATGTCGACCGGCTGTTGCTGGGAGGCCACCTCTACAAACCCCGTTTTGACCCCGAGGGGATCCTGAGCACGATCCCGGCCCTGGCGACGGTCTTGATCGGGACGCTGGCCGGCGACTGGCTTCGGACGAAAAGGACCCTGACCCGGAAGGGGCTGGGCTTGTTCCTCGCCGGAGTGCCCCTCACGGCCGCCGGGCTGGCCCTCCATCCTCTCTTTCCGGTCAACAAGCAGCTCTGGACGAGCACCTACGTCCTCTTGACCGCCGGCCTCGCCTTCCTCGTCTTCAGCTTTTGCTTCGTCCTCGTCGAACGGCTCGGATGGAAGGGCTGGGCCAAGCCGTTCATCGTCCTCGGGTCGAACGCCATCACCGTTTTTGCCGGCTCGACGCTTATGGTCAAGATCCTGATGCTGATCAAAATTCCCGATGCCGGCCGGACGGTCAATCCGATCACCTGGCTCTATACTCATGTCCTTTCCCCCTTCGCCGGAGCGAACCTCGGCTCGCTGATTTATCCCCTCCTCCTCGTCGTCCTTTGGGTCGTCCTGATGTCTCCCCTCTATAAATATAAAATTTTCATAAAACTCTGATAGAATACTCCCCTTTCCGGGAAGCCCATGGACGCCATCTTCGCCGAGAAGCTGACCAAGACCTTCAAGGACGTGACGGCCGTTGACGCCGTCTCGTTCACCGTTCCCGAAGGGGAGCTCTTCGGCCTTCTCGGGCCCAACGGGGCCGGCAAGACGACGACGATCAACATCCTCTCGACCCTCCTCCATCCGACCTCGGGGTCGGCTTTCGTCGGCGGCCACGACGTCCGCCGGAGCCGGGACAACGTCCGGAAAACGATCGGGATCGTCTTCCAGGATCCCGCCCTGGACGGCAAGCTGACGGGACGGGAGAATCTCGAGTTTCACGCGATGATGTACGGCCTCGGCCGGGAGGAGAGGCGGCGTCGGATCGACGACGTCCTGGCCCTCGTCGAGCTCACGGACCGGGCAAGAACCCTCGTCGAAAAGTACTCGGGAGGGATGAAACGCCGCCTCGAGATCGCCCGGGGCCTCATCCACCGCCCCAAGGTCCTGTTTCTGGACGAGCCGACGCTTGGCCTGGACGCCCAGACGCGGAGGCACATCTGGGATTATATCAAGAAGCTCAATCGCGAGCACCACGTCACGATTGTCCTGACGACCCATTACATGGAGGAGGCCGACATCCTCTGCGACCGGATCGCCATCATGGACCACGGAAAATTCGTCGCCCTGGACACGCCGGCCCGCCTCAAGGACATCCTCGGCGGCGACGTCGTCAACATGGAAATCGAGGGCTCCGCCGCCGCCCTCGAGTCGGAGCTCCGGACCCTGAGCTGGATCAAGACCCTGGGCCTTCACGACGGGGTCTTGACGATGACCATGGAAAAAGGGGAGCGCCGGATTCCCGAGCTGATCACCCTGGCCCAAGCCCGGGGCGCGACCGTGGCCTGCGTCCATCTCCGCAAGCCGAGCCTCGAGGACGTCTTCCTCCACTTCACCGGGAGCACGATTCGCGAGCGTGAGGCCGACGCCCGACCGTCCCGTCCGATGGGCGGGGGGCCTCACGGCCCCGGGAGGCGGTGAGATGATCAACCGTCCGGCCGTCTTCATGCTCTGGCTTCGGGAAATGAAGCGCTTCTCCCGATCGAAATCGCGGATCATCGGCTCGCTCATCATGCCCCTCTTCTTTCTCGGCTTCCTCGGGCTCGGATTCAACCGCATGGCCGTCCCCGGCGTCGCTCCGGGGGTCGATTATCTCAAGTTCCTCGTCCCCGGCATCATCGGCATGACCCTTCTCTTTTCCTCGACGATGCAGGGGCTGTCCGTCCTGTGGGACCGCGAGTTCGGATTTTTGAAAGAAATCATGGTCGCCCCGGTTTCGCGCCTGTCCATCGTCCTCGGCCGGCTCGCCGGCGGGGTGACGACCTCGCTCATTCAGGCCCTTCTCATCCTCGCCATCTCGATTGTCCTCGGATTCCGGGTCCGCGGCTGGACCGACCTCGTCGTCGCCCTGGCCTTCATGCTCCTTATCTCCTTCACCTTCATCGGCCTGGGCCTCATTTTCGCCTCCCGGATGAGAGACATTCAGGGTTTCGGCCTGGTCATGAATTTCATCATTTTCCCGCTTTTCTTCCTTTCGGGCGCGTTCTACCCCTTGAGCAATCTTCCTTGGTTCGTCCGGAGCCTGTCCTATGTCGATCCCCTGACCTACGGGATCGACGGCCTTCGAGGGGCGATGATCCGGAGCTCGACCCATTCCCTGGTCTTCAACCTGGCGGTTCTGGCCGGCTTCGCCTTCCTCATGACCTCCCTGGGGGCGTTTTTCTTCGAGAAGAGCGAGAGCGTTTGAGGCAAGGAGGAAAATCCATGGCGGCCAAAAAAAACCTCGTCCCGGCGCTCCTTGCGGTCCTGGCGGCGGCCTGCTCTCGGGGAACGGAAAGCCTTCCTAACCCGTCCGTCTCCACTCCGAAAGAGCCCCCCCTGGCGGCGCGGACCGCCGTCAAGCCCGGGATCGAGGTCCTCCTCGAGAAACGCCTGGACCTGCTCAAGGGCAAGCGGGTCGGCCTCATCACCAACCCTTCGGGCGTCGACCACGCCCTTGTCAGCACGGCCGAGCGGTTGAAGAACGCGCCGGATGTTCAGCTCGTTGCCCTCTACGGTCCGGAGCATGGAATCCGGGGTGACGCCCAGGCCGGCTCGTACGTTCCGTTCTATGTCGACGCCAAATTCAACCTCCCCGTCTTCAGCCTCTACGGGCCTTCGATGAAACCCCCGGCGGGGATGCTCAAGGACATCGACGAGTTTATGCGCTCCTTCGACACGACCCACGAGGACAAGAAGCTCGACGCGTCGATGACCGAGGACATCGACGTCCTCCTTTTCGACATCCAGGATGTCGGGACGCGGGTCTATACCTACCAGGCGACGATGTTCTACGCCCTCGAAGCGGCGGCCGAAAGCGGGCTAGAGTTCATCGTCCTCGACCGGCCCAATCCCATCGGAGGAGCGGCGATGGAGGGGCCGGTTCTCGAGTCCCCGGCGTTCAGCTCGTTCGTCGGCCTGTATGCCTATCCTCTCCGTTTCGGGATGACGCTCGGCGAGCTCGCCCGTCTGGCCAATGAAAAATTCCTGGCCAGGCCGGCCAAGCTGACGATCGTTCCCATGGAGAACTGGAAGCGGGACATGTGGTTCGACGAGACCGGCCTCCCCTGGGTCGCCCCCTCGCCCAACATGCCGACCCTCGATACGGCGACGGTCTATCCGGGCCAGGTCTTCATCGAAGGAACGAACGTCTCCGAGGGCCGGGGAACGACCCGTCCCTTTGAGGTTTTCGGAGCCCCGTGGATCGACGGCGATGAGCTGACCAAGAGGCTCAAGGCCCTCGCCCTTCCCGGCGTGGTCTTCAGGGAGCAGTGGTTCACTCCGACGTTCTCGAAGTTCAAGGAGGAGCTCTGCGGCGGATGCCAGATCCATGTCACCGACCGCGAGGCTTACCGTCCTCTCGAGACGGCCCTCCATGTCCTCGCCACGATCCGGGGGATGTATCCCGACCGTTTCCATTTCCACGAAGATTATTTCGACAAAATCATGGGGACGTCGAAAGTCCGGGAAACGATGCTCCGGGGCGTTCCCGTGGCCGAGATCGTCCGCGGATTCAAGGCGGGACTTCGGGACTTCGAGGCCCTGCGCAAATCCTATCTTCTCTACTGACCGGGCCTCTGCTCGATCGTCGGCTGAAGAGGGCGAGGGCATCTCTTTCGGCGATTTTGGGAGGCCCCGTCGCATCGGCGTTGCTATCGGCACGGCCTTCCTTTACAATAGGATTTCCCGAATCGAGCCCGCGGGCTCGAATAACCCTGAGGAGCAGATCAATGAGCTCGTCCCGTTCCGATTCATTCGCCCTGGCGAATCCCCTGGCCCTCTTCCTCGACAAACCGCCGCAGGATTTCAACCGCCAGGATTTTCTCGCCGTCATCGCCCGGAAAGGCGTCGAACGGATTACGTTCCATTACACCGCCCTCGACGGCAAGCTCAAGGAGCTCAAGCTTCCCGTGGCCGACGCCGGCCAGGCGGAAATGATCCTGGCCGAAGGGGAGCGGGTGGATGGCTCCTCTCTCTTCAAGGGCATGGTCGACGCGGCCTTGTCCGACCTCTACGTTGTCCCCGTCTTTAAAACGGCGTTCCTCAATCCCTTCGACGAGGGAAGCCTCGACTTCATTTGCCGCTACATGACCCGGGACGGCGAGCTCGCTCCCTTCGCTCCGGACAATATCCTCGCCCGGGCCCATGCCCATTTCAAGGAAAAAACGGGGATCGAGATCCACGCCCTCGGAGAATTGGAGTTTTTCCTCCTCGACGACGGCGAGGTGAAGCTCTATCAGGCCCCGAAGCAGCGGGGCTACCACGCCTCCGCGCCGTTCATCAAGAGCGGCCCGATCTTGAACGAAATCATCCGGCACATCGCTCAAATCACCGGGGCGGTCAAATACGGCCACAGCGAGGTCGGGTTGATCGAGCGCGTCCGGAGCGATAGCCCCGAGATCCGCGACAAGCGGGCCGAGCAGCTTGAGGTCGAATTCCTCCCCCGGCCGATCGAGGAGGCGGGCGATCACGTCGTCCTCGGCCGCTGGCTCATCCGCAACATCGCCTTCAGGTCCGGCCGCGTGGCCACCTTCACCCCCAAGATCGAGGAAGGGATCGCCGGCAACGGAATGCATTTTCACCTTGAGCTTCAAAAGGAAGGGGCGAACATCATGGTCGGCGCCGACGGGAAACTGTCCGAAGCGGCCCGCCGCCTGGTCGGCGGCCTGTGCCAATACGCCGATTCGCTGACCGCCTTCGGGAACACGATCTCTTCAGCCTACCTGAGGCTCGTCCCGAATCAGGAGGCGCCGACCCGGATCTGCTGGAGCGACATGAACCGGAGCGCCATGATCCGCGTTCCCTTGGGATGGTCCAACGCCCGCCATCTCTCCCAACGCCTCAATCCCCAGGACCATGTCGCCTTCCGGACCGAGGGGAGCCGCCAGACCGTCGAGCTCCGCAGTCCCGACGGCAGCGCGATGACCCATCTTCTCCTTGCCGGGATCGTCATGGCCGCCGACTGGTCGTTCCCCAAGGACGAGACGCTCCCCAAGGCGAACGTCCCGCTCGAGCTCGCCGAAAATCTCTATGTCCGGGGGAACATTTTCGCCGATCCCGAACTGCTCACGCGGCTCCCCGTCCTGCCGGCGAGCTGCGTCGAGTCGAGCCGGATCCTCCTCCAGAAGAGGGACCTCTACGAACGCGACGGGATCTTCCCGGCGAGCATCATCGATTACGTCGCCCGTCTCCTCCAGGAGGAAAACGACGAGTTCATGAACCGCCGGCTCGCCGACCTGCCCGCGGACGACCGTCTCCTCGAGACGCGGCGAATCATGCACAAGGACATCCACCGCCACTGAGGCGCCGCCTGATGACGCCGCTGGAGCGCTGGGTGGCCGTCCTTCGGGGCGAGAAGCCCGACCGCGTCCCGATGGATTACTGGTCCACGGACGAGTTCACGGCGAAGCTCACGGCCCATTTGGAGTGCGCGACGAAGGAGGAGGCGCTCAAGAAGATGGGCGTCGATTTCGTCGTCCGGGTCAAACCGATCTATATCGGCCCTCCGCTTCCCCGGGGAATGGATGTCTTCGGGTGCCGGCAACGCGTCGTCGATTACGGGACGGGCGTTTATGAAGAATGTGTTTCCCACCCCCTGGCCGATTACGCCTCGGTTGAGGAGATCGAACACCGTTACGCCTGGCCCAGCCCGGATTGGTGGGACTACCGGACGATACCCTCTCAAATCGAGGGTTTCGAGGATTATCCGATCCGCGGCGGAGGGTCGGAGCCGTTCCTGACCTACAAGGAACTCCGCGGCGACGAGCAGGCCTTCATCGACCTCATCGAACATCCCGAGATCGTCCGCTACTGTCTCGGCAAGCTCTTCGATTTGGCCTACGAGGACTCGGTCCGGATTTACGAGCGGATTCCCGGCAAGGTCAACCTGACCTATGTCGCCGAGGACATGGGCGGCCAGACCGACCTGATGATCTCGGCCCGGCATATCCGGGAATTCCTGCTGCCCGGGATGAAGCGGATCATCGACCTGGGCAAGCAGGCCGGCGCCTACGTCTTTCACCACGACGACGGGAACTGCCGGCGGATCATCCCGGACATGATCGAGGCGGGAATCGATATCCTCAACCCGATCCAATGGCGCTGTTCGGGCATGGAACGGGAAGGGCTGAAGCGCGATTTCGGTGACAAAATCGTCTTCCACGGGGCGATGGACAACCAACAGACCCTGCCTTTCGGGACGGTGGAGGACGTCAGGGCCGAGGTCCGGGACAACCTCCGCATCCTGGAAGAGGGGGGAGGCTATATCCTCGCCCCTTGTCACAACATCCAGCCCCTGACCCCCGTCGAGAACGTCGTGGCGATGTACGAGACCTGCCGTTTCGAAAGCCGCTTATGAAATCGGGCGGCGGGCTTCGAACTCCGGTTCTAAAGTCCGCCAAAGAGAATCGTAGCGCTCTCGAAGCGGCCGGTAGATTTCCATGCGGACGGGATCCGGTTCGGCCGCGAGCTCGGCCTTGTTGACCATCGGGCCGGAGATTTCTGCGATTTCGACGGTTCGTCCCTTCTCGTTTTGATACGTCCAAATCGCCTGGAGGGCCGCGCCGTAGGCCGCGGCCTCCTGCTCTTCGAGAGTCACGACCGGCGTTTCCAGGACGTCGGCCAGAATCTGGAGCCACAGCCGGCTCTGGGCGCCGCCCCCCGTGGCCCTGATCTCCCGGGGAACGAGACCCTGGGCTTTCATCCGCCCAAAGCCGTAGCCCAGGTTGAAGATCGTCCCTTCCATGACGGCCCTGGCCATCGCCGAGGCGTTGAAATTCCGCCGGGTGAGGCCGAAGAATGCCCCGCTCGCCGAGGGCAGGACGGGGACTCTTTCGCCTTCGATGAACGGAAGGAACAGAAGGCCGTCGGCGCCGGGAGGAGACTGTCCGGCCAAGGCTTCGAGTTCGGCGTTTCCGATTTTCATCAGGGATTTATAGAGTTCGGTCGTATTCGTGACGTTCATCGTGCAGAGGAGGGGAAGCCAGCCTCCCGTGCTGTCGCAAAAGGCGGCGATCTCGCCCGCCGGGTCGACGAACGGCTCGGCGAAATAGGCATAGATCGTTCCCGAAGTCCCGAGGCTGACCGTGCATACGCCCGGAACGACGTTTCCCGAGCCGACGGCTCCCATCATATTATCGCCGCCGCCGGCCGCGACGAGGACCTTCTCCAGGCCGAACGGGGAGGCGACGGATTTTTTCATCAGGCCGACGCTTTGCCGGGGGTGGGTGAGGGGCGGGAGCCTTTGGGCGAGCCTCGGGTCGACGGCCGCCACGGCCTCTTCCTGCCAAACCCGCCGGCGGATATCCATCAGCCCGGTCCCCGAGGCATCGCCGTACTCCATATGGGCGATGCCGGTCAGGCGGAAATTCAGATAATTGTGCGGCAGAAGGACGGTCGCCAGCCGGGCGTAGTTCGCCGGCTCGCGCCGCTTGAGCCAAAGGATTTTCGAGGCTGTGAATCCGACGGCCAGGCCGATCCCCAGCTTTTCGATGCAGGATGCGGACCCCCCCAGGGCGGCGACAAGCTCCTCGGTTTCGGCGATCGTCGAAGTGTCGTTCCAAAGCTTGGCCGGACGGATCGGCCGGCCTTCCCCGTCCAGCGGAACGAAACCGTGCTGCTGGCCGGAAACGCCGAGGACGACGACCTCCGAAGGCTTGACCCGGCTTGCGGCCAGGGCTTGCTTCAAAGCGGCCTCGAAAGCCGCGACCCAAACGGCCGGATCCTGTTCGTTCTCGCCGGGACGAAGGCCGGGGACCATGGCATGAGGGGCCGCGCCCCGGCCGGCAACGGCGCCCGTCTCGGTTTCGACGACGAGGACTTTCGTCCCTTGAGTCCCGGAATCGACTCCGATGGCGTACATCCCTCAGCCTCCTATCCGCGTCGGCCCGTCTTCAGGACGGAGTCGGTGATTTTCATCAGAAGACGCGGAGCGGATTCTTCAGGCGGAGGAGGAGAGCGTCCAGGGCGGCCGGCGTCCCCTCGCCCCACCGGGAAACCCAGTAGGCGTTTTTCTCGTAGAAGGCGGATCCGGCCGGAAGGGCCGTCAGGAGGTTCGACGTCGCGAATTCTCCCCAAGTGTAGAGCCAGGGCCGGACCCAATAGACATAATCGCCGTCGGAGGGGGCGTAGAAATAGGTCCCGGCCTTGCGCGAGAAATCCCCGGCCAGCCCGAGTTGGCTCGTCGACGATTTGAGCCTGAGGCTGAAAAATCCGAAGCCTTCCTCGAGATTGAGGAGGCCGACCCAGACCGGGTCGGAGGGGGCGATGTGAGCCAGGCCGTAAGGCGCGCCTGGAATTTCCCGGAGGGGCATTTGGACGAGGCGGCCTTTCTTGTCCTCGTAGACGAGCGAATCGAAGAGCTCCTTGGAAAGGACCATTTCATCGTTTCGGAGGGCGACGACGCCGAGGTCCCTGTCGACCCGCATCCGGGTTTCCGCCAGGAAATAAGGCGCGCCCCTTTCGAGGGTGTACTTCACTTCCAGGAAGGCATCCTTAATCCGCGGCATCGGTCCGCTGCGGGCGTTGAGATAGAGGAGGGGACCGTTTGTCTCCTCGAATCCCTGGGGAGGATTCCAGTCGAAAGAATGATCCCAGGCGATTCCTGGGGTGAAAACGTCGGGGTTCCAATGGATGACTCCGGCCTTGTTGGTGAGCTTGACGGAGGCGGGAAAATCTTCGATCGTATTGATCTGACCGCTCTTGGGGTGGAGCTCGAGGGCAAAGAACGGCCCCCGTACGGTCTTCCCGAGACCGTCGCCCGAGATCTCGAACGGGAAGCGGCCGGCCGGCGTCGGGGGCGATTTCAAGACGATGAGGAGCTTCCGTTCCCCGGGCGCGGCGTCGACCTCAACGGCCAGCTTTTTCGTCAACGTCGGGGGGTGAGTTTTGGCTTGCGACGCGGGCGGGACGGATTCCCTTGTCTCGACGACCTGATGGGGCAGGCGGTTCGTTCCGTCATAAACCCCGAATTCCGCCGTCTCGATGTCCGTTTTCGGCGCGGTGAGGGTCAAATAGACGATCTCGCCCTTCCGGGAGATCCCCGCCTCCTCGGAGACGACGAAGACCTGGGAAAAGCCTTCCACTGCGCCTTCGGGAATTCCGCCCGTCGAGGGCGCGACGCCCTTCATCTCGATCGTCTTCGGTTCTTCGGCCTCATCCTCGATGCAGTGGAGAAATGCTTTATAGGAGAGGCCCGATTTCCAGGCATAGCGGAGGACGATCTCGTAGGCGCCCGGCTCGAGGTTCTTAGAGACATCGGCCGGTTTGCCGTTCTTCAGGACGAGGACGTCTCCGTAGGGATTCCCCCGAGACATGTCGACATCGATGAAATGAAAGATTTTGCCCTTGACCTCGAACTTCGCCTTGATGAGATAGGCGGGATGGTCGGCCGTTGGGGCCAAGAATTCGAGGTTCTGGGCCGAAGCCGCGCCCGGCCCGAGGATCCAAAGGCTAAAGGCCGCCGCGAAACAAATTGTCGGTTTGCGAAATTTCATCTCGCCTCCCTGTCTTGGCTTAGGCGCCGGACGGACACTATTTATGCCAAGGCCGGAGAAAAATCAAGGACATGCCGCGCCCTTTTGACAGTTCCGGAACGGCTCTGATATAAGACGCGTATGCGCCTCGGTCCGGTCGACATCCTCGTCATTGGCGCCTACTTCGCCGTCAGCCTCGGAATCGGCCTTTACTTCCGGAAGCGGGCGACGCGGAGCGTCGGGGATTTCTTCGTCTCCGGACGGAACGTCACCTGGTGGCTGGCCGGGACGTCGATGGTCGCCACGACCTTCGCCGCCGACACGCCCCTGGCCGTCACCGGTCTCGTTGCCCGGAACGGCATCGCCGGAAACTGGATCTGGTGGAGCATGGCCTTCTCCGGGATGCTGACCGTCTTCTTTTATGCCAGGCTGTGGCGCCGGGCGGGGGTCCTGACCGACGTCGAATTCGCCGAGATCCGTTACAGCGGCGCCCCGGCCCGTTTCCTGAGAGGTTTCCGGGCCTTCTATCTGGGGTTGCCGATCAACCTCGTCATCATGGGCTGGGTTAACCTGGCGATGGCGAAAATTCTCGTCCTCGTCCTCGGCGTGACGAAGCTCCAGGCCTTGGCGATCACGCTGGGGATCATGCTCCTCACGGCCTCGATTTCGACCCTTTCCGGGCTCTGGGGAGTTCTCGTGACCGACCTCTTCCAGTTCGTCTTGATGATGGGCATGGTCGTCCTCCTGGCGGTTTACGCCGTCGCCTCCGTCGGGGGCATGGGAAGCCTCGTCGGCCGGATCGCCGAGGTCGAAGCTTCGGGAGGATCGTCGGGTTCGATGTTATCCTTCCTCCCTGAGGTCGGCTCGAGCTGGATGCCGCTCCTGACGTTTTTCGTCTATATCGCCGTCAACTGGTGGGCGTCCTGGTATCCGGGGGCGGAGCCCGGCGGAGGAGGCTTCGTCGCCCAGCGGATTTTTTGCGCGAAGGACGAAAAACACTCCGTCCTGGCGACCCTGTGGTTCAACATCGCCCATTACGCCCTTCGCCCCTGGCCTTGGATCATCGTCGCCCTCGTGGCCGTCGTCAAATTCAACGGCGACCCGGCCTTCGCCGCCGATCCCGAATCGGGGTACATCCGGGTCCTGATGGCCGATTTGCCGATCTCCCTCCGCGGCCTGATGATCGCGGCCCTGATCGCCGCCTACATGTCGACGATCGCCTCCGAGCTCAATTGGGGGGCGAGCTATCTCGTCAACGACCTCTATCGCCGCTTCCTCGCCCGCGGCCGGTCGGAACGGCATTACGTCCGCGTTTCCCAGGCGGCGACGATGCTCCTCATGGTCCTCTCGGCGGTCGCGGCCTTGTTCATGGAATCAATCGCCGACGCTTGGAAATTCATGATCGCCCTGGGAGCCGGGACGGGCCTGGTCTATCTCCTCCGCTGGTTCTGGTGGCGGGTCAATGCCTGGAGCGAGGTTTCGGCCATGACCGCGGCCTTCGCCGCGTCCCTCACGGCCCAGTTCGGCTTCGGCCTGTCGGAATCCGACCCAAGGGAGTTTGCGATCCTTTGCCTCGTCACGGTCGCCGTGACGACCTGCGTCTGGCTGACGGTGACCCTCTTGACCAAGCCGGAGCCGAAGGATGTCCTTCTGGCCTTTTACCGGCGGATTCGGCCGAGCGCCGCCTTCTGGGGCCCTATCGCCCGGGAAGCGACGGACGTCGTCCCGCGGAAGGACGGCCTCTTCAACCTCCTGGATTGGTTGTCGGGAGTCCTCATGATCTACGCCGCTCTCTTCGGGGCGGGACATCTCGTTTTCGGGAAGACCCTTCTCGGAGTCGTATTCCTGGCGGCCGGGGCGGCCTTCGGGGCGGTGATCTATTTCGACCTCAGCCGCCGCGGATGGGAAACGGTCGGCCGCTGACGGGTCACGGCTCTTCCGGCTTGACCGGCCGGGCAAGTTTATTTAGGATATCTTCCCACCGCAGCGACTTTGAGGAGGAAGACGTGAGAAGGAAAAGGCTGCCGTTCGTCGGCCTGATGGCGCTCGTCGCCGGCTTCGCAGCCGCCGAGATGCCGCGAAAATTCACCTTCGGCATGAAAGCCGGATACAACAGCGGCCAGCTCCGCAAGGTCGGCGAGGACGAGGGCGGTTTCGAAGTCGAAAAATTCGCCCTCGGGGGATTCTCCCTCGGCGTCTTAGGCAACCTTCGCCTCAGCCGGATGTTCTCCCTCCAGGCCGAAATCTTCTATTTTTCCAAGGGCGGGGGGTACGACGTCAAAGTTCCGGTGTCGATTCCGGGAGTTTCGATCCGGGTCAAGGACGAGCGCCGGATGACCTATGTCGAAATCCCCTTCACCCTCAAGTTCAGCCTCCCCGTCCGCTGGCCGGCCGTTCCGACCTTTTATGCCGGGCTGTCGGCGGGGATCAATCTCGGCGGGACTTTGAAAAGCGAGACCCACGTCGAAACGCCCGTCTTTCCGATCGACATCGACGAAGAGAAAGACCTCAAGGACGAGCTCAACGACCTCGAGCTCAGCGGGGTTCTGGGCGGCGGCCTGGACGTCAAGCTCGGTAAGGCGATCCTCCATCTCGACAACCGCTTCTTCTTCGGGTTCAAGGCGAACGTTTTCCGGATCGTCGTCCCGATGTCCAAATTCGCCGCCCTGGGTTTTCCGGCCGGACCGGACGCGGTCTACGAGCTTGAGATGCTGAACTACGTGGCGACCTTCACGATCGGAGTTTCCTATTGACCTTCGCTTCGATCTTCAACGACGTCCTCGGCCCAATCATGCGCGGGCCGTCGAGCTCGCATACGGCGGGGTCCTACCACATCGCCGCGACGGCGAGGTCGCTCCTCGGGGAAGCGCCGGCTCGGGCGACGTTCACCTTCGATCCCGACGGCAGCTACGCCGAAACGTATCGGGAGCAGAACGCCGACAAGGCTTTCATCACCGGGCTCCTCGGCTGGCCTCCGACGGATGCCCGGTTCGGAAAAGCCGTCGTCGAAGCCCGGCGACTCGGGGTCGATATCGCCTTCCGGGTCGCGAAACTCCGCCGGACGGACCATCCGAACATGGTCCTGGCCCGCCTGGCCGGTGTGTCCGGAAAAAAGTTCGATCTCCTGGCCAAATCGACGGGCGGAGGGACTTTCACCGTCGTCGAAGTCGGCGGGCGAGAGGTCTCGATCGACGGGAAGAGGGGGATCCGCGTCCGCGGCGTCGGGACGGCCGAACCCGTCTATTTTATCCAAAAGGGAAAGCCGTTGTTCGCCAGCGCAACGGAGATGGTCCGTTTCGCCCGGCGGCGCCGCCTGTCCTTGGGGGATGCGGCCTTGGGCTATGAAACCGTCCTCCTCGGGATGAGCGAAGGTGAAGCCGCGGCCGAAATGCGGCGCCGCTACGCCGTCATGGAGGCCTCGATCGAGGCGGGATTGAATCCGGCGAAAATCCGCCTGAGCCTTCTCCGGCCGACGGCCCACAAAATCCTCGAGGCCGAAAGACGCGGACGCCTTCCCCTCGGCGGGATTCCGACCCGGGCGGCCGCGCGGGCGACGGCCGTGATGCACGCCTCGAACAGCGGGGGAGTCGTCTGCGCCGCCCCGACCGGCGGTTCGGCGGGCGTCATCCCGGCCGTCCTCGTCACCCTTGCCCGGGAGATGAGCGTCCCGGAACCGACCCTCATCAAAGCTCTCTTCGCCGCCGGCGCGGTCGGCCTCGTCTTCGCCCGGCGGGCGACCTTCGCCGCCGAAATCGCCGGATGCCAGGTCGAAATCGGGGCGGCCGGGGCGATGGCCGCCGCGGCCGTCGTCGAGGCGGCGGGAGGAACGGCCTCCGAGGCCTGCGATGCGGCCGCCGTGGCTCTCCAGAACACGATGGGCTCGGTTTGCGACCTCGTCCAGGGCCGATGCGAAATCCCCTGCCATACCCGGAATGCCGCGGCCGCGGCGGCGGCCTTCCTCTGCGCCGACCTCGTCCGGGGCGGTTATCGAAATCCGATTTCCCTCGACGAGACGGTCGACGCCTCGATGGCCTCGGGACAAATGCTTCCGCCGGAGCTCAGGGTTACTTCGCGCGGCGGCTTGGCCGTGACGCCGTCGGCCCGAGCCCTGGGGCGACAACGGGGCCGGCAGAAAAGAAGTTGATTTTTTCGCGTCTTCGGGTATAATATCCCCAAAACCTTGCTTCGCTGGCTGTGCAAGGTTACCCCTTCTTTTTATCCCCCTTTAGCTTAATTCCCCAAACCAAACAGCCAGCACTCTCCTCTCTGAGCCCTTGAAAAAGACGTCGCTGCAGGAGCGCTGGTCCTGGATTCGACCGCCGTTTTCATCTGGAAGGCACCGAATCCTCGCTTTTCTGATAAAATATCCGCCGCGAGAGGAGACAAGACATGAATCGACGTGAATTCCTGAAAACATCGGCTTCTGGAGCCGCCGCGTTCTCGACGACCCGGATGGGGCTCTGGCCGGCCCAGGAAGCGGCCAAAACGGCCAAGGTCGCTCTCGTCAAGACGAGCGACCGGGCGAAAGGCGTCGAAGACGTCTTGAGGCTTCTCGGCGGGCCGTCCCCCAAGGGAAAAAAGGTCTTCATCAAACCCAATTTCAACACGGCCGATCCGGCTCCCGGCTCGACCCATAACGACACCCTCCGCCGGCTTGTCGAGTTGATAAAATCGGGCGGAGCGGCCGGCGTCACGGTCGGCGACCGAAGCGGTCCGCCCAAAACCGCGCAGGTCCTGGCCGACAAGGGGATTCCAGCGATGGCCAAGGAGCTCGGATTCGACCTCGTCAACTTCGAGGAGCTTCCAGCGGACGGCTGGGTCCATTTCAATCCGCCGGGGAATCACTGGGCAGGCGGCTTCGATGTCGCCAAGCCCGTCGTCGAAGCCGAGTATCTCGTCGCTACCTGCTGCCTGAAAACCCACGGTTTCGGCGGCATCTATACGATGTCCCTCAAGCTCGCCGTCGGGACGACGCCGAAATCCCTGATGCGGGAGCTCCACGGCGCCCGCGAGACGCATATGCGGCGGATGATCGCCGAAATCAACCTGGCCTTCAAGCCCCAGATCATCGTCCTTGACGGCGTCGAGGCCTTCGTCGACGGCGGTCCCTCGACGGGGAAGAAGGCTGACGCCGGCGTCTTCCTGGCCGGAACGGACCGGGTTGCCGTCGACGCCGTGGGGCTGGCCGTCCTCAAGGACCTCGGAGCCAACGAGGCGGTTATGTCCAAGAAAATTTTCGAGCAGGAACAGATCCAGCGGGCGGTCGAGCTCGGCCTCGGGGTTGACACTCCCGGCCACATCGACATCGTCGCCGGAGATGCGGCGGCCAAGGCTTATGCCGAGAAGCTCAGGGTCCTTCTCGCCAAAGGGTGAGCGTATGGACGTCTACGAAGCCATCCTGAACCGCCGCTCGATCCGGCAGTTCCAGGACCGCCCCATCGCCCGCGAACTCCTCGAGAAAATCGTCAACGCCGGGCGACTGGCTCCCTCTGCGGCCAACCTCCAGCCTCTCGAGTTTCTGGTCGTCGACGCCGACGAGGTCCGGGCGCGGATTTTTCCGCTGACCAATTGGGCGTCCTACATCAGCCCCGAGGGGACGCCGAAACCGGGACAGGAGCCCCGGGCCTATGTTTTCACCCTCGTCAATACGAAAATCCGGGAGAAGCACTTTGAATATGACGTCGGAGCAGCCGTGGAGAACATGGCCCTGGCCGCCCAGGGCGAGGGCATCGCCAGCTGCTGGCTGATCTCGGTCGATAAGTTCAAGGCCCGGGAGGTCCTCGGGATTCCGGAATCGTATATGATCGAGGCCGTTCTGGCCTTAGGCTATCCGGCCGAGAAATCGTCGGTTGAGGAGTTCAAGGACTCCCCGCGCTATTGGAAGGATGAAGCCGGGGGCTTCCACGTGCCCAAGCGCCGGCTGGCCGAGATTCTGCACTTCAACGCCTTCTGATCAATAGCCGGCGACCTGCATTTCGGCGACCTTGACCGTCGGGCCGCTGACGTTCCCCCGGAATTCGAGGTCGCGCCCGACCATCTCGACGTTCCGGAGGACATCGCCCAGGTTCCCCGAGATCGTGACCTCCGAAACGGGGTAGGCGATCTCGCCCTTCTCGATGAACAGGCCGAAAACCCCCTGGGAGATGTCCCCGTTCACCGGGTTGAGGCCGTGTCCCAGCGTCCGGACGACGAGCAGCCCCCGGTCGCAGGAGCGAAGGATGTCCCCGGCGGAATGCGGCCCCGGCGCCAGGTAAAAATTGTTCGGGCCGACGCCCGGGCCGTCGGCGTTGCCCGTCGTCACCAGGCCGAGTTTCCGGGCGGCGTAGGTATTGCAGAGAAAGTTGCGGAGAATGCCGCCGTCGACGACGACCGTCCGCCGCGTGGGGACGCCCTCGCTGTCGAACGGACTCGTCCCCAGACGGCGGGGGAGGAGGCCGTCGTCGATGACCGTCACCCGGGCGTTGCCGATGGGCTCTCCCAGCTTGCCGGCGAGGAACGTCGCTTTCTGGTAGACGGCCATCCCCGAGACGCAGGAGAACAGGAAGCCGAGCATTCCGGCCGTCACCAGGGGTTCGAAAACGACGGGCAAACGCTGCGTCTCGAGCTTGCGGGCATGGAGGTGGCGGACCGTCCGGGCGACCGCGGTCCGGGCGACGGTTTCGGGGCTCTCGAGGTCGGCGTAGTGAACGCCGGACGAGAACCAGAAATCCTCGACCACGGCCTCGGGCTCTCCGGCCTGGAGGCCGAGGCTGAGGCTGCAGTAGGTTTTCCGGTATTCGCCGAGAAATCCGTTCGAGTTGGCGAGAATCGAACGGCCCTCGTGGGTCGAGAAGCTCGCTCCGTAGGAATTCGTGATCCTCCGGTCGTCGAGGGCGATCCGCTCCATTTCGCGGGCGACGGCGATTTTCGTTCTCGCGTCGAGAGCCGCCAGGGCCGGGTCGTAGAGGTCGAGGTCCGCGAGGTCCGTCCGGTGGAGGGCCGGATCGGGCAGGCCGGCACAGGCATCGGCCTGAGCGAGCCCGGTCCGTTTCACGGCTCCGCGGACGAGGTCCTCGAGGGTTTCGCCGGCGAGGTCGGAGGACGTCGCCGAGGCCGTTTTCCCGTCCTTCAAAACCCGGATCCCGAGCGAGCGCGAGCCGGCCTGGACGAGGTTCTCGATTTCCCCCAGACGGACGTCGACGCTGAATTCCGTGCCGTCGCCGATCCCGACCTCGGCCTCGTCGGCCCCGCAGCTCCGGGCGAAACGGACGAGGCGCTCGGCCAATCCGCGGAGCGAGGCCGAGTCGGAGGGCATGCTCATTCCCGGCCTCCGACGGTCATCCGAGAAATCCTGACGGTCGGGCAGCCGTCGGTGACGGGGACATCCTGGCCCTCCTTGCCGCAGGTTCCGGTCTGCTGGCCGAAGGCGAGGTCGTGTCCGACCCGGTCGATTTTCCGGAGGATATCGACGTTCGAGCCGATGAGGGTCGCCTGCTTGACCGGAGCGGTCAACCGCCCGTCTTCGATGAGATAGCCCGAGCTGACCGAAAACGTGAATTTGCCGGAGTCTTCGACTTGACCGCCGGTGAAGCGGTCGGCGTAAAGGCCTTTTTTCACCGAGCGGACGATGTCCTCCGGATCGTCCTCTCCGGGGGCGATGAACGTGTTGGCCATCCGGGGGATCGGAAAATCCGTATAATCCTGGCGCCGGCCGTGACCCGTCTCCGCCTGTCCCATGAGCCGGGCGGAAAGCTTATCCTGGAGGAGGCCTGTCAGGAGGCCGCTCTCGACGAGCGGGGTTTTCCGGGGCACCGTCCCCTCGTCGTCGACCGCGTAGGAGCCGCGAAAGCCGGGGATCGTCGGGTCGTCGTAGATCGTGACGAGGCCGGAGCCGATTCGCTCGCCCATCTTGTTCCAGAAAATCGAAGTCTTCTTCCGGTTGAAATCGGCCTCGACGAGATGGCCGACGGCCTCGTGGATGAGAACCCCGGCGTGGCCGGGCGAGAGGACGACGGGCATCTCGCCCGCCGGGGCGTCGCGGGCTTCGAGGAGGAGGAGGGCTTCCCGGGCCGCGTCGCCGCCGACCGCCCGGGGCGCCAGGACGTTTCGGAAATATTCCAGCCCGACCCGCCCGCCCCCGCCGGAGAAACCGTATTCCCGGACGGAGCCTCTCTCGGCGATGGCGACGCAGGTCAGCTTAACGAGGGGCCGGACGTCCGAGACGAGGCGGCCTTCCGAATTGGCGATGGTCAAGTATTGGGCCTGGTCCTGGAGGGCGGCCTTGACTTTTTTCACCGCCGGGTCGACGCCCTGACAGGCCGCATAAGCCTCCCGAACGATATCGATCTTCGTCCCAAGGTCCGTTTGATGGGCCGGTTCGAGGAGGGGATAGACGTCGAGGGAGGACCTTTCGTCCCTGAGGTCGGCGCCCCTTCCCGGCGCGCCCGCATCGACGATGGCGGCCGCTGATTGGGCGGCGAGCCGGGTTTTTTCGGCCGCGAGGTCGTTCGTAAAGGCGTAGCCCGTCTTTTCTCCCTGGCAGACGCGGACGCCGAGTCCGAGGCTGATCGACTCGGAGGTCTCCTTGATGATGTCCTCCTCCATGAGGACGAAATGGTAGACCCGGTACTCGAGAAAGATTTCGGCGAAATCGCCGCCGCTGGCCAAGGCGACGGCGAGGAGGCGATGGAGCTCCTCGGGACCGAGATGGAAATGATCCTCGAAGGGGAGAGTCATGCCTTTTTTCTTTTCATGAAGGGCAAGAGGAGAATCAGCAGGCTGGCCAGGCCGAGGGAGTATTCGAAGAGGTTGGTGATGAGGTGGACGCCGATGCCGGTCAGGACGGCGATCCGGGGGTCGAAGCGCATGAGGCGGAGGGCCACGGCCCAGGCCGATTCCCAGGTTCCGAAGCCGGCCAGCCCTTTGACCGGCAGGGCCGAGGTCATCTCGGCGCCCGTGACCCCGAGGATGATTTTGCCGAAGTTCAAATCACCGAGGCCGAATCCCTGGCTGCGGATGAGAGCGAAGAAGACGGCGAACAGGGATAGATACTTGCCCAGACGGATCAAGAGGGACAATCCGAAAAGCCGCCCGTAGATCCGCCGCCGGCGAATGGCCTCGAGGCTTTCGATCGTCGCCTCGATCTTCGCGGCCGCCGTTCGGGCCTTGGGGCGGCCCTCCCATCCCAGCTTTTTCAGGAGGAAGAAAAAAATCCTCGAGGCCAAACGGGAGAGAGGAATGAGCTTCCAGACGATGAGGCCGAAAAGGACGAAGAGCGCCCCCGCGACGGCGAGGAGGACGAAGGAGGGAAGGCCTTCGGCCCCCCATCCGACGGCCAGGAGGGAAGCCACGAGGAAGGGATAGAGCGTCAGGAAATCGAAGACCAGGGCGACGACGAACGTCGAGGCCGCGCTCTCGAAGGAAAACCCCAGCCGTTTGTTCAGGACGTAGATATAGGAGAGCGACCCGATCCGGGCCGGGAGAAGGTCGTCGAAGGAATTCCGGATGAACGTCACGAGAAACATGTTCCCCCAGCCGATTCTCTCGGGGGCGAGGAGCCATTTGTACCGCCAGGCGCGAAGCCCCGTCGAGACGAGGCTGATGGCCATATAGGCCAGGAGGGCGGGAAGATAGACGGCGGCCAGCGTCCGCGCGAAATCCCGGGCCTGGATTTGCGAAAATAGGACGGCGAGGAGGACCGCGGAAACGGCCAGGGAGAGGACGACGTAGACGATCCGGCTCTTCGTCACGTGGCTATCTTACATATCTTGGCCCCGAGGTCAACGTGAACGGATATCTTCGGGCCTCGGTTTCCTTGAGGAGTATCGCGGATCATGATATTCTTCCCGGACGGGTATGTCTCCCGGGTCTTTCAATAGCCGATTCGTCGAGGAGGGACCATGGCTTCCCTTTTTCCCGTCAGGGGCTTCAGCATTCTCGGGTTTCTTCTGATCTTCCTCTTCCTGGCCAGAACGACCAGCGCCCAAAACGGGCCATCCGCGCCCGTCGGCTTGAGGTGCGAGTATTTGACCGATCCCCTCGGCGTCGACGTCCGGGCTCCCAGGTTTTTTTGGACGCTGGACCACGCATCGCGCGGCCAGTCGCAGACGGCCTTTCAGGTCCTCGTCTCGACGTCTCCCGACTGCGCCAAGGGGGAGATGTGGGACAGCGGGAAGGCCGTTTCGGCCGAGACGACCCAAGTCGTGTATCGGGGAAAACCGCTCGACTCGGATACGAGCTATTTCTGGAAGGTCAGGTGGTGGGACAAAGACGGCCAGGCGAGTCCATACAGCACCGTCGCCCGAATCGACACCGGATTGTTCGATCCGGGCGAGTGGAGAGGCCGGTGGATCGGGGGGGCGAACCAGCTCCGCAAGGAATTCGCCGTGGACGGGGAAGTCCTCCGGGCCCGGGCTTACATCTGCGGGCTGGGATACTACGAGCTTCGGGTCAACGGCCGCAAAGTCGGGGCGAACGTCCTCGACCCGGCCTGGACGACGTACGACAAACGCGCCCTGTACGTGACTTACGACCTCGCTCCCTATTTGAAGCCGGGAGCGAACGCCGTCGGGGTAATGCTCGGCGACGGCTGGTTCAAGAAGAAAGCCCTTCTCGCCCAGATCCATCTGGAGATGGCCGGCGGAAAGAAGGTCGTCATCGCCACGGATTCGAGCTGGAAAATGAAGGACGGGCCGGTCACGTCCGACAGCATCTACAACGGGGAAACGTACGACGCCCGTCTCGAAACGCGGGGGTGGGATGCGCCCGGCTTCAAGGACGCGGGCTGGAAGGCCGCCCAGGTTGTCGACGGTCCGAAGGGGGTCCTTTCGGCCCAGCTCATGCCGCCCATCCGGGTGACGGATACTCTCGTTCCCAACAAAATGATGAATCCGGCTCCGGGCGTTTATGTCTTCGACATGGGGCAGAACGCGAGCGGCTGGGCGCGGCTGAGGGTCTCGGGTCCGCGCGGGACGGCGGTCCGGCTGCGTTTCGCCGAGTTGCTCTATCCGAACGGCATGATCAACCAGGAGAATCTGCGAAGCGCCAGGGCCGAAGACGTCTATATTTTGAAGGGCGAAGGGGAGGAGGTATGGGAGCCCCGTTTCACTTATCACGGCTTTCGCTTCGTCGAAGTCACGGGCTTTCCGGGAGTGCCGACGCTGGAGACGCTCAGGGGGAGAGTCGTCCATTCGGCGGTCAAGCCGTCGGGTTCCTTCGCCTGCTCGAATCCCGTCTTGAATGCCATCCAGCGGATTGTGACTTGGGGCCAGAAGACCAACCTCCACGGCATCCCGACGGACTGCAATCAGCGGGACGAGAGGATGGGGTGGATGGGCGACGCCCAGGGAACCGCCGAGGAAGCCTTGATGAACTTCGACATGGCCGCCTTCTACACGAACTTTCTCCGCGACATCCTCGATGTCCAGGACGAGAAGGGGCAAATCACCGATACGGTGCCCCACGTCTGGGGGAGTAGGCCCGCCGACCCGGCCTGGGGAACGGCTTACCCGCTGATCGCCTGGTACATGTATCAGTACTACGGCGACCGGCGCGTCCTCGAGGATCACTACGCCGCCCTGAAAAAATACGTCGAGTTCCTGCGCTCCAGGGCCGTGGACGGGCTCGTCACGTACAGCTATTACGGCGATTGGGTCGCGGTGGAAAAGACGCCGGGAAGCATCGTCTCGTCTTTCTATTATTACTATGACGTCAAGATTCTGATCGACGTCGCTCGGGCCCTGGGGAACAAGGAAGACGCCGCGGACTACGGAAAGCTGGCTGAGGAGATCAAGGCGGCCTTCCATCGCGCGTATTTTGACTCCAAAACGGGCGGCTATGCCAACAACACCCAGACGGCCAACGCCCTGGCCCTCTTCCTCGAGCTCGCCCCAAAGGAGGCCCGGGGCTCGGCCTGGCAGAATCTCTTCGAGAGCCTGGCTTATGGACACAACTCCCATTTGATGACCGGGATCATCGGGACGAAGTACCTGATGGAAGTCCTGACCCGGTTCGGTCATTCCGACCTAGCCTACGATATCGCCGCCCAGACGACGTATCCAAGCTGGGGCTACATGATCGAGAACGGAGCGACGACCCTCTGGGAGCTCTGGCAGAAGCGTGAGGGACCGTCGATGAACTCCCACAACCATCCGATGTTCGGCAGCGTCGGATCCTGGTTCTACAAGGCCCTGGCCGGAATCAACCCGGATCCCGAAGGCGTCGGTTTCCGGAAGGTCAGGCTCGAGCCCCAGTTGGTCCGGGATTTGGCCTATGCCGCCGGGTCGGTCGATACGCTGCGCGGCCAAGTCCTTTGTTCTTGGAAACGGTCGGCGAAATGCGTAACCCTCGAAGCGGTCATTCCGGTGGGCAGCGAAGCCGAGATCGTCCTTCCGAAGCTCAACCTCCGAAACATCGTCGTCAAGGAAGGGGAGACGGTCGTTTGGAAGGACGGGAAATTCGTCCCCGGCGCTTCCGGCATCCTCGACGCCGTCGACAAGGACGGCGCGATCCGCATCAAAGCGGGCTCGGGCCGCTTCGTTCTCGAACTCTCGGGCGAATAGCCGCCTTCCCTAGAAGAACGGGACGTAGAGTCCGGCGAAGAAGGACCGGCCGAAGATCGACTGTTGGTCTTGACGGCTTCCATCCTCGGCGCCGTAATCGTATCGGAGTATGTTTTGGCTGTTGAGGAGATTGGTGATTCCGACATAAAGGACAAGCATCCGGCCGAAGGCCTGGACGCGGAGCGATCCGTTCAGGTCCAGTCGCTGGTAAAAGGGATATCGAGCGCTCATCGGCGCCGCCCAGACGAATTCGTAAGACTGGGCCGCCTCATCCCATTCCTTTCCGGCAAGGGGCGTATACGGCCGGCCCGAGGCGATCGAATAGCGGATGCCGAGAGACCCGTTCTTGACGTTCCAGGTGAATATCCCCGTGGCCGAGTGCGGGATTTCGTAGGGAGAAGGGGCAAGGGCGGCGATGTCATTCTCCTTTCGCTTCGAGGAAAGGAAGTTGTAGACGAGGACGGCTTCGTAAGAGGGGGCTTTCCGCTTGAGGAAGAACTCCGCCCCCCGCGCGAATCCTTTCCCGGCGTTCCAGAGCCGTCCATCCGCTCCGGCCAAAAAAAGACCCCGATATTCCTTGTCGTAGAGGGAGATCCGGATGTCGAAGTTTTCGGCGATCCGGTCGTAGCTCAGGGCGAAATGAGCCGAAGCCTTTGGCTTGAGGCCTGGATTTTGTCCAAGGGTCGAGACGTCGCCGAATTGATGGTAGAGCCCGGCAGAGGCCCGAAGGATGTCTTTTTTCGTAAGGAGAAAGGCCGCCGAAAGCCGGGGGTCGATACCCCAGCGCCGCCCCGACGCTTCAAAGGACGAGGCCCGGCCGCCGAGGTGGATGTATGTCCGGCCCGAAAGACGAAATTTGTCTTGGACGTAGAAGCCGAGGCCCGACCCCCGAAAGGCGGAATCCGCGGAAACGGGGTCAAGAATCGAGGTCCTCAGGGTCCGGCTCGCCGATTCGGCCCCGGCCTCGAGGTAATGGCGTCCCAGGTCCAACACGGCGTCGAGGCGCGTCTGGAAACCCGTGTCCCGGCTTTCAACCCTTACCGTTCCCGGTTGATCGAAGGACATATCGTAGGTCGTCCGGGCAACAAGGGCCTTGAAAGCGAAATTTTTCCGCGGCGCGCACGTCCAGGACAGAGCGGCGAGGTCGTTCTCCGTCGAGACATCGAAGGCCGTCCCGGCCGATTGGGAGTACCGGTACCGGTCGGCCATTCCATAGATCCGGACCTGGTTCGCCGCTCCGAGCCGGACGAGGAATTTCCCGAAGGCATGCTCCGTCTGGAATTCGCGCCCCCCGCCGCGGCTGTTGAGCCGGACGAGGATGTCGGAAAAGCCCCGGTCGTAGCTGCCGACGAAGCCGCCCACGCCCTTGAGGGGGAAGGCGACATAGCTGTTCAGGCCGAGGACGGAGAGGCCCAGCCCTCCCTCGCTTCCGGCCGGAACGTCCTTGGCGGCGATATCCATGACCCCCGAAAGGGAGTCGCCGTATTTCGGATGGAACCCGCTCGTCGCGACGGAGAACCGGTCGACGACCTGATTGTCGAAAACGCTGAAGTAGCTCTCGTGGAGGGATTCGCTGAGAAAGGGATGGGCGATCCGGATCCCGTCGAAATAGAACCCGACCTCGTCGGGAGATCCGCCCCGGATGAGAAGGCTCGAGGCGTCGGGAGGGGAATTCACGCCCGGAAGAATGTGGCTGGCGTAGAGAGGATCGGCGGCCGCCCCCGGCAGGGTGTAGACTTCCATCTTGGTCAGGCTGACGGTCTTGGGATTCTTTTCGTCGGAGACGACGGCGTCGGCCGTCACCGTGACCTCCTGGACGGCGAGAGGCTCGAGGTCGAGCTCGACCTTGACGCTCGTCCCGGCCTCGGCTTCGATCTCCTTTATCCGGTAGCCAATGAGCCAGACGGTCAGGCGAATCCGGGGGCCGGCCGACAGAGGAAGGGCGATCTTGAAACGGCCGCGCCCGTCGGCCGAAATGCCGGAGCCTCCCGCGACGAGGACGAAGGCCGGCAGGGGCTCCTTGGTCTCACGGTCGAGGATCGTTCCCTCGATGAAAGACGTCTCCTGGGCGGCGATCGCCCCGGCGGTCAGGGCAAGGAGGATGACGAGGGCGGCAATCGGCTTCACTTTTTGTCCAGGGACGCGAGTTCGGAGCGGGCCCAACCGAAATCGGGATTGAGGGCCAGCGTTTTCTCGAACATCGCTCTCGCCTTGGCCGGGTCGTTTTTAGCCTTGTAAACGAGGCCGATATACAGGAACGCCTCGTCCTTTCCCCAATCGGGTTTCATCGGGTCGGTCACGGTTTCTTTGGCAAACAAGGCCTCGGCTTTTTCCAGGGAGGCCAGGGCCGTGTCGGGGCCGCCGCCGAACGCTTCGGGGACATAGAGCCAATAGACTCCTTTCAGGAGATGGACGCGCGGATTGGCGGGTTCCTTCGCCTCGGCCTGGCCGAAAGATTGGGCGCTTTTTCCCCCCAGGGCTATGGCCCTGTCGGGATGGAGGGCGATCTCGAGTCCGAGGAGATATCCGTACAAGGCGAGGAATTCGCCCGACTCGGGGAAGGAGGTCAGGGCTCGTTCCAGGTACTGTTGTCCCTCGGCGATCATCCGTCCGGCTTCGGCCGTGTCTCCGGAGATGAAGGCGAAGGTCGCGAGCCGGTAGTCGGCCAGGGAGACATAGTAGGCCAGGTCCGCTTTATTCGTCTTGTCTTCGAGCATGGCCCCGAGGAATTGATCCCGGGCCGATTTGCAAGCTTCCGTGTCGCGCCGGTTGACTCCCTCTCGGAGCTTGGCTTTTGCCTCCATGACGAGCTTGGATAGGGGAGAGGAAGCCTGAGAGAAGCGAACGGAAGGGAAAACATCAGAAGGCGAAAACCAGAAGCCGAGACCGCCAATCATGAACACCGACATGAGAATTCGCGAATATTTCGTTTTCATGGTTCCTCCTGAAACCCGGCCTCGCCTATCTTCCGGGCGGGAGATAGCCTTCCAGAGCCTTGACGTAGCGGGCGAAGGCGGCCCGCCCTTTCTCGGTCAGCGAGCACGTCGTCAGCGGCTTTCGGCCCGCAAACGACTTCTTGATGGCGATATATCCGGCCTCTTCGAGCTTGACGAGATGGGTGCTCAGGTTGCCGTCCGTCGTGCCGGTCGATTTCTTGAGATAGTTGAAATCGGCTTTCTCGGCCGCGAGAAGGATCGACAGGACGGCCAGCCGGACCTGGGAATGGATGACCGGGTCGAGCGGCTCGAAAAGGTCGGGGGTCATGAGTTTTTCTTGGAACGCGCCCGCAGGAGAAACGAGGGGATGAGATAGCCTGGGAAAAAAAATCCGGCATAGACCAAAGTCCGCGCCGGAAACGGAACGAGCGACAAAACGACCGCTCCGAGCCACCAGAACAGGCCGAGCCAGCGAAGAAGGGGCCAATCGAACAGGCCGCCCATGACGAAGAAGAGGATCCCGGAGACCGTGGCGATGAGGATGACGATGGATTCGTAGGAATAGACGCGGAGAGCGGGAAGGAGAAGCCCGACGAGGAGGAAGGCCGTCCCGCAGCCGAAATAGAGATGCCGGGCCGCGGTTTGGACATAGGTCCGAACGGCCTCCTTCTTATGGCGCCGGATGCCGTAGACGACGCTGTAAATCCAGCCGATGACCGTCGCCGCGACCCAGTTGAGCCATTCCCATTCGTATAAACGAAGAGAGGCAAGGACGTAGTTTCCGACGAGGGCCAGGGTGAGGAGGACTCCCCAAACGACGAAGAGGGTCCCCGATTCGGCGGTCGCTCGTTTCGTTTTCTCGATCATCTGGCTGATGAGTTGAACTTCTTCGCGGGCTTGGCGTTCGTCCATGTTGACTCCTATTATTACAAACTACTTTGTATTACAAAGTTAATATACGGCTCAAAACGGCGTTTGTCAAGTCCGGTTTTAAAAATATTTTGCGGCGCCGCTAATCCGTCTTGATCGTGATCCTTTTTTTATCCTTGCCGCCGAACCGGCTTTCCGTCGTGAATTCGACCCAGCCGTCGCCGCCGTCCTTCTTGACGAGATAGCGGAACCGTTGGGCCGATTTGCCCAAAAGCCGGAATTCCGTCAAGGCCCCCGCTCCCGCCGACGCCCGGTCGTCCATATTGTAAAGGTCGACCGTGGTCGATGCCGCCGTTATCGGAACGAGGGCGATATTGGACGAGGAGGCGAATTTGAGCTTGTCCCGGACCGCCGTCCTCAGGGCCACGGCCCGGTCGCTGGAAGTCGGGTAGGTCCGGCCGTTCTTCACGGTCACGTCCACCCAGAGAAGGTCTCCCTTCGCCGGGATGACGTTGATCTCTCCGATTTCGACCTTGGGGAACTGGCTGGCGCAGTACAAGATGAACAGGCATTGCCGGATCGCCTCGTCCTCCATGTATCTCGACGGCGGAGTCCGGGTGATGTGTTTCTTGGCCGACCCCCCGATCCAGATTTCTCCGAGGTCCGGATGGCCGACCTTGTGGGGCTTGATCCATCCCTCCCCGGTGAGGTCGAAGTCGATCCAGTTCATCATTTCCTCTTCGGACACCCGTCCGTCGCCGTTCTCGTCGGCATCGGGGGGGCTGCCCCAGAGCTCGATGAGATAGGCATAGCGGCCGAACATGAAATAGGAATTCGCCTGGGCCTGTCCGACCATGCCGCTGATCGTCGGCCGGTAGTCCTTCAGGATCCGCGCCCCGGCGGTGACGATCGCCGTCTGGACGGCCATGTCGTTCTGGTAGGCCGGGTCGACGATGCGGTCGAAGAGCTGGGCGTACTTGTTCGTCTTCCGCATTTCCTCGAGCTGCGTCCGGACGCGTTCCTGCTGGAGCTGCCGCTGCTCGGGCGTCATCTGGGCCGCCGCCCGCGAGACTTGGGGCGCGGCGAACATGATCAGCCTCCCGGTGTTGTGGAAATGGAAGGAGCCGAAAATGTTCGGGTGGGCCAGCCAGAACTCCATGACGTTGCGCGTTTCGGGCTCGCTCAGGGGATAGGGCTCTCCATTCTGGAGGGACCAATCGAAGGGGAAATTGCGGTTCGGGTCGGGCCCGCCGAGGTCGTCTTCGTTGATCCGGCCGTCGCCGTCGTTGTCGAAGCCCTCGCTTCCGATCATCCGGAAGCGGGGGGCCGGGTCGGCCGGCTCCGCGACCCGGACGAATCGCCGGCCGTCGGCCGAGAGCTTGAATCCCCCCCCGGGATCCTCGGCATACATCATCGACAGCTCGCCGTCCCCGTCGACGTCCTCGGTCTGGTCCTCGTCGAGGAGGCCGTCGCCGTCGTCGTCCTCGGGCCGGTAAGGTTCGCGGGGATTGTTGGCCGTGTTGGGCAGCCGGGCGTAGGAATCGTTGGCGTCGGGATTCTTGCCCGGGAGGATGTAAAACGTCGTCGCCTCCATCAGGCCTCGGACGTAGGGATCGTAGTCGTACCGGGTCAGGAGATACCAGGCCGTGTAAAGGGCGCAGGTCAGGCCGTTGATTTCGTTGCCGTGGATCGCGCCGTCGATCCACATCGCCGGCTTTTCGCCGGCCGGCCCCGTCGCCTTCGCCGTGAGGATGAGGATGTTTTGTTCGCGTCCCATCCGGCTTTTTCCGATCGTCTGGAGGTCGGCGAGCCGCGGATACTTCGCCGCGAGGTCGCGGAGGATTTTCTGAAGCTCGTCATAGGTGTAATACCTTTTCCAGCTGATGGGAAAGTCCATCTCGCCGTGGTAGCCGCCGGGCGAAGTCTGGATCTTGTCTTGGCCCGAGAAAGAAGGCACCCGCGAGGGGAAGAGAACGAAACCTGCCGCCAGAACGACGGCGATGAGCGTTGTTTTTTTCATGGCCGGCCTCCTGTCTTCACGACGACGTCCCTGACGGACGTCCCTCCCTTCTGGGATGTCGCCACGACCTTGAGGGGAACGTCGTCCTCGACGGCGACGAGCCATTTGACTTCGCGACGCGGCCCGGTCTGCGGAGGGCCGCCGGTCTCGACGCCTCCTCGCTGGCCCCTTTGAAAGCCCGGCTTCCCGGCCGGCAGGCCGGGCATCATCGGCATGGCGGGCGGACTCCCGCGTTGGCCGACGGCCGGACGCTCGGCGGCCGCCGAGACGCCCGGAATCTTCATCGTCCCTTCAAGGACGCCGAGCCGCTGCCAGACGCCGCCCTGAAGATAAGTGACCTTCGACCAGTCCCCGACGAGCCAGACGACGTCGTCGCGGTTGTTCTGCAGGTTCGCCCCCCGGGCGACATGGGTCGGGAGAGGCCCTTGATTCTCTATGATCGCCGTGATTTCGACAATTTTATACCGGCCTTTGCCGCCGCTCTTCCGGATCGTCACGACATCGCCCTGGCGGAACGCTTTGGCTTCCGCCGCGTTCGCCGTCGTGTAGAGGACCTTCGCCCGGACGTCGGTGACTTGGACGTCCGGCAGCAGGCCCGCCCGGAACTTCTCGAATTGCCAGTGTTTCTCGCAGACGCCGACGAGCGGCTCGCCGGGAAGGGCGTTCGACCGGTATTTCGGGATCCAGCCGCCGACCTCGCCGGCGCCGAGCTCGGGGTGCTTGAACGGCGCCCAATTGACGAAGAGACGGCCGCCGTATTTCTCGTCGTTCCACTTGAGCAAGGCCCGTTCGACCTCGTTCCTTGCGTCGGGCGATGGAGCGTCGATTTTCGGGAATCCGGGGATGTCGTTCTGGGGATTCCAGAGCTCCGTCGTCACGGCGTAGGCCCCGAACTGCTGGAACCACCAGTCGATGACCATCCCATAGCCGTAGCGCTGGTCGCGCTCCTCGTTGTAGCCCATGATCCAGCCCCGGGGCATTTCGTAGCCCCGCTCCAGGGCGTACTTGTTCCTCGTTTGGCCGCGGAGCTTGGCCTTGAAATCGGCCATCTCGTCGGGCTTGAGCCATGCCTCGGGGACCTTTTCGCCGATGATTTCGAGGTACTTCCGGCCGAGGACGAGGTCGTAGACGGCCACGTCCCGGGGAGCGAGGGCCGAATCGGGGGCGGTCCCGGGCACCCGGTAGGTGAAGCCCCCGGATGTATGAAAATTCTGGACCATGTAGATGTTCCGGTGGTTGACCGCGAACTCGACCAGGGCTTGGGCTTCAGGGGTGGACGTCGGGTAGGCGCCCGTCCCTCCGGCGAAGCCGTCGTCCGTCCACCAGCCCTCGGGGAAATTCCGGTTGACGTCGAAGCCGGCCTCGCCGTCCTCGCCGCGCCGGCCGTCGCCGTCGTTGTCCTTGTCCTCGGTGATGACCGAATAGCGGGTCTTGGCCGTCTTTTCGTTGGGGCCGACGCGGACCATGAGGCGCGGATCCTTGTCGTCGATGACGAACATCCCTTTCGGGTCCTTGTACCGGAACTGGGTCAGATGGCCGTCGCCGTTCAAGTCGTCCGGCCCGTCCTCGTTGACCTTCCCGTCGTTGTCGTCGTCGCGATTCATCGAGTTCCCCCGCTGGGAGATCTCGCGCTCGACGCTGTTGAAGACCCCGTCGGGATTGACCGTCGGATTGATGTAGAAGGCCCTCGTGTCGACGAGCTTCGTGACCTCGGGATCGGAGCCGTATCCCGAGACGAGCTTGTCGATGATGTAGAGGCAGACCTCGCTCCCGGTGTATTCGTTGCCGTGCATTCCGCCGTCGATATAGTGGCCGGGCTTGCCGACGTCCCGGGGGATGACCGGAGCGGGGACCTCGTTGCGTGGATGGGTCAGGGGGACGAGCCGGTCGATCGTCGTCCCCGTCTTGCGGTTGGTGACGACGAGGACATAAATCGTCCGGCCCATGTTGCTCCGTCCGATCTCCAGGAGCTCCGTGATCTCGGGATACCCCTGGGCCACCGCCTTGAGATAGGCCACGGCCTTGGTGTAGCCGTGATAGTCGTTGAAATCGAGGGGGACCTTTTGGGCGGCGGGGGCGCTGATCGCCAAGGCGAGCAGCCCGGCCGCGGCCGCCAGGCCGATGCGGGGTCGCGTGCTCTTGTCCATGTGACCTCCTTCAGGACATCCAACGGTCAATCGACGACGATTTCGTCGATGAAGATCCAAGCCTTCCCTCCGGCGCCCTTGTGCCAGTCCGGACAACGGAGATAGCTCCGTGTCGCGACTTTGACATACCGGGCGGAAAGTCCCCTCGGCGCCGCCGCGGCGAACGTTTCCTTGAAGGCCCCGTCCTTCTCAGGCTCGAGTCTGGCCCGGGCCAGGCCGATTTCCCGAAAATCGGCCCCGTCCGAGGAGACCGAAAAAGCCACCTCCCGGGGAACCCAGATCCAGGCATTGATGTTTTGGAGAAAATCGGCCCGGATGGAACGGAGAGGCTTGACCGATCCGAGGTCGATCACGGCTTCGAGCTCTTCACCCTCGAAGCCGGCCCAGTGGCAGGCGTAGTCTTCCGCCCCTTTGAGTCCGTCGGTGAGCGCGGCCGGCCCGCCGACGGGGTATTTTTCGCTCGGCGGCGAGGCGCAGGTCACGGCCGCGTCGAGGGCGAGGTGGGCGGCCGCCCCATCGACGAAATATCTCTCGAAGTCGGCCCTGTACCGGGCCGGCGTCAGCCTCCGCTCGTCGAGGGTTTGGAAACCGGTCGCCTCGGCCGCCTCGATGAAATCCGCGAGCCGGGATTTCATCCCGGGCAGGACCTCGAAACCCGAAGGTGTCCGCCGGAAAATCGACAGGGACGGAGTGACGTGGTGTTTCGCGATTTCGAGGCGGGCATAGGCGACCGGCAGCCGGGCCGTCCTGACCCGCAGCCTCAGTTCCGGATCGCCGGCGACCGCGGCTTCGGCCCGGTCGAAGATGCCGTCATAGACGTCGAGAAGTTCCGGAGTGAGATAGGTCCGGACACCATCCCAGGGGGAGCCGTAGATCCCCAGGGAGCCGCCGGAACGGTCAAGGGCGTCGTGGAGCGTGCGGATGTAACGGAAGATTTCCGGTCCGGCCGGGCCGTAGTAGCCGTTGACAAAGTCGGCGGTCAGGGCTTCCGTGTCGGCCTCGGGATTCCAGAGAAGCTTGGAGATGAGATAGGTCCGGAGCTCGTGGAATTCGCTCGGACTCCCGCCGCTGCCCTGCTGGAACATCATCGGAATGCCGGACTCGGCGAACAAGCCGAGATTCGGCCGGAGGACCCGGAGGTTGGGGAAAGGGCCGGCGTAATGGCGGAACTGGACGACATAGTCCCAGAGGAGGATATTTTTCGTCAGCCGGGTCCAATCCCGGAGATCCCGGACGAAATCGGCCGAGCCCGGGTCGGCGGCGATCGGCCGGCTGCGGTTGAGCTCGATGGTGCAAAGCATGATGTTGACGTTCGGCTCGGGTTTGATGTTCCGCGGGGCCTGCCGGGAGTATTGGTAGGCTAGGGTCGAGATGACCTTATCGGGGAACGCCCGGGCGACCTGGTTGACGAACCAGAGAATCGCCCCCGACGGGCCGCCGTATTTTTCCTCGAGGCTCCGGCAGGAGGCGCATTGGCAGGGGAGGAACGTGTCATTCTGGGAAACGGACCAGAATCTGGCCTCCGGCTTCTCCCGGACCCTCCGTCCCAATTCCTCGATGACGATCCGGAGGACTTCGGGATTCGAGAGGCAGAGCTGGCCGTGGGGAAGGCGGCGGCCGTTCCATTCGGTGAAGTACTCAGGATGGGTCTCGAAGTATTTCCCTGGGGGGACGAAGACGTCGAAGGTATGGACCCAGAGGCCCCATCGCCTGGCTCGGGAGGCCCGGTTGTCGAGCTTGTGCCATTCGGCGAAAGCGTCGTCGAAGGCGTCGGGCATGCTGACTTCGCGAAATTCAAAGGCCGGGCCCTCCGTCTTGTCGAGGGGATCGACGGCCACGGTCGATTTCTTCGGAACGGTCATTGCCGAGGCCGTGTACTTCCGGCAGCCGAGGACGTCCTCGAGGAACGCGTAAACGCCGTAGAGCGAGCCCTTAGCCCGTCCTCCGGCGATGACGAGCCGCCTCCCGGCCGTTTTGAGGACGTATCCATCCTCGCCGAGCTTTTCCCAGGGGATGTCGATCCGGGCCCGGGCATATCGCCCGGAACGGCCGACGAGAATCTCCTCGTCGCGGGGAGGCGAAGCGTCCGATTCGATGGGGACGAGGACGTCCGAAACCTTGCGGAGATAGGACTGGAGCTCCTGAGCGGCCCGGAGGTCGATTTCGGCGGGCTTGGTGGAGACGATGATACGGTAGGAGGTTTTCCCCTCGGCGACGATGACGAGCGGACCGTCGGCGGGAATCGCGACGGACTGGAGGACGAGGCCCAGGACGAGTGCGGGAACGCGGCCTTTCACGGCTTTTTACCGGCCTTTCCCCCGGCCGCCCACAGGGTGGCAAAAACGAGCCAGGCCAGGGAGCTGAAGATGAGCCCGAATTTATACCGGACGAACGTCACGTCCCCGAGAAACAGCCTGATGGGAAAGAGAAGACAGAGGGCGAGGCTGAGGAGGGCGAGGACGGCATAGACGACCCTTTTCATCGAGCGCCTCCGGCGGCTTTTTTCCGGCCGAAGGCCGAAAGGACGGAGTAAGAGGCCAAGGCCAGTCCGTACCCGGGAAGCCATTTGAAATAGAGGTGGAGAGGGAGAAGGAAGACAACGCCGAGAGTCCCCGCCCAAACCGCCAAGGCCGCCGGATTGACGACCCAGCCAAGCTTTTCGGCCCGGAAAGGCTCGATTCCCAGCCGGGGAAGAATCCAGTGTTCGGCGAAGACAATGGCCCCGATCGGCATCAGGATGAGTCCATAGAGGGCGACATAGTCCAGGAGCTTCATGAAGACGACGGGGAAGCAGGCCAGGACCGTCGTCGCCGCTCCGGCCGCCAAGGTGACTTTCCATCGCGGCCAGTTCGGGGTGACCGTCTGGAGGGCGAGGCCGGCCCGGTAGAGGGTCGGATTGGCCGTCGTCCATCCCGCGAGAAGGAGGGCTCCCACGCCGGCGAATCCGGCCGTCTCATAGGCCATCAGGCCGGGATTCATCTCCCGGCCGATGGCCGCGACCATGACCCCCGAGGCCGCCCAGGCCAACATATGACCGGGGTAGACCCCGAAGGCGCTGAACAAGCCGTAGGTCCAGCGCTTGGCGTAGCGGAAAACGGCCATGTCCGAAAGCCCGACGTGCATCGCCAGGTTGCAGAACCAGGCGAAAAAAAGGATATGTCCGAATCCGAGCTTGGCCTGTCCGGCGACGGGAACGCCGGTCCAGATTTTCGTCCGGGCAATCTCCACGAGGTTCGAGAGGTCGGGGCGGACGCCGAGCCGGGGGAGGGCGGCCAGGGCCCCGGCGATGAAGATGACGAAAATCCAGGGCGACGCGACTTGGGCGAAGCGGCTGAGCTTCTCGAAACCGAGGACGGCGAGGAGGGTGAAGAGGGTGCCCAGGACGAAGACGATGAGGACCCACCCCAAACTTGTCGGCAGGATGTCGGAAAGGGACGGGCTCTTGATCCGGAAGGCGAGGCCGACGGCCGTGGCCGAGACGGCGATCATCGCCCCGGCCAGGATGCAATAAAGAACGGCGTTGGCGATGTTGTAAATGGCCATCAATCCCGGACCGGCGACCTTGCGGACATACCAGTACAGCGTCAACCGGGTCCGGACGGCGATGGGGGCGCAGATGAACGTCCAGGAGAAGACGGCCAGGAGGTTGCCGAAGAGCAGGCCGAGGAGGAGGTCCCCCGCCGTGACCCCGTGGAGGACGAAGAAGGCACCGATGACGAATTCGGTGGCGGCGACATGCTCCCCGGCGTACAGGCCGGCGAATTTCGTCCACGGCTGGAGCTTGTCGGCGGTGACGGGCTCCCGGTCGAACTCATAGAGCTTGTCGAGGCGCCCGGACAGGGCGGAGAGCCTGGAGCCCATGCCTCCATCATTTTCAAAACGACCTGAAAAGTAAAGCCTTTTCTCCGCCCCCGCGTTGACCCCTCGGTCCGTTCGCCCTATAATCGGCCGTGATGAACATCACCCCCGAAGTCGAGCGTGTCATCGCCGCCGCGCTCCGAGAGGATATGCCCCGGGGCGACGTCACTTCGGCCGCTCTCGTTCCTCGGGGGTCGCTCGCTAGGGCCGTCTTCCTGGCCAAGCAAAACGGCGTCCTGGCCGGAATCGACATCGCCCGCCGGGTCTTCCAGCGCCTTGACCCCCGAACGTCTTTCAACCGCCATGTCCCCGACGGGAGGGCCTTCGAGAAAGGCGAAGTCCTGGCCGAAGTCGAAGGGCGGTCGATCGTCCTCCTCGAAGGTGAGCGGACGGCCCTCAATTTTCTCCAGCGCCTTTCCGGAATCGCCACGGCGACGCGGGCCTACGTCGACGCCGTCGCCGGGACGCGGGCCCGGATTCTCGACACCCGGAAAACGACCCCAGGGCTCAGGCTTCTGGAAAAATACGCCGTCAAGATGGGCGGAGGGACGAACCACCGTCGCAGCCTCTCGGACATGGTCCTCATCAAGGACAACCACCTCGCCTTGACGGGGAGCGTCGGCGAGGCCGTCCGGAAAGTGCGGCTCAAATACGGCCGCCGGTACAAGGTCGAGGCCGAGGTGACGAGCTTCGCCCAGGCCCGCCAGGCCGTCGAGGCGGGGGCCGACATGATTCTTCTCGACAACATGTCCCCGGCGGCCATGAGGAAGGTCGTGGCCTGGGTCGCCGGCCGCATCCCGTGCGAAGCTTCGGGGACGGTCGATTTGTCCGCCGTCCGCCGGATCGCGGCCACGGGAGTCGATTTCATCTCCGTCGGCCGCCTGACCCACAGCGTCGCCGCCGTCGACATCAGCCTCGAATTCCTGGGCCCGCTGGGCCACGACCGGAACCGGGCCGAAATCCCTCCGGTCTGAGGACCCGCCATGGACGAGAAGCCCCTTCGGACCGACATCCTCGTCGTCGGCTGCGGCATCGCCGGGGCGAGCGCCGCCTTGGCCGCGGCCCAGTCGGGGAGGAGCGTCATCGTCGTCACCAAGACTTCGGCGGAATCGTCCAACACCTACTACGCCCAGGGGGGGATCGCGACCTTGGGACCGGACGACGAATCCGGCCTGTTCCGCGAGGATATCGTCAAAGCCGGCGACGGGCTCAACAATCCTGAAGCCGTCGGAATCCTCGTCGAGGACGGCCCTCGCCTCGTCGACGAAATCCTGATCGGGCGCCTCGGCGTTTCCTTCACCCGAGGAGAGAGGGAGTCCCTCAACTATGCCAGGGAAGCCGGCCACTCCCGGCGCCGGATCCTCCACGTCAAGGATACGACGGGGATGTCGATCGAGCAGGCCTTCATCGCCGCCTTGAAATCGGACCCCCGAATCTTTCTCCTTGAAAGCTCGACGGCCGTCGACCTCCTGACCGTGCCGCACCACTCCCGGGACCCGATCGCCTACTACCGGAAGCCCCGCTGTCTTGGCGCTTATGTCCTCGACAATACAACCTGCCGGGTGAGGACGGTTTTCGCCCGCCAGACCATCCTCGCGACCGGGGGGTGCGGGGCCGTTTTTCTGAACACATCGAATCCCGCCGAAGCCATCGGCTCGGGGTACGCCATGGCCCATCGGGCCGGCGCCCGGATCGTCAACATGGAGTACGTCCAGTTCCATCCGACCGTCCTCTATCACCGGGAGTCGGAGGGGTTCCTGATCTCCGAGACCGTTCGGGGCGAAGGGGCCCGGCTCAAGACGATGGACGGCCGGACGTTCATGGACAAGCACGGGGGACTCAAGGACCTCGCCCCCCGCGACGAGGTCGCCCGGGCGATTTACGAGGAAATGATCCTCTCCAACGCGACCCACGTCCTCCTTGACCTGGCCTCCTACGCCAAGGTCAACATCCCGGAGCGCTTCCCCTGCATCTACAGGACCTGCCTGGCCCACGGCGTCGACATCACCCGGCAGCCCATTCCCGTCGTCCCCGCCGCCCACTACAGCTGCGGCGGCGTTCTCGTTGACGGCCATGGACGGACGTCGCTTGGCGGCCTGTACGCGGCCGGGGAAGTCGCCTGCACCGGACTCCATGGGGCGAATCGGCTCGCCTCGACCTCTCTTCTCGAAGGCCTCGTCTGGGGGACGCGGGCGGGGAGGGATTCCGCCACGGCGGCCGACGCCCCGCCTTCCTTCCGGGACGAGGACGTCCACGAGTGGTATTACCCCGAACGGCCCGAGGCCTTCGACCCGGCCCTCATCAACCAGGATTGGCTGACGATCCGCTCGACGATGTGGAACTACGCCGGGATCATCCGGACCCGCAAACGCCTCGAGCGGGCCAAGTCCGACCTGGAATATCTCCACCACCGGGTCGAGCGGTTTTACAAGGAGGCCTCGCCCGAGCCGAAGATCGTCGGCCTGCGGCACGGCCTCCAGGTCGCCCTTTTGATCACCAATGCCGCCCTGGCCAATCCGACAAGCGCCGGGGCCCATTACCGTCTCGATTGATCGACCGGTCGGTTTGACATTTTACTCCGGGAGAATAGAATAGAATATTCTTGCTTTATTCCGGCGAGATCCCTGAGAGGGATAGAGAACGTTTCTCTCTGCGACCGCGAGAAACGTTCTCTCTGATTCAAGGGTTGCGGAGAACGTCCGATGGGCCAGGCTAAAAACTACAAAGAGACGCTCAACCTTCCGCAGACGTCCTTCGCCATGAAGGCCAAGCTGGCGGCCAAAGAGCCCGAGATGCTCCGCCGCTGGGAGGAGAACGGCCTCTACGATAAAATTCTCGCTTCCCGCCAAGGCCGGCCGACGTTCGTCCTCCACGACGGCCCGCCCTACGCCAACGGCCATATCCATCTCGGCACGGCGATGAACAAGATCCTCAAGGATTTCATCGTCAAATCGAAGACCATGGAGGGATATCTCGCCCCCTATCTCCCGGGGTGGGATTGCCACGGCCTGCCGATCGAGATCCACGTCGACAAGCGCCTCGGGGAGAAGAAGAAGGATCTCCCCATCACCGCCTTCCGGGAGGAATGCCGGAAATACGCCCTCCAGTACGTCGACATCCAGAGAGAGGAGTTTCGCCGTCTCGGCGTTTTCGGCGAATGGGACCGCCCCTATCTGACGATCGATCCCGCCTACGAGGCCGACGTTCTCCGCTTCCTGGCTTCCTTCTTCGACGCCGGCGACGTTTTCAAGGGCAAGCGTCCCGTCCATTGGTGTCCGACGTGCCGAACGGCCCTGGCCGAGGCCGAAATCATCTACAAGGACAAGGTCTCCGCCTCGATCTACGTGAAATTCCCTCTCGTCTCGGACCTCGGCGACCTCGCCCCCGCCCTCCGGGGGAGGGCCGTCTCGGTGATCATCTGGACGACGACGCCTTGGACCCTGCCCGCGAACCTCGCCGTGGCTTTTCATCCCGAATACGAATACGCCGCCTTCGAGGCGGGGACGGAGGTCTTTCTCGTCGCCCAACGCCTCGTCCCGGTCGTGGCCGAGATCCTTGGGATCTCTTCGCCGCGGATTCTGGCGACGATCGAAGGCCGGGCCCTCGAGCGGCGCAAGGCCCGCCATCCCTTCATCGACCGGGAGTCCCTTTTCGTCCTGGCCGACTACGTGACCCTGGAGGACGGGACGGGATGCGTCCACACCGCCCCGGGCCACGGCCACGAAGACTATCTGACCGGCCTGGCCTACGGCCTGGACATCTACACCCCGGTCGATGAGGGCGGGAACTTCACTCCCGACGTCGTCCGCTACGCCGGGATGAACGTCTTCGCCGCCAATCCGGTCATCAACGCCGACATGAAGTCGGACGGCTCGCTCCTTCACGAGGGGACGCTCCGCCATTCCTATCCCCATTGCTGGCGGTGCAAGAATCCGGTCATCTTCCGGGCGACGTCCCAATGGTTCATCTCCCTGGACAAGAGCGGGCTGCGGAAAAAAGCCCTTGCGGAGATCGGCCGCGTCCGCTGGATCCCGGGTTGGGGAGAGGAGCGGATCGCGGGGATGATGGCGAACCGTCCCGATTGGTGCATCTCCCGGCAACGGTCCTGGGGCGTTCCCCTCCCGGCCTTCGTCTGCCGCGGCTGCGGGGAGGTCCTGGCCGACGCGGCGACGACTCGCCACGTGGCCGGGATTTTCGAGACCTCGGGCTCGAACGCCTGGTTTCTCAAGGAGGCCTCCGCGCTCCTGCCGGCCGGGAAAGCGTGCTCGAAATGCGGGGGAACGTCCTTCGATAAGGAGAACAACGTCCTCGACGTCTGGTTCGAGTCGGGATCCAGCCATGGGGTCCTGGGCAAAAGGCCCGACCTTCCCTGGCCGTCCGACGTCTACATCGAGGGCCATGACCAGCACCGGGGATGGTTCAACAGCTCGCTTCTCGTCGGCGTGGAAGCCAAAGGGCGTTCCCCCTACGGGACGTGCATCACCTGCGGTTTCATCCTCGACGAGCAGGGACGGGCGATGTCGAAATCGGCCGGCAACGCCATCGAGCCGCGGGAAGTCATCGACCAGAACGGCGCGGAGGTCGTCCGCCTCTGGGTGGCGATGCTGAATTACAAGGAAGACACCCCGTTCGGGGCGGAAATCCTCCAGCGGCTCGTCGAGGCCTACCGCAAGATCCGCAACACCTGGCGCTTCCTCCTCGGCAACGTCTTTGATTTCGACCCGGACCGGGACGCCCTCCCCGAGGCCGAACTGCAGCCCCTCGACCGCTGGGCGCTGGCCCGGAACGCCGAGGTCGCGGAAAAAGTCCTGGAAGGCTACGCCGCTTACGAATACCACCAGGTTTTTCACGCGATCTATAACTATTTCACCGTCGACCTCAGCGCCTTCTATCTCGACGTCTTGAAGGACCGCCTGTACTGCTCGGCCAAGGCGTCGGCCCTCCGCCGCTCGGCCCAGACGGCCCTGTTCCGGATTCTGACCGACTCCCTCCGCCTGATGGCCCCCGTTCTGCCCTTCACCACGGAGGAGGCCTGGGAGGCCATGCCCGCCTTTCGGGGCAAGGAGGAATCCGTCCATTTGGCCGCCTTCCCCCCCCGGGCGAGAGACGTCCTGAGGGACGAGGAAAAAAAGGAATGGGACGTCCTCCTCGACCTCCGGGATCGTGTCCTCAAGGAGCTCGAGAAGGCCAGGGAAAAGAAGAAGATCGGCAATTCCCTGGAGGCCAAAGTCAAGATCGCCGTCCCGGCGGCTTCGGCCGGCCTAGTCGAAGGCCGGAGGGCGGAGCTCCCGGCACTGTTCATTGTCTCCGAGGTCGAGGTCGAAAGGGCCGCGGGCGCTGAAATCACCGTGGTTGTCGAACGGGCTTCGGGCGACAAGTGTCCGCGGTGCTGGAACTACTCCCCGAGCGTCGGAGAGTCGACGGAGCATCCCGACCTCTGCCGTCGATGCTGGGAGGTCGTCGGGGGAGCGGGAGGATGAGGCGCCTCGTCCCTTATGTCATTCTCATCCTGGTCCTCGTCGCCCTCGACCAGGCGACCAAGGCCGCCGTCGCCCGGTCAATCCCGCCCTACTCTTCGAAATCCGTCATCCCCGGATTCTTCGCCTTGACCCATGTCCGGAACACGGGGGCGATCTTCGGACTGCTGTCCCGGTCCGAAGGCCGCGGCATGACGTATCTCATGGGCGCTCTCTCCCTCCTGGCCTTGGCCCTGGTCGTCATTTATTTCCTCCGCACGCCCGTCTCCGAGAAGCTGACGAGATGGTCCTTGACCCTGATCCTGGCCGGCGCCCTGGGGAACCAGATCGACCGTTTCAGCCGGGGCTACGTCATCGATTTCCTGGAGCTCTATGCCGGCCGGTTCCATTGGCCGACGTTCAACCTGGCCGATTCGTGCATCTCCGTCGGGGCCGTCGTCCTCGTCGTCACGATTTTCTTGAGGAGGCCGCATGCATCCGGTTCTCGTTAAGCTCGGCCCGGTGACGATCCATTCCTACGGCTTCATGATGGCCCTGGGCGTCGCCCTGGCCCTCGGATTTCTCTACCGGAGGTCCAAAGCCGAGGGGCTGGACGCCCCGCGGCTCCTGGACGCGGCCTTCTACATTATGATCGTCTCCCTCGTCGGGGCCAAGCTCATCCTCTTTGTCGGCAATTTCGGATACTACACGAAAAACCCGAGGGAACTCCTGGCGATCGCCAAGTCGGGCGGGGTGTTCCAAGGAGGCCTGGCTTTCGGGATCGTTTTCGCCCTCTGGTATTTCCGGAAGCACAAAATCCCGACGTGGAAGGTCGGGGACATCGCCGCTCCGGCCCTGGCTCTCGGCCACGGTTTCGGCCGGATCGGCTGCTTCCTCGCCGGCTGCTGCTACGGGAGAGAATGCGGGCTTCCCTGGGCCGCGACGTTCCATGACGAGTACGCCCACAGCTTGACGGGAATCCCTCTCTCTCGACCGCTCCATCCCGTCCAACTCTACGAGTCGGCCCTCAATTTCGCCAACTTCTTTTTCCTCTTCCTCGTTCTCCGGCGGAAGACATTCGACGGCCAGGTTTTTTCCCTCTACATCCTCAACTATTCCGTCATCCGCTACTTCACCGAATTTTTCCGGGGAGATCATCCCGCCAAGGCTTACGTCTTCGAGGGTCCGTCGCCGCTCCTGAGCGTCTCCTATCCCCAGATGTTCTGCCTTGTCGGGTTGGCGGCCGGCCTCCTTCTCTATCGCATTTTCAAGAAACGCGGGCGTGGTTAAAAAAGAATTCCATATCTCGGAGGAATACGGCCGGGGCGGGCGTCTCGACGTCTTTCTATCCCGCGAGATCCGGGACTTCACCCGGGCCGAATGGCAGCGTTTCATCGACAAGAATCAGGTCCGGGTCAACGGCGAGCTCCGGAAGCCGAGCACCAAGCTCCGCGACGGCGACCGCGTCGTGGCCGAATTCGAGCCGCCGGCGCCCGTCCCCCTCCGGCCCGAGGCCATCCCCCTGGAGGTGATTTACGAGGATCCGGATCTGGCCGTTCTCGACAAGCCGAGCGGCCTTCTCGTCCATCCCGGGGCCGGCCGGAGGTCCGGGACCCTCGTCAATGCCCTTCTTCACCGCTATCCCGAGGTCAGCGCCCTGGGGCCGGAAGACAGGGTCGGAATCGTCCATCGCCTCGACCGGGCGACTTCCGGGGTCATCGTCGTCGCCCGGTCGTCTTTGGCCTACGATGAGCTCAAAAGGCAATTCAAGAGCCGAGAAATCAAGAAAATCTATACCGCCCTAGTCTCGGGCCGGATGGCCCGCCCCGAAGGAACGATCGATTGGCCGATCGGCCGGCACACCCACCATGGAAGGAAATATTCCATCGTCACCCGCAAGCCGCGGGTGGCCATCACCGACTATACCGTCTTGAAGGAATTCCCCGGCTACTCGCTCCTCGAAGTCCGGCCCCATACCGGACGAACGCACCAAATCCGGGTCCACCTCTCGGCCGCCGGACATCCCGTGGCCGGGGACAGGACCTATGGCGGGCGAAAGCCGGGACGGGAGTTTCCCCGCTTGTTCCTCCACGCCCGCCGTCTCGGCTTCCGCCATCCTTCGACGGGCGAGTGGATGGAATTCGAGGCTCCGCTCCCGAAAGAGCTCGAAAAAATCCTCGCGGAACTCGCTTCGGCGCCGTTCGAGGAAAGCTAATCCCTCCCGACGGGATCGACGGCGAGGGCAATGGCTTCGATTTCGACCTTGGCCTCCCGCGGCAAGCGGGCCACCTGGACGGCGGCCCGGGCCGGACAGGGAGAGGCGAAGAATTCGCCGTAAACCTTGTTCATCGCCGGAAAGTCGTTCATGTCCTGGAGGAAGACGGTGCACTTGACGACCCGGTCGGTGGAGGTTCCCGCGGCTTCGAGGACGGCCGTCAGGTTTTTCAGGACTTGCCGGGTTTGGTCCTCGATCCCTCCGGCCAGAAGCTCGCCCGTCTCCGGGACGAGCGGAATTTGGCCCGAACAGAAGACCAGGCCGGAAGCCTGGATCGCCTGCGCATAAGGACCGATGGCCTTCGGCGCTTTCGGGGTTTGAATTTCCTTCTTCATGAGTCTTCTCCTTCCGTTCCCGCCGGGCTCGTCCCGGCCGTTCATGACAACACTTTGATCCGGACGGGGCGGCTCTCCAGAGTCGCCGGTCCGGCGAGCGCCCGGGCCTGGACGACATGCGTTCCCGGCCGGAGAGGCCACGGCAGGTCGTAGGGGAATTCGGCCCGGCCGGCGAAGCGGCCGTTGACCCACCATTCCACGGCCTCGACCGGAGTGCCGTCGGAAATCGAAACTTGGAACCGCAGGACCTGGAACTCGGGCCGGAGGATGGGGTCGAGCTTGAAGACATCCCCGTCCAGGGGGGCGGCGACCGCCAGGGCCTCCCGGGGCCGGCGGAGGGACGCCTGAACGCTCGCCGTCCCCGAGCCCGGCCGATGGGAGAGGCGGCATTCCGAACGCGGCTCCGTCCCGGCGACGAAGATTTCGTCGATCGCCGAAGGGCAGGACGGACCCGGGGAAAGACCCGAGAGGGGACAGATTCTCGCCCGGACAATTCCCGGAGGCTCCGGAAATCCCGACGCGGGACGCGCGGCTTCGAGTTGGAGCATGACGTCCCTGAAGAGCGGCCCGGCACCCGTGATCCCGGAGACGCGCCGCATCGGGCTGCCGTCGAAGTTGCCGACCCAGACGCCGACGGTGAAGCGGGGGGTGTAACCGATCGTCCAATTGTCCCGAAAATCCTTGGAGGTTCCCGTTTTGGCCGCGGCCGGAAAAGGAAGGTTGAGCGGCGTCACGTAGCCGAAGGCCGGAATCCGGGCATCCTTGTCGGAAAGGATATGGGTGACGATATAGGCGACTTCGGGGGAAAAGACGCGCCGGGGCGGGGCCGCTTCGGGAATAAGGAGACGCCGGCCGCTCTTCGAGGCCACCGAGCGGAGAAAACGCTCTTCGATGGTCATCCCCGCCCGGGCAAAGACGGCATATCCCCGGACGAGCTCGAGGAGCGTCACCTCGCCGTTGCCCAGAGTCAGTCCAATGCCGTAGAAGCCGGGAGTCTTTTTCAGGCTCGTGAATCCCGCTTCCCGGAGCCTCCCGTATAAAAGATCAGGCCCCAGGAGGTCGAGAACGGCCACCGCCGGGACGTTGTACGAACTGGCGAGGGCGCTCCGGAGACGGATCGGGCCGTGATAGCGCTCATCGTAATTCTCGGGGGCGAAGACTCCCTCCAGAGTCGCGAACTCCGTCGGCGCGTCCTCGATGAGCGTGGCCGCGGTGAAGCCCTTTTCCAAGGCGAGGGCGTAGGTCATCGGCTTGAGCGTCGAGCCGGGCTGCCGGAGGGCGGTGACGCCGTTGACCTGGCCGCTTCTCTCGGAGTCGAAGAAGTCGCGGGACCCGGCCAGGGCCAAAATTTCTCCCGTGGCATTGTCGAGGACCAGGACGGCTCCGTTGGTCAGGCCCCGGTCCTCGTACTCCCGGAGATGGTTTTGGAGAAGGGACTCGACCTTGACTTGAAGGTCGAGGTCGAGGGTCGTCCGGACTTCGGCCCCCCGCCGCTTGAAGTCCTCGGAGAGACGGGCGAGGACGAAATCGCAGAAATGGGGGGCCTGGAATTTATTCTCGGGCCGGGCGATCTTGAGCATCTCGCCCCGAGCTCGTTCGACCTCGGCCGGGGAGAGGACGTTGAGCGCCGCGACGCGTTCGAGGATTTCCTTTTGGCTTTTGAGGACGGGAGCCGGGCGTCGAAAGGGATTCAAGGCCGAAGGGGAGCGAGGCAAGGCCGCCAGGAAGGACGCTTCGGCCAGGCTCAGGTCGGATGCGGGTTTGTCGAAATACAGACGGCCGGCGGCTTCGATTCCGTAGGCCAGGTTGCCGTAGGGGATGCGGTTGAGATATTGGGCCAGGATTTCTTCCTTGGACAGCGTGGCCTCGAGCCTCACCGCCAGCCAGGCTTCGGCGAGCTTGGCCGGAAGGGTCCGGCGAAAACGATAGACGTTGCGGATGACCTGCTGGGTGATCGTCGAGGCGCCGGAAACGACCCGCCCGTGGCGGAGGTTCTGGATCGAAGCCCGGGCGACGGCCAGGAGGTTGACCCCCCCGTGGACGGGGAACCTCTTGTCTTCGGCGGCGATCGTCGCCCAAACGACGTTCGGGGAGACCTCCCCGAGCCCCACCCAGCGGCATCGCCCTCCCTCGTCGGACAGAACCTCGCGGAGGAGCCGGCCGCTACGGTCGGTCAGACGGAGGGAAACGACGGGCTTGGGGTCAAAGCGGCTCCTGGGCAGGGGAAAACGCAGGGACCCCCCCGCCGCCAGGACGACCAGGGCGGCTCCGACAAACCAACGAGGCTTCGGTCCGCGGCTCACTTCAGGACTTTGAGAGATTGCTCGGCCGAACGTCCGTAGACTTCGGGGGCGTACATTTGCTCGACCTTGACTCCGGGCGCGGCGAAATCGCCGAAGGTCAGGGCCCGGGCCAGGTAACGGTAGGTGTGAATCCCCGCCCGGAGGGAATCCGCGAAGAGGAGGACCCGATTGTCATGGAGCTCGACGTGATTGAAGCCGTCCCACCAGGGACGCTCGTCCCCGCTTTCGAGGGCCCAGAGCTCGCGCTGCCTCTCTTCGCTCTCGGTCTGGAAGCCGGGATTGACGGCCTCGAATCCGGCGGGCAGGGGATCTTCGACGACGACGAACAGGCTCTCCTTGGGAACGGCGATCTCGAGCGTCACGACGACGAGCGAACCGGCCTTGACCGTCGAAAGCGGAGCGCCGTCGAAACCCGTTATTTTTTTGTAGACGGCGAAGCCTTCGTCCCGGGCTTCGAGCTTCTTCAGGGGGGCATACGTCATCCGGACCCCGTAGTAGAACATCCCCGTCCCCGTCTTTTCCGCCCGGAAGGGGAGGATTTGACCGGCCTTGAAGGCGGTCAGGGGAACCGAAGCCCTGGCCGTCTGCCGGATGCCGCGGAAGGTTTCCTCGAGAAGCGTTTTCTCCGCCAGGACGACCTTGGCCTTGAAATCCGGCCGGCCCTTTTCGTAGACGCGGTAGTAGTCGTTCAGGGCATAGAAGACGAAGAAATTCTCCTGGGTCGACGCCCAGCGCCCGCCTTGGCGCTTTTCGACGAGCCAACGAGCGGAGTTGGGCAGAAGCGGGTTTGCCGTTCCGGTCTCGATGAGGGCCTGAAGGATGATGGCCGTCGTCCGGGCGTTGGACGAATAGATCCAGCCCAGGCCGGAATTGTTGTCCTCCTCGAAATGGGCGGACGAGGCCGTCACCTTGGCCATGTTGAGGAACTCGCGGATAAGGGTTTCCCGGGCGCTCGCCGCGCCTTGTCCGTGGTGGAGGGCCTTGAGGAGCATGGCCCGGCCGAACAACGACAGGCCGCTTCGTTCCTGGAAAAGTTTCTCCCCATAGGCCGGCTCGGCCTTCCCGGCGAGGGCCAAGTCATAAAGGGCGAAGGCCTGAATCGTCCCCCATCCGCGGCGATCGTACGGATAACCGGACGGGTCGTACTTTGACCGGAGGAATCTCTGAAGGTAGGCCAGGGCCGAATTCAAGCGATTCCGGTCGATCGGATAACCCGCCTCGAAGGCCTTGAGCATGGCGAAGGCGGCATAGCTCGTCACATAGGGGGATTCGAAGGGGGAGTCGGGCCAAAAACCAAAGCCGCCGTTTTCCTTTTGACAGGCATAGACCTCCCGCAGCTGGGTCCGGACCATGGTCTCGACCTCGGAGGGGCTCAAGGACGTCAGCTTGAGGTCGGAAATCATCTTCGGGGCGACGAGGTAGGGCAGGATCCCCGAGAGGCGCTGTTCGAGGCAGAGGTAGGGATAATTCGTCAGATAGGAAAGGGAGGCCTCGAGGCCGTTGAGGGCCGAGGCCGAGGCTTGGACGTCGATGCCGCCCGCGGCCGCATGGACGTCCTTCGGAATGACGAGCTGTTCGTCCTTGGCCGTTTCGGTCTGGTCGAAAAACCCAACCGTTTCCGTCGGCCGGGGCAACTCGACGGGGATCGAGACTTCCAGGCCGTCCGAATCCTGCCCCATGACCGCCCGGAAGGCGAAACGGGCCTGCCCGGCGGTTCGAGCGGCGAAGTTCCAGAGAATTTCCCGCGATTCGCCGGGGCCGAGGGCCGCCTCGCGGAGCCCCGCTTTGTCCGCGGCCTCAAGGCCTTGGACCTCGAGGGAGAGAGCGACCGTCCTGGCCTTGTCCGTATGGTTGGTCACGAGGATTCCGCCCTGGAACGTATCGCCGACGCGGGCGATGCGGCCTTGA
>Ga0208047_1000030_pt1 | contig 49709 bp, 47 predicted proteins | sample Kivu_220m_FD_184162 | JGI IMG/M metagenome (GOLD analysis project Ga0208047, IMG submission 184162) | Freshwater microbial communities from Lake Kivu, Western Province, Rwanda to study Microbial Dark Matter (Phase II) - Kivu_220m (SPAdes)... | ecosystem: Environmental > Aquatic > Freshwater >...
ACCCTACAGGGCAGTTCAGGCTGAGCAGGCAGTTATCGGCAAGAAAATAGATGAAGCTCTCGCTGAAGAAGCGGGGCAGGCCGCTGTATCCGCAGCCAAGCCGCTGGAGCATAACAAATACATGGTGGCGGTTGCCAAAACGCTGGTCAAAAGGACGCTCCTGGCCTGTGCGGAGAAGTAATATATGACCGATCTGCTTGACATAATCGCAGGCCTACTGAAGAAGGGTGAAGACCTGGTGCTGGTGAGAGTCATCAGCGTCAAAGGTTCCAGCCCGCGTCATCTGGGCTCCGCCATGATCGTACGCAGCAACGGTGGGATCGAAGGAACCGTGGGAGGTGGCCTGATCGAGGCGGCGGCAATGAGAAAAGCCGTTGACCTGTTTCAGGAAAAGGGCTTCGTCAGGCTATGGTTCGATATGACAGGCGATGATTTAACCGTGGCGGACATGGTTTGCGGGGGGAAGTGCGAGCTGCTGATTGAGTATCTGCCTGCCGATCGCAATACATCGGAAGCATTTAATAGTCTGTTGACGGGCAGGCGGCACAGCTATAGAAGTTACATGATCACTGCACTGCCTGCCGCAGACGTGGGAATCGGGCCACTGGAACATAGCGTACTGGCACCCGGCAGCACCTGTGCGACAGGTTCGGACGGATCGGACGGATTATCAGCCAGGCTGACGGATACTGTATGGGGTTTGACCGAGCCTGCCCTGGTGGATATCGAGGGGCATGAGTTCTGGGTGGATGTTGTGCTCAATACGGGTGTGCTGTATATATTCGGCGCAGGGCACATATCGCGCGAAGTCAATGATCTGGCGGTCAGGGTAGGTTTCACGACCGTGGTGTTGGACGACCGTGCGGAATACGCCAACCGCGAGCGGTTCGCACTGCCTGCCGAGATCATTGTTCTTGAATCGTTCGATAATTGTTACAACGGTCTTCAGATTGATGATGACAGCTATGTGGTTATTGTCACACGGGGACATGCTTACGATAAGACCGTACTGGCGCAGTCCCTGCACAAAAAAGCCGGATACATAGGCATGATCGGCAGCAACCGCAAGAGAGACGCGATATATAAAGCACTGTTAGCGGACGGTTTTACCGCCGAACAGCTTGAAAAAGTGCATTGCCCCATCGGCCTGAAGATTGAAACCGAGACACCTGCAGAGATAGCGGTGAGCATTGTGGGAGAATTGATAGAAAAGAGGGCGCAGAAAAGGAAATGGAAAAGCCGGGCGTCACGGCCATAATCCTGGCTGCCGGATACTCGCAAAGAATGAAGCAGTTTAAGCCGCTGCTGGACCTGGGCGGGAAACCGGTCATAGAGCGGGTGATATCGTCGTTCGCGGATGCCGGGATAGCGGACATACGTGTTGTCGCAGGTTTCTTTAAGGAGAAACTTATTCAGGCACTGGCCGGACTGAGTGTAAGGGTTATAATAAACGATCGTTATGCAGCGGGTATGTTCTCTTCGGTACAGGCAGGGGTAAAGAGCCTGGATTCATCGACGGAGGCGTTTTTCCTTATGCCTGCCGATGTGCCGCTGGTCAGGCCGGAGACTATTCGATATCTGGCGGGATCAAGAGATCTTTACAGGGATAAAATTGTAATTCCAGTATTTGGAATAAAACGGGGGCATCCCCCTCTAATCGCCGCCCGATTTACCGGCAACATAATCGATCATAGCGGTGAAAAAGGACTTGGCGGCCTATTTGACCTTCTGAATGCCCACATCGTTTCTCTGCCGGTTCCGGACGGTAATATTTTGCTCGATATGGACACGCCGGAGGATTATACGACTCTGTGCAAGAGATTACAAAGTATGAAAGTTCCAACCGCTGCTGAATGCGACGCAATAATGAGCGATATCTACAGTGTACCGGATGCAGTGATCGCTCATTGCAAAGCGGTAGCCTCGGTGGCGCTATCAATCGTCGATAAGATGAACCGGTGCGGATTCAATATTGATAGGGAGCTTCTCCTGTCCGCAGCGCTGCTGCACGACCTGGCGAAAGGTAGGTCGGACCATGCTGCGGAGTCGGCACGTATAATAAGAGCAATGGGATATCCTGCAATCGCCGGGCTCGTCGAAACCCATATGGATATAATTCCCGGAGAAGGTGAGGAAGTCAGTGCCGCGGAGGTGCTTTACCTTGCAGATAAACTGGTCAGCGGCGACAGGGTAGTGCCTTTGCAGGATCGTTTTGGCCGGGCTGTTGATAGATATGGAGATAATGCGGAAGCGGCCGACAGGATCAGGATCCGCTATGAGAATGCAATTAAAATTCTAACGCGTATCGAAGCGCGCACCGGCGCTCTTGATTTCAGCAGCCGTGCGACGGCGGGAGCACAGCCGTGAGCCTGGACCGGAGGATCATCAATAACATTGGTGGCTTTTCACTGAATGTGGGTTGGACCATAGATAACGAGCTGTTGGTACGCTTTTCCCATGTTGCATTAGAGAAAAACATTCTCTTCGGGACGGGTGGCGCTGCCAGCAGGGAAGTGCAAAAAAAGCCATAGAAATGATGGAGCTGTTCCGATTATCTTTTCACGTAAATCAAATCCGGAGGTGATTGTGAGATGCTGTTCTCGATGTTGCTGGCAGTCCTGGGTTTTATGATGGGCATGGCAGCTAAAAATAATAAGGCGGTTAAGGAGCTGCTGCGCGTACGCACCGCTACATATGTCATTATGACGAAGGATGGTACGAGAGGCAGGCGCTATATGATCAGGAACGGGAAATTCTCTTCAGATACGGTGCTGAAGGACTATGATCTGGCACTGGTTTTCGAGAACGCCGATGTGGGCTTTAAAACCCTGGCCCTGGGCGGAGATACCGGTCTGCAGGTGGCCATGAATAACTATAATTTAAAACTGGATGGCAACCCTGCCATGTTCAACTTCTTTGGCATCCTTCTTTCAATTTGCATGGGCATGATAAAAAGGAAATGAGCCGGAGATTTCTTTAAGAAATCAGAGGTAGAGAAATGAAAATTAATTTGAGCTATGGCAAGTTCATCAAGATAGACGATTACGCCAGCGATTCCATAATCGAGGTTCCGGATAATTGCACGGTGCGCGACCTGCTGGTATTTCTCAAGCTGCCGCCATATGTGCAGAAGGCCGTTATCGTACATGTAAACGAGGAGCCGGTCTGGAACGCAACCGTGCTCAAGGATAACGACACAGTGAAATTATACCGGCTGGTCAGCGGGGGTTGAGAATCGGTGCCGGCGAATATAAATCTCTCAATACAGGAACATCGGTTCTGATATAATTGGGGGACACCAAAACAGGAGGTTGTAGCCATCAATGTGCAAGAAGCCTGCAATACTGAAAAATATTTGTGTTCTTATTTTAACCGGCATAATTATTCTTGCGTCATTCGCCGGTTGCATCGGAGAAAAAGAGAAAACCATTGCTGTTTTCGCTGGAGCGGCAAGCAAGCCGGCGCTTGATGAAGCGGCTCAAGAGTTCGAAATTGAAACAGGTATTAAAGTTTACTGCACCTACGGCGGATCAGGTACTGTCCTCTCTCAGATGAAACTTTCGAGTACGGGCGATTTGTATATGCCCGGCTCACCCGATTACATCCCCAAAGCCGAAAGAGAAAATGTCATTGATCCAGGTACCAGTAAGATAATTGCATATTTAATTCCTGTCATTGCGGTTCAACACGGCAATCCTAAAAATATACAATCATTGGCGGACCTGGCCAGACCCGGAATAACAGTCGGCATAGGAAACCCGGATGCAGTTTGTCTTGGGCTATATGCTGTAGAGATACTTGATTATAACAACCTTTTAACGGCTGTAAGCAAGAATACAATCACGCAGGCCGAAAGCTGTGAGAAGACTGCCAGCCTGCTGTCATTAAAAGCTGTAGACGCAGTAATAGGCTGGCATGTCTTTCATGATTGGAATCCTGACAGTATAGATGTGGTTTATATTAATCCATCACAGATTCCGAGGATCGCGTATATTCCTGTGGCTGTATCCAGATTCAGCCGTGACACTGATAGTTCCAGTAAGTTTATGGACTTCCTGATTTCTAAAAAAGCGCAGGAAATTTTCAGCAAATGGGGGTATATCGCTACGGAAAGCGACGCTCGCAAGTTTGCCCCTGACGCGGCAATCGGCGGTGAATATAAGCTGCCGGAAATCTATAAGGGACTGGTTAAATAGACATAAGCATGTCTGAATTAATATATACCGTAGCTTCAAGCGAGTCATAAAAAAGCAGTATTGCAGCTTCTTGGCCCATTTTAGATTACTCAAACGGGCTCCCTGAATAGTGGGTAAAACGATATGATCAATATATTTAAAGGGGTATGTGGCGAAAGAGTATTTAAACTTGCAGGCATAAGTGCACTGGTTCTACTGCTGGTTTTCTCTGTTGGCATCGTCCTGGCCATGCTAACTTACACTGATTGGAATACTTTCTGGTTAGCTCTGGTTTCCAGAGAAATCATTTACGCTGTGATCTTAAGCCTGGTTACGGCTACGGCGGCGACTGGTATTTCAATGATTATTGCGATACCGGTGGCTTATACCATTTCTAAAACACAATTCTGGGGTAAGGATATAATAGACAGCCTGCTTGATTTACCCATTGTGATATCACCCATAGCCCTGGGCGCTGCTCTATTAGTTTTTTTCAACACAGGGGTAGGCGCAGCCATCAATGCAAATATAAGATTTGTATTTGCCATTCCGGGCATTATTCTGGCACAAATAATTGTGGTGAGTGCACTGGCAATCAGATTACTCAAAGCTACCTTTGATGGGATTGACCCTCGATATGAACATGTTGGCAGAACATTAGGTTGCAGCAAACCTGAAGCATTTTTTAGAATTGTTATGCCACTGGCAAAAAATGGCCTTATCTCTGCTTGCATACTAACGTGGGCACGCGCCATAGGTGAATTTGGAGCGACGGTTATGCTGGCCGGGGCAACTGCAATGAAAACGGAAACATTACCCATCGCGATCTTCTTGAGTTTTGCTTCCGGTGATGTCAGCAAGGCTATCGCCGTCATTTTCATACTCATAGCCATTGCTATTGCGGCTTTATTGATTATGCGAAAACTAATCGGCAAAAGATTTGCGATATGATACATATAAGGAACATTTCGCTGCATGCGGGTAGATTCACAATATTAAAAGAGATCAACCTTTTAGTTAATAATGGGGAATATCTGGTCGTACTGGGTCCTACAGGCGCAGGTAAGACAGTTCTATTAGAGTGCATTGCCGGGCTGCATAAAATTAAAGTGGGAGAAGTATGGATAGATGACAGGGATATTACGCCCTTGACCCCGGAAGAAAGGGGTATCGGGTATGTACCGCAGGATTATATTCTTTTTCCCTTTTTAAATGTGCGTCAAAACATAATTTTTGGTCTAAGACAAAATAAATATTCAAAAATTGAGATACAGGAACGGGTGAATACTCTGTCACATATGCTTAATATCTCTCACATATTGGAACGTGACACACATTCTTTAAGCGGAGGGGAAAAACAACGCGTCTGTATAGCACGTGCCCTGGCTTTGTCTCCTAAAATCCTGCTGCTGGATGAGCCTTTGAGCAGCCTGGATCTTCAGACTTCGAAACATCTGAGGCAGGAACTGAAGAGAATTCACAATGAACTTGGAGTTACGACAATACATGTAACGCATAACCAGTCGGAGGCGGAAGAGATAGCGGATAGAATAGCGATCATAAGTCACGGTAAGTTGGAACAGGTAGATAAACCGCATGAAATATTTTTCTCCCCCAAAAATGAAGTTGTATCCAATTTTGTCGGGGCATTAAACATCATGCAATGTGATTCTTGCCGAACCCTCGGATCCGGTTTAACGGAAGTGAATTGCCGTGGTATGCGCATAGTCCTTCCGCTTGAAGATGACCAGGTTCGAAAAATCGCTGTCTCACCCCGAGATATATATATCTCCGATATGTTGCCGCCAAGGCCATCGCTGAATCATTATAAAGGGATTATCACCAACACCTCGGTTTCAGGGAATATGGCAAAGGTAGAAATTCAGGTGGCATCCAATTCTATTAAAGCAGAAATTTCTGTTGAACTTTTTAATGAGATGAATTTATCAGCAGGGAAAGAAATATTTGTAATATTAAAGTTGAAAGCACTGAAAATATTGTCAAACAATGATATATGATATTTATGCAAAAGGAGAGACTTTACAGTTTCCTGCAACTTTTACCTGTAAATGGTGGAGGCGGATGTCTTTAGATTGCCTCAAATCGGTTAAGGGATAGCAGCCTCTTGCCTGACATTCACTATATCCAATAACCGGTATTCATTTTTTGAAATTACGCCACCTAAAGTCAGGGATAGCGGTTGCAGGAAAATGGGGCCGTTAATGACCACCGTATGATACTCACCATTTTCGCCGCATGGATCGATGTTGTTCTTTTTAAGGTAATCCCTGAATGAATCGTCCACTTTCCTGCCCACCCATTTTTCATCCATCTGCCTGGAGTTGACGCCCACAATGACAGCCTCAAAGCCGAGCTGAATGAACTGGTCGAGGATCTCGTCTGTAGGTCTGCCCCAGAGAGGCTCCAGCGCCTCGATGCCTATTTCGCCGCATACTCTATCCACCCACTCCTTGTGTACGTCCAAATAAATGTCACCGAATATCATGCCTTTGACTCCGGTGGGAAGCATTTTACGCACCCCGGCCTTGAAATCACGTTCATAACCATCCCAGTCGGTCTCATATTGCGCTACCTTTATACCCATGGCGGCGCCCTGTTGCTTTATCAGGTCGGCGTTCGTTCCGTGAAACCTGACCCTCTTCTCATCGTTGGAGATAAAGTTCACCAGATGAGTGACTTTACAGCCGCGGCGCAGCGCTTCATAAAGTGCCATGCAGCTGTCCTTGCCTCCGCTCCAGGATACGATGTAATTGGTATTTGCTGCTTCAGTCATTCTTTACTCCTGTAATTCACGTTCGGCGTAATATTCATCCAGATAGCCCAGGATGTCGTTGCGGGTAAGTTGATTTTTCAGGTTGTAATCGTAAAGCGTGTACTCGTGATCGGGGCTTTTAAGAGGTTTAAACCAGATATGCGGCGGCTCATCATCGTGACGGGTGAATCCGGCCCGGCGGTTGAGCTCCAGCCACGTATCCCACATGCGGGAGCCGGCCTTTTTAAGTTCAACCGAAGTTTTTTCAATGCCTGTGACGGCCGAGTACAGGTCGGCCAGTGTCTGCAGGCTGTAGAAGCGAGAAATATAAAGACGGTGGCACTGTCCGAGCATATTGAACAGCCCGAAGAAGTCCTCACCGTGTTTGGCCAGCCGTCCCGGATTGAAGGAGTCGGCTGTGAAGAGGCGATCGATATCCGGCGGTGTTACGCCGCATCTCACGGCCTGTTTTTTTATATCGACAAGGGGCCAGCCCGGGCTATAGGAGGGCGCTCCCATGGCGGGCCCCACACCCAGAGTGCGGCCGGGATGCACCAGCATACCGAGGTGCATGGGGAGGAAACCGCTCATACGCGGATCAAAGGCAATAAATTGTCCTTTGACCACGTTCTGCACCCGCCCGACAGCCAGGTTGCCCAGTTTCCGCGCGCCGCTTAAGATTCCATCGCACAGCACCGCACCAAATCCTTCGCGGGCCGCCGTCATGCGCACCAGGGCCAGCAGTGTGTCGTAACTGCGATCGAGCTCCAGCCCGTTGGTATCACTTTTATTAATGATTCCCTGCTCGTAAAGAGTGATCACGAAATCGGCCAGGCCGTTAAAGCTGTAAACACGGTCAAGCCCGAGCCTGTTGATCTCGTCATAGTACTGGATTGCCATGCGGTACCTATCGGCAACCGAGCCTTCGCTACTGCAGCCGAGGGCGGGTGAATAGGTCATGGCGGCCATCTCCATAAAAACAGCCGTATCATAGCTGCCTCGATAGCCGGGCACGTCCAGGCGGTCTTTATCCGACAGCGGACAGGTTGCGCAGGCGATCTTTTTACGTGCCGCTTTATGTAATACATAAAGCTCCGCCTTGAGCTCATTTAAATCGGGTGGATAAGGCATGAGTTCGGTGGAATTGCGCGCCACCACACCGGGAGGTATCCAGGTGGAGGTCATGGTCATGGCGCCGCCTTTCATCATCTCGCCGCGCAGGTGGTAGCTGTTGATCTTCTCTAAAATCCCATCCACTATTACCCGCAACCGCTTTGGATCGGCGACTTCGATGGACCTGCTGCCCGTACAGGCCACGATGGCCTTGAGCTTCTTCGAGCCCATCACCGCAGCCAGGCCGCCGGAGCCGATGGTACCGCCTTTATCGATGTGAGTGACAGAGATGGCCGATTGTCTTTCCCCGGCTATCCCGATGGGGATGATGCTGCAGGGGGAGTGTCTCAGTCTGAGCTCGTCGGCCGAGTCGAACCCGTCCAGGCCCCAGATATCGGAAGCGTGCTTCAAACTGACGTTGTCGTCCTCAATGATCAGATAGACCGGCCATTGCGACCGTCCGGTTATCACCAGATAGTCGTAGCCTGAGGATTTAAGGAAGTGGCTGAAAACTCCACCGGCATTGCTATGAGGGAAAGATCCGTTGAGCGGGGACTTATAGACAGACATAGTCTGTGAAGCGCCAGGTATAAAGGTGCCGTTGAAGGGTCCCGTGCCTATAATAATGGCGTTGCCGGGTGAAAGCGGATCGACATCGGGGCGTATAAGGTCGAGGGCCAGCCTGTTGTTGATGGCGGCTCCGCCGACACATTCTCTGACGAGGTCCTCGTCCAGAGGCTGCTTGCGTGAAGTGCCGTCCGATAGGTTCACATACAGTATGTTGCCCGCGTAGCCGCCCAGCTTCATATCAGATCTCAGCCGCCTCTTTACTTGCAGTCAGGGCGCCGTAGGGGCAATAGCGGGCGCAGATGAGGCAGGCATCGCAATCCGTATTGAATCTAACATCGAATTCATTGGGGCGTCCCACCAGCCGCTCGATCTGGATACAGGAAGCGGAAAGGTTGAATTTGTTGCCGGACCTGAAGGAACAGCGCAGCATGCAGGTGATGCAGCCGGCGCATTTAGCCGGATCGGCCTCGATGAATCGTTTGCCTTTTGCCACTCTGACTGTCATAGCATATACATGTGAAAAAGCAGGGACGGGTCTTCAGACCCGTCCGCAAGAGCGGGCGCAGCTAAAGCAAGGCCCCTAAAGCAACGCCCCTACAGCCGTCCTCTATTTTATCCCTAAGGTACCTGCCAGCGCACCCATGCCCAGTGTTTCCATGCGGGTTTTGGAGGGCTTTCCGGTAGTCTTGTCCCAATCGCGTATCTCGTAATACTCGGGGAGCATCTTGGCCATGTTGGGCACGTTGCCTTCCTGGCCGCTCTCAACTATAGGCCGCAGTGCGATCTCGGGAAGTTCATCGTCCTTGGGCGTGACACCATATTTACAGGTGGTGGCGCGCATGAGCTGGAAGATTCGCTCACCGGCCCTCAACAGAGAGTCAACGTCCATCGTCCATCCTGTGGAGGCATTGACCATATCTACGATGGATTGCGTAGTCATCATGGCAAAATGGCAGATGCCCAGCGCGTCCGTAATAGAACGCCAGTTCTGCGAAAGGACTACCATCGGCGCTTTGTCGTCTCCCCAGCGGTCGCCGGGGACCAGGTCGAGGTCGGGATTGCCCATACCGTTCTCCACCAAGTAGGCGTCGCTCTTATTGTGGTCGGCGCCACGGTTGCTGGTAGCGTAGGCCAGACCCATGCAGCAAAAGGCACGAGGATCGTGCATGGGGAACTCCAGGCCCTTGACCTGCATAGCCTCGCCGGGACGGTTATAACGGGCGGCCATACGCTTGGTGCCCTCCTGCAGTATCTTGCCGAAGCCCTCGTTCTTGGCCATCAGGTCGATGAGTTTCAGTGTAACGTCGATATCGCCCCACTTGAGCTCCAGTCCCCCGGTATCCTTGCTGGTTATGACACCTTTTTCATAGAGGTAGAATGCGAAAGCGGCACTGGCACCACCGCTGATGCTGTCGAAGCCATAACCGTTGACCAGTTCGTTGAAATGATTAACGGCGCCCATATCGGCTATCATCAGCAGCGGACCCCAGGCGATGAGTGTTTCGTATTCCGGGCCCTCGGTTGGTTTTTCAGTTTTAAAACGGCCTTCTTTTATGTGCAGCACCTTGCGGCAGCCGATCGGGCAGCCGAAGCAGGCGGTGTTGCCGACCTGGTATTGCTCGGACTGCGTGACACCGCTGATGTCGGAGGCCTCGGGCATGGTACCGATCGTATAATACTTGGATGGCGTATCGCCATAGGCGATCCCGGAATCCACCCATCCGCATGTGCCGGTATCGTGCATGACCTGGGTCACGAACCCTGTCTTGACATCTTCCATGGCGGCGCGGGCTGTCTCGCGGAATTTCTCAGGATCTGCCATCGGTATCTTGGCTTTGCCTCGCACGGCGATGGCCTTAAGCTTCTTGGATCCCATCACGCAACCCATGCCGGCCCGCCCGGCGCAATGGCCGTCCTCGGTCATGATATTGGCCATTAAGCCCACGTTTTCGCCAGCCTGGCCAATGCAGGCTACGCGGGTGCGCTGATCGTCGTACTCCCTGCGGATGTCCTCAATCGTTTCGTAGGTGTTTTTGCCCCACAGCTTGCCGGCGTCTTTTAGTTCCGGCTTGCCGTCCTTGATATAAAGGTAAACTGGTTTGTCTGATTTTCCCTTGACGATGATGCCGTCATAGCCGGAGAAACGCAGCTCAGAGCCGAAGTGAGCCGCACCGTTGGCATCGCCGTAGTAGGTTGTGTATGGCGAACGGGCGGCGACCACCCAGCGGCTGAAGCTGGGGCCTCCCGTGCCCGTCAGCAGGCCGGTCATAAATATAAGGGGGTTGTCCGGCCCCAGAGGGTCGGTCTTTTCATCTGTCAGGTCCACCAGGTAGCGGCAGGCTATGCCCCCGGCGCCGATGAAATCGCGGGCGTATTGCTCATTCAGCGGTTCGTCCTTCAACTCTTTTTTAGCCAGGTCGACAACCAGTATCTTGCCCATGTATCCGTTCATGGCGGGCCCTCCTAATATGTTATTATGCGGACGGGTCTAATGACCCGTCCCTGCGATCGTGATTAAAAGTCTACCGGTTTGCCGTCGTAGGCGCAGACAAACATTTTCTGCAGGTCCTCGCTTTCGGGCACCCTGGTTACCGCGATACTCATAGCTTCGTTCACTGCCCTGTCGACAAGCTCAGGCATAGCCTTCAGGTATTTGTCTTTATCGATCTTAAGGTCTTTCACTGTAGAGCTTTGCCCGATATCTTTCATCAGTTTACGTACGGCTGCGATGAGAGCCTTGCTGCATTCTTTATCGCTGCCCTGTGCAAGTCCACAAAAACGGGCGATCTCGGCGTACCTCTGAAGAGTCTCCTCCGAACCGTTTGCCACGTATTCCATTGTATAAGGGAGGTATAAGCCCATGGCCACACCGTGCGGTGTATGGAAGATGCCTCCCAGGGCGTGCCCGCAGCTATGTGCCAGCCCGGCCATGCCGTTGCCGAAGCAGGTGCCGGCCTGGCAGGCCGCATACATCATGTTCTTGCGCGCCTCCTCATCCTTGCCGTTGTCGACGGCTTTCTTTAGATTTTCAAAGATAAGCTTGATGGCCGCCAATCCCGGGCCGTCGGTGAACGGGGTGCGCCAGGTGGTGGTATAGCCCTCGATGGCATGGGTGAGGGCATCCATTCCGGTAGATCCTGTTACATGCGGCGGCATGCTTATAACCATGCGGGGATCGAGGATGGCCACATCGGGCAGCGTCTCGTAAGAGCCCAGAGCGACTTTCCTTTGTCCCTCGACATCGGTCAATACGATGGCCCAGGTAGCCTCGGAGCCCGTGCCGCTGGTAGTAGGAATACATAACAGGCGCGCCTTTGACCTGATGTCGAAGAAATCGGATGGCGACATATCCAGCGGGCCGATCCCGGCGCAATAACACACCATGGTGGATTTGCAGGCGTCCATGGAAGAGCCGCCGCCCAGCCCGATGAACCAGTCCGGCTTGAAATCATTGGCAATTACGGTTGCTTTTTCTACGGTTTGAATCGAGGGGTCGGGCTCGACGCCATCGAATACCTTGCATTCGATATTGGCTGCCTTCAGTTCCGCCCGGACCAGCTCGTCCAAGCCGAGTTTGACGATGTTGGCATCGGTAACAATGAAGGCGCGTTTGCCCTTGATGGTATTCAGATATTGGAGGGAATCATCTCCGAAGACGGTAAACGGGACACCAAAAAACATAACAACTCCTCCTCGGCATAAATACCGGGAAAATTATTTTATATATATACGCCGATTAAACTATTCGGGATACTCGGTCTTGACTTGTGTCACGCAGTTGACCAGTTCCTGCGCTGCTTTTACGGCGCGCATGACTTTGCCCATGTTGCCGGTGAGCTTAAGCTGGCGTGTGACGATGGCCTGGATGGAATCGATCTTCTTTTCGGCTACCTTCCTCCATGTGCCAACGGCGGCCTGCAAAACGAATTCGGGTTTGTATTTATCCTTGGTTGCCTCTGTGACCACGTCCACCTTGCGGCACTTGCCATGCCAGAGGTCAACATACGTGTAATTTGATTCCTTGCCCTCTCCGGTAGGCTCGATGATGAAATAGAAATCACCCTCCCAGGTTTTGGCTGCTTCCTCATAGGCTTTGCTGGCGTTGATTGCTTCCATGAATGCGGTTGCCCACTCGATTGATCCAAATACTGCCATACCATACCTCCCTGAATTAGTTTTGTTGGTATTCTATGCGGACAGGAGAGGGATGTCAATATCCCCCAGTTACGGAAATCCCGGGCCCCGTTGCCCATCGGCGAGTTATGCGCTGGTTGACAGCGGTTTAAATAGTATAAAATGGTTGCTAAAGATGTTTGTAAGGATTGCTGTGATACCGATTTGTGCTGCGGGTGTTGCGTGTGCGGGGGTTTGCCTGTGACACGCCAGCCTGAAGAGTTGAAGAATGTCGGCTATGAGCTTTTCATTGCCGCATTGTCGGTCATCGCTATAGCAAATATTCTTATTTTTTATCTTACTTCGGACCGTGACATAGCCGGTGTACTGGGGGCGATGGACTGGACGTACAGCTTCATATTCCTGGTGGATTTTATAATGCGCCTCGCCCTTGCCAAATCCAGGTCCACCTATTTTTTCAAGCAGTTCGGCTGGGCCGACCTATTGTCGACATCGCCGATAAACTGGGCCAAACTGCTTCGCCTGTTCAGGATCGTACGTACAGCCAGGATGTTGATCGGCTATGGACGAAGCAACATCGTGCACGAACTGAGGGATTACAGCTCGGCAACCGCTTTCCTTACTGTGCTTTTTCTCATCATGATCATACTGGAGTTCGGCGGCATAGCTATCGTGAAGTTGGAGAACAAGGTGCCCGGCGCTCAGATCAGTAACTGGCAGGACGCCATGTGGTTTATCTATCAGACCATCACGACCACCGGTTATGGCGATGTTGTGCCCGTAACCGGTGAGGGACGTTTTGTGGGGATCCTGGTCATGACGGCCGGAACGGCGCTTTTTGGCACCCTCACCGGTTTTGTGGCGAATGCATTCCTGCAAAGGCGCGGGGGTAAGGGATTGGGGAGGCAGGCCGGCGAGGGCAAGGACGATCAGGGGGTAACGCTGACAGAGATAAAACGGCTCATACAGGAGCAGAAACGGTCTCAGATGGAGCTCGAGGCCAAGATCGATGAGCTTGAGAAACTGCTCTAAAACAGGTGACTGAGTGGTGTGAACAGACTGGCTTAGTTCCATTGAGTCGCCTGAGGGACGCAATTAAATTGTTGAGAGGAGGGATTGCATGCCACGTGATCACGAGCACCATGTCCCGGTCAGCATCAACCAGGAACTGAAGGAGCATACCCGGCTTTTTGAACGCAAGATCCACAAGATCGGTGAGAACGTATATTGTGCGGTCGGGTATAACCTCGCTAATATCATTATGGTCGAGGGCAATGACGGCGTCATCATAGTCGATACGGGTATGAACCTCGACCAGGGCCAGCAAGTGGCGGCCGACCTCAAGAAGATAACCGATAAGCCGGTAGCGGGCGTTATCTACACGCATCATCATACCGACCATGTGCAGGGCACGGAGGCTTTTGTCGACGTAAAGGATGCCGCTTCCTTTCCTATCATTGCTCATGAAACGCTCATGCCCGAATATATCCACGAAAGCGGCTTCATTGGTCCCATCATGAGCGCTCGTGCCATGTCCATGTATAACAGCGTACTGGATGGGGAAGACGTTATGGATATGAACGCGGGCATCGGCCCGCTCTTCGGGCCTGGTATCAACGCTTTTATACCGCCCACTCAGACCTTCAGCGATGCCATGAATATTACCCTGGCCGGCGTGCGCATGGAGATGCACTACGTGCCCAGCGAAGCCCACTCCGAGCTCTGTATTTACCTGCCGGACTCAAAAATATTGCTGTCGGCCGAGGTCATCCAGGACCACTGCTTTCCCAATATCTATACTGTGAGGGGAGCTGTGTATCGCAACCCGGCCACCTGGTATCGCAGCATAGACGCCATCCGTGGATTCGCTGCAGAGGCAGAACATATGGTGTTGCAGCACGGCACACCCATATCGGGCAGAGATTATATACAACAGGTGCTGACGTACTACAGGGATGCTATCCAGTATACGCACGATCAGACGCTTCGCTACTCCAATAAGGGTTACGCCAAGGACGAGGTGGCCAAACTAATCAAGCTGCCTCCACATCTGGAGAATTTCAGTCCCTGGTTGCGACCATTCTACGGCTCGGTCAAGCACTCCGTGCCTCAAATCGTCTGCGGCAGCATCGGATGGTTCGACGGCGATCCCTGCTACCTCGATCCCACTCCGCGTATAGAGTATGCCAAACGCATGGTCCGGTTGATGGGTGGCCGGGAAAAAGTGTTGGAAGAGGCGGAAAGGGCATTTACCTCGGGAGATCCGCAGTTTACAACGGAGCTTACGTCATACTTGATTCGTGTCAACAACGACGATACGGGCGCGCGCAAACTCAAGGCTGCGGCCTTCAGGCTGCTCGGATATGCAGCCATAAATGCGACATGGAGGGGATTTTACCTCACGGCTGCCAGGGTGTTGGAAGGCACACTGGACCTTGATTCCATTTACACTATGTTGGGGGATGTCCTGATATCGCCGGAAGTGCTCAAGCGCTTCCCGGCGTTAACCCAGGTTGAAGCGTTGCCTATCAGGTTGAAGGCCGAGGAGACGCTGGACGTGAATGTATCAGTAGGATTCAGCTATTCAGATGTTAACGAGTATTACACGATAGAAATACGCCGTGGTGTGGCGGAAGTGCGGAGTGGCCTGCCTGGCAATGCGGTAGCGGTGGTGATAGGTACGCGAGACTCGATAGGTCCTTTGTTGTCGGGTGTTACGCCTGTGGCGGAGGCTCTGAAGAATACTGGTATCAAAATCGACGGGTCGATGGATGGGTTGATTAAGTTCCTCGGCTATTTCGAGACGCTATATCAGAAATTCCCGAATTATTTCTTGCGGTGAGTAATGGGTAAAACGCCGGCATCTATTTTGCGCTTTGTACCCGTTTTACAGTGGCTGCCCAGGTATGATGTAAAGAAGCTGCTGCGCTGGGACGTCATAGCGGGCATTACGCTCTGGGGAGTCGTGGTCCCCGAGGGTATTGCCTATGCCGGACTGGCGGGGATGCCTTTGCAGGCTGGCCTTTATACGTTGCTTGCTGCTCTGGTTGCCTATGCGATTTTTGGGACAAGCAAACAGCTCGTGGTTGTCTCCACTTCTGCTTCCGCGGTAATGCTGGCCTCCATCATCACGACTCTCAACCCGACCGACCAGAGCTCGTATATAGCACTGGCTGGTGGACTGGTGCTGGTGGTTGGGGCACTGTTCGTGCTGGCCGGTGTGCTCAGGCTGGGATTCATCACAAATTTCATATCGCGCCCGGTGATGGGGGGATTCATCTTCGGGCTGGCTATCTATGTGGCGGTGAAGCAATTGCCCAAGATTTTCGGCTTGCCGCACGGAGAAGGCGACAGCCTCGAGCAACTGCTATATGTCTTTGGCCACCTGGGGCAGGCCAATTTGCCCACCGTCGCTGTGGGCCTATGTTCGCTGGCGCTGCTCTATGTATTGCACAGGTACGCGCGGCGGGCTCCAGCGGGTCTTGTATTGCTTATTGGGGGCATTATCGCCAGTGCCACATTGGGCCTTTCTCTGGTTGGAGTCAAGACGGTGGGGGTTATCCCATCAGGATTGCCTTCGATAAGGTTGCCGGAGGTAAGGTTGGGCGATCTCTGGGTATTGTTGCCCGGTGCCCTGGGTATGTTCCTGGTAGTATTCAGCGAAGGACTTGGTGCCGCCGATGTTTTCGCTTCAAAACACAAGTATGAGCTCAAGCCGGACCAGGAGCTTATCGCCTATGGAGCGGCCAATATCTCATCCGGGTTATGCGGCGGCCTGGTGTCTGGAGGCAGCCTTTCACAGTCATCGGTCAATGATAGTGCCGGCGCCAGGACTCCCATCTCTCTGCTGGTAGCTGCTGTCCTGGGGCTGGTAACAGTTGTAGCCTTGACGCCGCTCTTTACCGATTTACCCGAAGCAGTTCTGGCGGCTCTGATTATCTTTGCTGTGGTACGCCTGATGAAGTTACGTCAGATGCAGGGATTCTACAGGCTACAGAAGGCGGAATTCTGGCTGGGGATGATCGCACTGCTGGGTGTGCTGATACTGGACGTGTTGCCCGGTCTGGCTATTGCAGTGCTGTTCTCCCTGGTATACGTCATTTATAAGTCCAGCAGGCCGCATGTATCTGTGCTGGGGCAGGTACCTGGATCACCCGGTGCTTACACGGATATACAGAGGCATCCTGAGGACCGGCCGGTGGCGGGATTGGTTATCCTCAGGCTTAATGCGCCCCTTTATTTCGCCAACGCATCCCTTATTTTTAATCGTATGAGGGGACTGACCAAGGACAATCAGCCGCAGCCAAAAGCAGTGATTCTCGATATGTCGGCCTGCGATAACCTCGATATCACCAGCCTCGAAATGCTGGAGAAACTGGTAACTGAAATGAAGGAGGCTAACATCGAGGTCATCGCAGCCGAGGTGCATCAGCCGGTGCGTGATATGGCACTGCGCTCCGGCCTGGCAAACGAGCTTAACAAGTCTCAGGTTTTCCCGACGGTGGACGCAGCAGTAAATTACTTTAACAGGCGGTATCCGAAACAGGTTTCAGAATAGGGTACCTACCAGCCATAAAGCAATAATCAGTCGATACTGTTCTTGGTGCTGGGCACGTTGCCCGAGATTCTGGGATCGATGCGTGTAGCCGAATCGAGGGCGCGAGCCAGCGCCTTGAAGAGGGCCTCCGCCTTGTGGTGGTCGTTCTTGCCGCTCAGTACCCAGGCATGGATATTGATGCGCGCCTCCTGGGCGAACGAGACGAAAAAGTGGTGGACCAGGTCGGAGTGCATCTCCGATATGACAGGTTCCTTGATACCGGTCTCTATGACGGCATGGCCGCGGCCGGATATATCCAGCGCCACCAGCGCGACGGCTTCGTCCATGGGCACAACCGCATCGGCCATCCTGACGATACCCTGTTTTTCTCCCAGCGCCTGGTTAAAGGCGCGGCCAAGGGTGATGGCCACATCCTCAACCACGTGGTGCTGATCCGGGCCGTTGGCCGAGATCTTGAGATCGAAAATGCCGTGCTGGGCAAGCTGGCAGAGCATGTGGTCGAAGAATAGGATGCCCGTGGTTATCTCGTAGCGGCTGCCGCCGTCGATATTGACCTCGACCTTAATCGAAGTTTCTTTTGTTCGTCGGGTGATACTTGCTTTACGTTCGGGCATTTTCACCTCTTTACTGCTGTTTCAGGCAAAGGGTATCACATATCCCTGAGGGCGGCAATCACACGGAGCGTATCTTCCGGGCGTCCAACGCTGATGCGGATATAATCTTTCAACTCAGGCGTCTCGAAATAACGGATAAAGATGCCCTTCTTTTGCAGCCTTGTATAGGTCTCTTTGGCGCTGCGGTCCAGCACGGCACAGAGAATGAAGTTGGCCTGAGAGGGATAGAGTTTAAGCCATTTGAACTGCTGCAGCGCGGCGAAGAGCGCATCCCTCTCGCTGACCATGGCCCTGACGGTCTTTTGCAGATAATCGAGGTCCGCCAGCGACTCGAGAATTGCTACATAGGCGGCCATGTTGATATTGTAAGGCTGCTTAATTTTCATCATATAGGGGACGATATTGGCCGGACAGATGCCGTAGCCCGCCCTAAGGCCGGCAATGCCCGCCCACTTACTGAAGGTGCGCAAAACGATGAGATTGGCGTACTGAGAAACCAGCGGTGTCAGAGAGCCGCCGCTGAATTCGACATAGGCCTCGTCGACCACCACCATCAGGTCCCGGGCCAGCAGGTCTTTGATGTCGCTTTCTTCCGCTCTGTTGCCGCTGGGATTGTTGGGCGATGCGATGAAAATCACTTTTGTTCCGGCATCGATCGACTTTTTGATGGCGGGCAGATCGAGCGAGAAATCCGGCCTGCGGGGTACTTTTATCACCTCTCCTCCCGCAATCACAGTGCAGAAAGGGTACATACCGAATGTGGGGGGGCAGTTGATGACCCGGTCTCCCGGCTCGATGAATAATCGAAGAATGATATCGATAAGGTCATCGCTACCGGCGCCGGCCACGATAGAATCCGCTTTTACGCCCGCATAAGCAGCCAGTGCTTTACGCACATCTCTCTGGTCCGGATCTGGATACCGGTTGTAATCCTGGAATCCGGCCAGCGCCTTCTGAACACGTGGAGAGCAGCCATAGGGGTTTTCATTGCCGTCCAGCTTGGCGGTTTCCACCTGGGGCACCCCGGCGCGGCCCACCAGAACATCAACGGGATCAACCGGAGTGTAGGCTTTCATGCCTTTGAGCCCGCTGCGGACCATTTTTTCTACATCTTGCGAGTTAAGCATTTTTTTGCTGCCAGCCGTATGGTTTTAAAGCATACAATGCCACATTTTACCATTTAGCAGTTAACCGGTGCATATGGAAAGTGTTATGGGCTTCAGATACTTCCGCCGACGCGGACGTCTCCGGCGCCGAAGAATTTAAACTGGTTACGGCCGTGCTCTTTACAGTAATACAGAGCGGCATCCGATTTTTTCAGTAATGTCTCCAGGTCTTCCCCATCTTCGGGGTAGATGGCGATGCCGATGCCGATGCTGGTGGTCACTTCCAGGCGATGTCCTTCTACCAGCAGCGGATTGGCAAATGAATCAAGGATTTTTCCGGCTATGGCAGCGGTTTCCTCTCTGTGGTTGGTCTCGAGCACCACCAGGACAAACTCGTCTCCTCCTATGCGGGCAAGTGTGTCGCTGGCCCGTATTATCCTTGCCAGCCGCAAGCCAACTGCTTTGAGCACCTCATCGCCTATGCCATGACCAAGAGTATCGTTAATGGTTTTAAATCTGTCCAGATCCAGCGACATCACGGCAAGCCTGGTCCTATTACGCTGGGCCAGAGCTGCAGCAATGGTGAAACGGTCTATCAACAGGATCCTATTGGGCAAACCCGTTAAAATATCATGCGTTGCCAGCTTTAAGAGCTTCTGCTCCAGTAGTTTACGCTCGGTAATATCGCGGGCGATACCTACAAATCCAACAATCGTACCGGCTTCATCTCGTAAAGGGACAGCACTCGATGTATGCCAGCGCCATGACCCATCGATGTGATGTACACGGTACTCAACACCGCCCTGCCGGTGACCGGTCTCGATCACCGACTTAAGAAATTCCATGCATTGCGGCAGGTCATCCGGGTGAACAAATGGCTGGAACGGTTGTCCGACCACCCGGGACAGGGGGTGCCCGAGCAGTGTGGTCCAGGCCGGTGATACAAATGTAAATACGCCGTCAGAAGTCAGCATATAGATAATGTCGTAGCTATTCTCTATAAGCGTGCGATATTTTTCCTCGCTCTGCTTCAGTGCCCGTTCAGCCTTTTTCTTGTCGGTCACATCATGCAGCGAGATCGCTTTGCCGATCGTCCGCTTATGGCCGTCTTCAATGTTATAAGAAAAGCCTTCGTAATAACGCATTGAATCCCGTTGTCCTGTAACGATTTCGATACCGGCCAGCTCACCTTTATCGCTCAGACTCAACAAATCGGGGCGCTCTTCCCAGACAGCAGCCGCGGCGAGGCCTATGTCCCACCGGGATAGACCCAGGATATTACGGGCCGCCCTGTTATATACTACGATCCTGTTCTGCCCGTCCAGCACGACTATGGCGTCATCTATGCTGTCGGCGACCGTATCGTAGGCCATGGGTACGATATCGAAAAGCCCATGGCTGAACATGCTCCAGGCAATTACTATCCCGGTCACGGTGAAGGCAAAGGGCGTCGGGTCGACGTGCCCGAACAGCATCAGAGCGAAGCCCACGTACAGGATGCTCGCTGTCCAGGGTACCAGCACACCCACCAGCATTGCTATCACCTGCTTGCGGAACAAGATACCGGACTTCCTGAGCCGCGCGATCAACAGAAGGGTGGCTGCCAGGAGCGCTGCATAAGAATAAACTGAATGCAACCAGAAAAACGGGCCTCTGGTCAGAGCCAACATGGGGAATAAACCATTGCTGTCCACGCCTGCGGTGCTGTAGTAGAGGTGGTGCATCTGGTTGGTGGCAACCATTATCACGGTGATGCAGGGGATGATAAAAAGCAGGATGACGTTTCTTCGCGTCACCCATCTTTCTCTTCCTGTATAGAGCAGCGTTAAAAGCAGGAAAAGCACCGGCACGCTGGCGATACCAACATATTCCAGAACCGCGCAGATCAGCATCCCCTCGAGCTGCAGGCAGCATAGCTCAACCCCGTAAAAAACGGACCACACGCATAAAGCGAGCATGAGAAATACGAATACGCGCGAGCCGGTCACCGGCCGTCGTGCAAACGTATAAAGGGCCAGACCTCCCGCTATCAGCGCGGGTAAGGCCAACGATAGGGCGACAGCATTCAACCGTATATAAGATTCCATGATTCCACACCTGCACGCCGGCGGTTTTCCAATATTAGCATATCACAGGTGTGGGGATTTAGCGGAGCTTAGAGACTGGTCAGCATTTATAGCTGGAACACACTGACGGCATTCTCATAGAGAAAAAGTCTTTTTGTCTCTTCGGTCAATTGCAGGGCATCCAGGTCTTTGAGGCACATAGCCGCGGTGATCATGGGGTAATTGGTGCCGAACATGACCTTCTTTTTGCCGTGTTTTTGCATATAGGTCACCAGTTCGGGCGGGAACCTTTTGGCGACATAGGCTGAGGTGTCGATGTATACGTTCTCATGCTTGGTTGCTACCGCGATCATCTCGGTCGTCCAGGGATAACCGATATGTCCGCAAACCATCTTGAGTTCAGGGAATTCGAGCGCCACCTCGTCGATATAAGGTATAGGCCTGCCGGGCTCCGACGGGCAGAGCGGCCCGGTATGGCCGACCTGGCAGCAGAAAGGTATATCCAGCTCCACACACTCGGCGTAAAGAGGATAATAGCGGCGGTCCGTGGGTGGAAGGTTCCACAGCCAGGGTACGATACGCAACGCCTTGAAGCCGAGCTCTCTGACGCAGCGCCTGAGCTCTCTGACCGCTTCCATCGGACGATAAAGATCGGCCGATGCCACACCGACCAGCCTGTCCGGATACTGTTTGACAAAGGCCGCCACCTCATCATTGGAAATGAGCGGCCCGGTCGGGCTCCACCAGGCGCAGGTCAGCCCTTTGGAGACATGAGCCTGGTCCATCAGGCCGATAGTCAGGTCCAGAGGCAACTCGGAGGTGAGCTTCTCCTGCCCGGTCCACCGCCTCAACGAATCGAACATCCGATGGTTGCCGAATTTCATGGTGGGATGCTGCATCCAAACGTCTATGGCCTCATACTCAGCGCTCATCTTGTTCTCCCCGGCGTTATTTAATAAATAGTTTTGTATAAAACTATTTTAACATGCTTGCCGGCTGATGTAAACGATATAGGACGTAATTTGGTCGGAGGGGCTAGAGTTCGTCGACGTTGTGGCTTATTCTGGTCATGAGTTTAAAGAGGGTGTTTTTTTCCTCCGCGCTCAAGCCCTCGAAAAGCCGGGAGTTCATTTTCTCGGATATCTTTTCCAGCGCCGGCTTGATTTCCGCGGCCTTTTCCGTGATCTGAATATTCACCAGCCTCTTATCGTTGCCGTCCCTTACCCTGGTCACGTAGCCGTTCTTCTCCAGATGGCTGATGACTGCCGTTATTGTGGATTTGTCTTTGAGAGACAGCTCAGTTAAATCTCGAAGATGGAGGGTGCCCTTCTTGTCAAGGATATGAAGGATATCGCCGTGCGAGGGAGCGATGCCGCTGATACCGTGCCTGGCGAGCTCGGATTCGAGATAAGCAAAGAGGCTCTGGCGAATGCTGTTCAGCGTATACAGGAAGTTGCCGCGATGTACTCTGATCATATGTTACACCATAACGAACGGCTGCGCAGATTCATTCATTTTTTATCTTTTTCAGCCTGATCATGACGGCATCGGCATGGCCTGTCAGCCCCTCGCTGTTCGCCATCATTGCGGCCGCCGGACCCAGCTTCCGGAGGGCGCTGTCTTCAAGGGCAATGATGCTGTTGACCTTGAGGAAATCCTGCACGGTCAGGGGTGAGCTGAAGCGTGCGCTGCCCCCGGTGGGCAGCGCATGGCTCGGTCCGGCTACGTAATCGCCCAGCACAACCGGTGAATACCGGCCGATGCAGATACAACCGGCGTTCCTGATTCTGCCGATGTATCGCTCCGCGTTTTTCACCATGAGGGAGAGATGTTCCGGCGCATAAAGGTTGGCCAGATCTATAGCCTGCTCCAGAGTTTTCACTATGATGATCAGGCCGTTTGACGCCAGGGCTTTATCTGCAATGGTTCTTCTTTTCAGTCCGGGCAGCTGCCTGTTGATTTCGGACTGTACTTTATCCGCCAGTCCTTCCGAAGTGGTTACGAAGATGGATGCGGCCATGGCATCATGCTCCGACTGCGCTATCAGATCAGCAGCGCAGAAAGAAGGATCCGCGGACCCATCGGCGATCAGCATGATCTCGCTGGGACCTTGAAGGGCATCGATATCCACCAGGCCATAAACTATCTTCTTGGCGTTCATAACATACATATTGCCCGGGCCGCAGATTTTGTCCACCCGGGGCACCGAAGCGGAGCCGAAGGCCATGGCTGCCACGGCCTGCGCACCTCCGATTTTGAATATGCGGTCAACTCCCGCGATAAAAGCCGCGGCCAGTGTGCTGCCAGGCACTTTTGCATCTTTTCCGCACGGCGTGCACATGATGACCTCTTTCACCCCCGCCACACGTGCGGGGATGGCGGTCATCAGTACCGTGGAGGGATATGAGGCAGTGCCACCGGGTACATATATTCCCGCGCGCTCGATAGGCAACACCTGCTGTCCCAGACCGCCTTTGAAAAACCCGCGCCCGTATATGCGCATGCAGGTTTTATGGAATTTTACCAGGCGTCCGGCCGCTAATTTAAGCGCATTCATCAACCGGGGATCGATGGACGTGAGGGCCGCTGTCACTTCCCGCGGTGTAACCTCGAGCGATTTTAACCTGGCGCCTTCGAAGCGTTCGGCATAGGCGATTAGAGTCTGATCCCCTCCTTTCCTGACGCCTGCAATTATCTCACGTACGGCAGTTTCGATCCTGCCGCCCGGATCATACTGAATGCTTCGCTCCAGGGTTTTCAAGGCCTGCCTGTAATCCCGTATCACCTTCATTTTTTACTCACCGCCTCCCGAAAAAGCCTGATCAGATTATTAATTTTATCTTTTTTTCCACGCTCTTCCAGGCTGCGCTTGTTGCCTATCAGGCAGGCCGTTGACTCGAACAGCGTGTCTATGATTTTTAGCTTATGCCGGGCCAGTGTTTGACCGGTCTCGGTGTTTTCGATCAGCATATCGGCATCTTCAGGCAGATAGACCTCGGTTGCGCCCCAGGTAGGAATAACACGATAACGGGCGATGTGCTTGTCGCGTAAATATTTATCAGCTATGTTGATATACTCTGTCGCGATACGCAGTGGTACCATTTTGCCCGCAGCCAAGAGATCGCGCAGCGAACCGATGCTATCCGCCGGTATATCCTGGCTGACCACAGCCACGATCCGCACCCAGCCGAAGCCGAGGTTGACCAGCTCGGCCACCGGGCTGGATGGGAACTGGTAAAGGTGATCCAGCAGCCAGTCCCGTCCGGTGATCGCCAGGTCGAAATTGCCGTTGGCAACCTGCTGGGGCATATCTTGAGGCCGGATTACTTTGATGCTGAGCCAATCGATGTCGCAGGAGGGGCGCCGTCTCAGATCACTCTTTGAGTATCCTTCAAGCCTCAGGCCCGTCTTCTGCATGAAAGCTTCGGTATGCACCTGTTGATGGCCGTCGGCCAGCGCCAGCCATACATCACCGGCGCGTGCGCCGCCGGCAAGGTTGTTGTTTACCGCAAACACTGCTTTTTCCGGCGCCTGCCAGGGCTTATTCTTCATAGATGCGGATGCCGCAAATCGTTCGAGCAGGCCGCTGCAATCGCTGCTCTGAAGACTATTGCAGTTGGCGACAATGCAGGCGTTACTGCCGCATATCCTGCGTATCGGCTTTAAATTCAGGCTGCGCAGAGTGTCCTCATTTTTGACGCGAAGCACAGAGAAATCGGCGTTCTCCGGCGGGTATGCTTCAGTCGACCCCCAGCAGGGGAAGATGCGATATCTTTTCAGACGCATTTTATATGCGGCTGCTTCTGCCAGGGCAGGATATTCAGTCACTATACGCCAGGCTGCAGTGCCGCCGGCCATAGCCTGCGGGGATATATCCGATGAGGTCGCGCAGGCCATGAAGATATCAGAGACGTCGTATCCGAGATCGGCGATCTTCAACACGCGGCTGGCCGGATACCGGGTCAGCAGCTCCTGCAGCCAGTCGGAACTGCAGATGCCGAAATCGTAGTTGCCCACAGCCACCTGTATGGGTATATCCCGCTCGTTAAGCATCTTGGCCGTCAAACCCGGCATGGCCTGCGACCGCATACGGTAGATGCGGGTTCCCGAGGTATAGTTGTCGAAGCCGAGTCCTATGGAGTTAAGGAAGAGCGAAGTTCTGGCCAGCATTTTACCCTTGGGCAGGGCCAGTCGCGGCTCGGAAATTGCTTTAGCGGGCAAGCTTGCTGAAACCTCCGATGATATTTATGACCTCACCCACTGCGGATACTTTTTTGCGCGTCTTCTTGAAGTTATCGACTAAGGTGAAAGAGGCTGGGCGTGTCCCGATTGAAACCGACCAGCGGGCCTGCAGTTGGTTGCCGCAAAAATCGAGTTCGGCTATGAGTCCGACTTTGCGCATGGCTGCCGCCGCCTCAAAGGCTGCATTAACTGCCTCCGCCGAGCCTCCTGCAGCTTTCACAGATACGGTCTTCTCGGCCTTTTGCTGCGACCATGGCTTCACCATGGCTGTAACGGTATCCAGGTAGAAGGCGAAGCCGCAGGCGGGTATATCCTGACCGCCTACCAGGCCTATCAGGTTATCGTACCTGCCCCCGCTGCATATCCTGTCTCCGCCCGAGGTTATCTTGAAACACAGGCCAGTATAGTATTCAAAGCCCCTGATGGATGTGAAGTCTATGGAGTAGCTCACCTGCATTTTGTCCAGCAATGCGGTAACCGTAGCGAAGCCGTCGATCTCTTTCCTGACACTTTTTGAGACGGCGGGCATGGCCTTGAGGTTGGCCAGAAAACCGCTTGATCTGCCCTTCAGCTTAATAAGCGTGGTGATGGCGTTGACCACTTCCTTATTCTTGCTTTTAACACCGGCAAATGCCTGCCAGTTTCCTTCGAGGATATCGTCGAGCAGAGCGGCCTTGCTGTCGCCGTCCAGCTTGAGCTCTCCGATAAGAGCTTTCAGAATGCCGGCATGCGATAGCTTAAGTTCAGGTTTTGTTAATCCCATCGCATCTGCAATCTCCAGGGCCAGGGTGATCACTTCGGCGTCTGCGGCCCGGTCGCAATCTCCCAGGAGTTCCACCCCGCACTGCCATTTTTCGCGGTTCTCACGTCCTGTCTCCTCAAATGCAAAGACGTTGGTGATATAGTAGAGACGGGCTATCTTCTGGTTTGCGAGGTTCTCGCTGTAAAGCCGGGCGGCGGGTATAGTCCCATCGGGACGCAGAACGACTCGCTCGCCTCCCCAGCCATCCCAGTCGAGGAAGGAGTAGACGCGCCCCAGCATAGCGGGCGTCAATGTCCCCGCCGCAGTGAAGAGGTGAATGTATTCCAAGGTGGGTGTCCTGATCTCACGGTAGCCCCAGTTCAAACATGAATTGCGGAAGGCATCCTCAACCTGCCGGAAACGCTCCATATCATCCGGCAGCAGGTCGCGGGCCCCTTTACATTTCTGACTTTCCATAACCATTTATCCTTTCCATAAAACGGGATAATTCTACAACAATAGTATCACAGCTACAATCGATGTGTTTGTATCGATTCATGTTTTCAGCGCTTCTGATATACAATATACACATGACTGCAAGAAAGATATTCCGCATATTTTATGTCTCAATGTTCCTGGCGGGACTGGCGCTTTCAATAGCCGGCTGTAACGCTGTCCCTGAATCAGGGCAGATTCGTGTCCTGGAGGTCAAGGGCAATATTGTGCCCGTGGTTGCCGACTATATCAGCCGCGGCATAGCCGAGGCTGAGGAAAGAAGCGACACCGTCGTTATCATTACCCTGGATACACCCGGCGGCCTGCTGGATTCCACGGAGAGGATAGTCAAGAGCATTATGAATGCCAGCGTGCCGGTCGTTGTATATGTCTCGCCTCACGGCGCCTGGGCTGCCTCGGCGGGCACATTCATCACTGTGTCTGCGCATCTCTCCGCCATGGCCCCTGCCACCAGCCTGGGGGCTGCGCACCCGGTGAGTGTGGGGGAGGAGATGCCCGAAGATGTGCAGAAGAAGGCGACCGAGTACTCGGCGGCCTGGATACAAAGCATAGCTGAGAAACGCGGGCGTGATCCCTCGCTGGTTGAGGCTGCCGTGAGGGAGAGCAGATCGTTCACCGCTTCAGAAGCAGTCGAGAAAAAGCTGGTCGATTTCCAGGCCGATGATCTGGACAGTGTCATAACGCAGATCAACGGGAGAAAAGTAACACTGGCGAACGGCAGCGAAGTGACTATTGATACAGAAGGGGCCGCAGTAAGCAGAAGCGAAATGACGCTGGTGGAGAAAATACTCCAGGTCATCAGCCATCCCAATGTTGCATACATATTGCTTACACTGGCTTCCATAGGACTGATTACCGAGATCTCCAATCCCGGGCTGATCTTCCCCGGCGTAATCGGCGGAATATGTCTTTTACTGGCATTCTACTCTCTGGGTGTATTGAATGCGGGCTGGGCCGGCCTGCTGCTATTATTGCTCGCTTTCGGGCTCTTCGTAACTGAGATTTTTGTACCTGCCTATGGTATACTGACCACGGGTGGAATAGTATCGCTGATAATAGGTTCACTTATTCTTTTCAGTGAAAGTGAGGCATCCATGCAATTCGATACAAGTCTTATCGTGTACGTTGCCATATTTTTGGCGCTCTTTATGGGTTTCTTGGTCTGGGCCGTCATCAGGGGTCAAAAAAGGAAGGTGACCACCGGCAAGGAAGGTATGATCGGCCTGGTAGCCGAGGTTAAAACTGCTCTTGAACCCGTGGGCATGGTGCAGGTGGAAGGGGAATTGTGGAAGGCTGAGCTGGATGAAGGCCTGGCGCACCCGGGGGAAGAGGTTATTATACAAAAGGTGGACAACCTTAAATTATACGTAACAAGAAAAAAATAAGGAGGCAGACATGCAGATTGCGGGAATTATAATACTGGCAATTTTTGTTTTGATAGTGCTGTTCGCATCTATCAGGATAGTCAACGAGTATGAAAGGGGCGTGGTCTTTCGCCTGGGCAGATATGTGGGAGTGAGGGGCCCGGGCCTTATTTTGCTCATACCCTTTATCGAGCGAATGGTGAAAGTCGAGCTGCGCGTGGTAACCATGGATGTGACGCAACAGGAATGTATCACCATGGACACAGTGACGGTCAAAGTAGATGCCGTGGTATATTTCCGTGTTATGAAGCCGGAATCGGCGATCCTGAACGTTGAGCAATACATCAGGGCTACTTCATTGCTGTGTCAGACTACGCTGCGGAACGTGGTGGGACAATCGGAACTTGAAGATCTGCTGGCGCACCGGGAAAAGATCAACAATAAGCTACAGACTATTATAGATGAGAGCACTGAGCCGTGGGGAATCAAGGTGAGCATGGTCGAAGTACGAGATGTTCAGCTGCCCGATAATATGCAGAAAATTATGGCTGCTCAGGCAGAGGCGGAGCGAGGCAGAAGGGCCAAGATCATCGCTGCCGAGGGCGAGGCGCAGGCGGCGGAGAAGTTGGCTGAGGCTGCCCGTGTAATTTCAAAAGAGCCGATGGCGCTGCAGTTACGCTACCTGCAGACTCTGGTGGCAATAGCATCGGACAGATCAAATACCGTGGTATTCCCCCTGCCTTTGGAATTAATTCAACCTATGCTGCAAAAAATTGAAGCTGATAAGAAGAAGCCCGGCGCCTGATAAGGAAAAGCAATGTAAAGTAGGGGCGGCTGTATGGCCGCCCCTACTTTTTACCGCTGTCGGTTATAAGGGATACGTCTCCCGCCAAAATCTCCTCCACACTTCCGTCGTCCCTCCGCAGCAATAGATGCCCCGATCCATTGATGCTTTCTGCGATACCCTCGATGTCGCTGTTAGCCGACCTGACCTTTACACGCCTGCCGATGGTAATCATGTTCGCTGCCCATTCTTTGAGTAGTGTATCCGGCTCCTTGCTTCGCAGGTAGAGGTCTTCTAATTCGGTGTAGAGGCGTAATGCTACCCGGCCTACCGGTATCTCATGTCCCAGCTCGACCGAGAGGCTGGTTGCAAAGCCGGCTATGTCAGGATACAGGGATGTGTCGAAATTAATATTGATACCGATGCCCATAATACTGTATCGAACTGCACCGTCAGTGAGCCCGTGTTCGATTAATATGCCGCAGACCTTGCGGCCACAGATCAGTATATCGTTGGGCCATTTAATTTCAGCGTCGATTCCCAGCGCCTTAACCGTGCGGAAAACAGCCAGGGCAGATATAGCCGGCAGTAGAGGAAGAACCGACATGGCGGGGCGCAGAATTATCGATGTGGCCAGTCCTCCCTCCGGAGATAACCACGACCTGCCGAGCCTGCCGCGGCCCGACTGTTGCATCCCCGCTATTACAGCAGTGCCCTCAGGGGCTCCATGGTCGGCCATGTTTTTGGCCACATCCTGTGTAGAAGAGGTGACTGCCAGATAATGCAGCTTTCTGCCGATAAAGCCGGTGGCCAGGTTTTTTTCCAGATAGTCGAGGATATCGTACATGTTAAGCCATATTAATATATCAAAGAGATTGAACCATGTATAATTAGCGAGCAGGCACGAGTCGAGGAAGTGTAATATCGGAGGAGTTTGAATTATGGGAGACGACGATATCGAGAAACAGGCCGGTAAGATAGCCGAACTTATAGTAAATTCGCAACGATGCCTGATTTTCAGTGGGGCAGGGATCAGCACCGAGTCCGGTATACCGGACTTCCGGGGTGAGGACGGCATATGGACAAAGCTGGACCCGGAGGATTTTACAATACAGAGGTTTGTCGCCCGTCCCGAAGTTAGAAAGATGCAATGGAAGCTTCTGGCTGAAGGAGGGTTGGTTAAAAATGTACAGCCGAACGCAGCTCATTTCGCCGTAGCTGAGATGGACAAGCTGGGCAAGCTTGACTGTGTGGTGACGCAGAATATCGATAACCTCCATCAGATGGCCGGCGTGCCTGATGATAAAGTATTCGAGTTACACGGCAACATGCAGTACGTCCGTTGCCTGGGCTGCCGCAAGCGCTTTCCTATGGACGAGATAATCTCGCGACTTGCCCATGAGGAGTTGCCGGAGTGTGAGGCGTGCAAGGGCATACTAAAACCTGACGCCGTATATTTCGGAGAGATGTTACCGCAGGCTGTTCTTAGCGAGGCCTCCCGCCGGGCAAACCTGTGCGACCTCTGCATCGTAATAGGTTCCACGCTGGTCGTGTACCCTGCTGCTTATATCCCCGAATATGCATTCAATGCAGGGGCAAAGATCGTTATCATCAATATAGGGTCCACGCCCATGGATTCCAGTGCAGCTGTACGAGTCGAAGGTAAGGCTGGCGAAGTCATGGGCAGGGTGATGAGCTTCGTTAGAGCCAGAATCAATCGATGAGTATATTGACAAGGCAGCAATACAATGTTAGATTGTGAGAAATACCATACGCATGGAGGTGTCAATTTGAAAAGGGCTGCTATAGCCGTCCTGATGCTGGCAATACTGGTTGCAGGATGTGCAAGACCGGCGGTTAATACCAAATTGGCCCCTCTCGCTTATATCGATTCCGTGTCTTCCCCACAGGTTTACACTGGTGAGAAGATAAAATTCAGCGGGCATGCCATTTCATCTGAAGGCCAGATAGTAGGCTACAACTGGCGTTCAAGCATTAACGGGAATCTAAGCCAACTGGCATCGTTTGAGACCGATTCACTTACTGCAGGGCAGCATACGATCTGGTTCAAGGCGCAGGACAATTACGGCAACTGGTCAACTGAGGTTGGTACGAATGTCAACGTACTTGTCCCCGGCGGCCCGGAAAAGATGGGTATCAGAGTGTTCACAGCCACGCCGCCTGAAATTAAGGCAGGTGAATGGTCCACACTGACGTGGGACGTAAGAGGGTCGGGTAATGTGCGCATTGATCCTGAGATCGGCAGCGTATCTATGTCAGGCAGCCGGTCTGTTCAGCCGAAGACAGATACCGTTTACACCATCTTTGCCAGGGATGACGAAGGTATGGTAACTGCCAGTACAAAGATTCTTGTCACCCCTCTGCATGTGTACACAACTACCCTGTATTCTGTTGCTGCCGAGGATGGCACGGTCAGAAAAGACAAGGTAGTTCTCGATGGTGTCCTGGTTGGACAGAACGAATTGCAGGTACAAATGCAGGGCTTTCTGAGCTTCGATATATCTTCCATACCCCGCAATGCTATTATTAAGAATGTAGAACTCGATATCTCCAAATCCATCATATACAATCAGCCGTTCCCCTGGCAGGGATCGCTATATATATATAACCAGCAATACGGGAACTATTTGAGAGCAAGCGACTATATGATCATAGTTCCTGCAGGTTATGTATATAACTACAACTATAACTTTGTGGCCAGCCAGATGCCAAGTACGCCATTTACTTCTCCGGAATTTGTGTCTACCACGCAAAAACAACTGGATAGCGGCAGCAATCGTTATCAGCTGCGTTTACAGTTTGAGAAATACTATTATTACAGCCGGGCTGACTATACAGCCCAGTTGTATTCGACTATGCAGAGCGGTCAAAGCAGTGCTAACTATGTCGACATCAGCGCAGGCAATGCGAAATTGACTGTCCGCTACGTGGTTGCAGAGTAAAACCGAATCAACAGCGAAAGCTAAACATTAACTCAGCTTTTCCGTTATCTTTTTTGTGACCGGGATAATTACATCCCAGGAGGACTCACCGTGAAGAAATTAATGATTACTCTTTTGTTGATCGTTGTAATACAGTCAGGTTGCTTGTCTTTGCCTGTTACCTTCCCTCAGACGACGGCTGAGACGGTCAAACCCGTTGTGGCAACCTTTGCGGTTAACCCTGCAATTGTAGCCGAGGGACAGAACACTGTGCTGAGCTGGGTTGTGACGGGCGCACAGACGGTCAGCATAGATAATGGTATCGGGCCGGTGCCCTTGAGCGGCACGAGATCCGTCATGCCGTACGCAACTACGATTTATAACCTTACAGCATCGAATTCAATCGGGATCAGCACGGCGACTGCTACAGTGACTGTTGTGGGCGGACTGGATGTTCAACAGGGCACGGAGATGGCCGCCGTATTGAATATAATACCAAACGAGAGCGGATCGCTGACTAAAAGCGGCGCGAATTATGCTCGTTCAAGCGCTGTCTGCGCGGGCGATAATCCCGCGAACCAGGCCGTCCGGGCGTTCTTGAGTTTTGATCTGACAACGCTGCCGCCTACTGCAGAGATCAGCCGGGCGGTTCTTGATCTTACTGGATACTCGATCGTGGGTAATCCTACTTACAGCGGCGCCACCTGGGGCAATATGGGTGCTCTCGAGATATATCAGTATCAGTACGGTTCGATGGGCAGCCTGGGAAGAGTGGCCTATGAGTCCACAGCGCCCGCAGTAGGAAGCGTGAAGCTGATGGCTGTACAGAGAACGGAACCGCTTCTGGTTGATGTTACACTGGACGATCATGGGAATAATATGATAAAGAAACTTCTTTCCAGCGCTCAGGGGAGATGCCAGTTCAGGCTGGGGTTCTTCACCTCCACCAACTGGGACAGTGTGGCTGACATGATCTGCCTGGACAGGGCCGTATTAAGGATCACATACAAGGTACCCTGAATCTCACCCGGGCTTGATCTCCTCGATATCAAAACGGAAGTTCTCTATAACCGGATTGGCCAGCAGCTTTTTACACATATCCTGCAATTCAGCCCGCGCTCTTTCCATGTCCCCGGCTGCTATCTTTATCTCGATGTATTTGCCGGCCCTGACCTCCTCCACATCTTTGAAACCCAGGGTATGAAGTGCGCCTTTAATGGTTAATCCCTGCGGATCGTTCACGGTCGGCTTCAGTGTTATATAGACTTTAGATAAATACATTCTTAAACTTCCTTCCGGTCAGCAGTGTATACGCATCTCGATAACGTTCCGTCGTTGCTTCAACAATATCCGCCGGCAGGGCCGGCGCGGGTTTTTTCTGGTTCCAACGCGAGGCAATCAGCCAATCTCTGACCGGCTGTTTATCGAAGCTTGGCTGCGACTGCCCCGGCTCATACTGGCTGGCATCCCAGAACCGGCTTGAATCGGGTGTGAGTACTTCATCGATCAGAATTAATTCTTTATCGTGGAAGCCGAACTCGAATTTAGTATCGGCTATGATGATACCGCGCTCAAGGGCGTATGAGCGCGCGTAATTATAGAGCTCCAGGCTTTTGATCTCGATTCTGCGGGCCGTCCGTTCCCCCACCAGATCAATCATCTCTGCGTGGGACAGGGGCAGGTCATGGCCGACTTCCGCCTTGCTGGTAGGTGTAAAAAGGGGTTCCGGCAACTCCTGGCTTTCCGCCAGGCCTTTGGGCGCTTTTCTGCCATTGATTGTCCCTTTTTTCCTGTATTCCGCCCAGGCTGAACCTGCGATATACCCTCTGACAACGCATTCTACAGGTACGCGCTCTGCCTTTAAAACAGCCATCGAGCGGCCGAGCAGCAGTTCCGGTAGAGGCCTTGTCCAGGGGGAATATTTCAGCAGAGCCCTGCGGCTCTCGATGGATTCAACCATGTGATTTTGTATGATGTGATAGGTTTTTCCGAACCAGAAGGCTGATAACTGATTGAGAACTATCCCTTTGTCCGGAATGCCGTTGGGAAGCACTACATCGAAGGCGGAGACGCGGTCGGTTGCAACTATGAGAAGTTTATCCCCTATCTGATAGGTATCTCTGACCTTACCTTTTCCATATAGCGGTAGTTTCAATGAGCTGTCGAATAAAATGTTCAAGATACAACTCCTATCTCTTAATCGGCGATTTACGTGTTTTCTTAAGCAGACCAAGATGCTCAAAAATCCTATCGATATGCCTGAGAAAACGCCGGTAGTCGAACAGGTCGGCCAGTTCTTTGGCGTTCAGACAGCTGGAAACATCTGGATCTGATTTCAGCAGTTTGAGGAAGGGAGTCCTTGTTTTCCATGCTTCCATGGCGTTACGCTGTGTCAGTTCATAAGCCTTCTGACGGCTGAGGCCTTTATTGACCAGTGCCAGCATGACACTCTGCGAAAACACCAAGCCCTGGGTTATCTCGAGGTTACGCTTCATATTGTCAGGGTATACCTGAAGTCCCTTCATGACGACGGTGAACAGGTTCAAAATATAATCGAGGGCAAGGCAGGCGTCAGGGAGAATCACACGCTCGTTGGACGAATGGCTGATATCACGTTCATGCCAGAGCGCCATGTTCTCCAAAGCGGTAATGGAATAGCCCCTGATCAGGCGAGACAGCCCGCATACTCTTTCGCAAAGCTCCGGATTACGCTTATGCGGCATGGCGGATGATCCCGTCTGGCCTTTGGAAAAAGGCTCTTCCGCCTCCAGGATCTCTGTTCTTTGCAGGGACCTGATCTCGGTAGCAAACTTCTCGAGAGAGCTCGCTGTGATAGCGAGCGCGCTCACGAACTGGGCGTGGCGATCTCGCTGGATTACCTGATTAGATATCGGCGCAGACGCCAGTCCAAGAGCTGAGCAGGCTTTAGCCTCGATATCCGGTGATACCGTGGCATAAGTACCCACCGCGCCGGATATCTTGCCGACGCTGATCACCTTCCTGGCTTCTTCCAGCCTGGTATAGTTGCGCTTCATTTCCTGTGCCCAAAGGGCCATTTTCAGCCCGAAGGTTATCGGCTCGGCATGCACTCCATGCGTTCGACCAATCATAATAGTATCCTTATTGGAGATTGCTCTGTCCTCAAGCACCGCAATCAACGAGGCCATATCCTCCAGAAGCAGGTCGGCAGCCTCGCGGATCTGCAGCGCCTGCGCCGTGTCTATAATATCCGAGGAAGTCAGGCCGAGGTGGATATAACGTGCATCCTCTCCCACGGTCTCACCCACGGCATTCAGGAAGGCGGTTACGTCATGATGTGTAACCTTGAGTATCTCTGCCATACGATCGAAATCGACTCTGGCCTTTCTGATATTGGGCAGAGCTGATTCAGGTATCCGTCCGGCATTGGCCCAGGCTTCGCATACTGCAATTTCAACCTGCAGCCATTTGTCGAACTTATTTTTGTCCGACCAGATTTTTTTCATTTTTGGGCGTGAATAGCGTTCAATCATATCTACCTGCCTTACGCCTCAGCCAGACTGCGTTTATATTCTGCAAAAGATCTTTTGATCTGCTCGAACTTAATTCCCAGTACCTGGACGGCCAGCAAGGCTGCATTCTTGACTCCAGCCGAGCCTATGCCTGTGCAGGCAACCGGGACCCCACCCGGCATTTGTACGATAGAATAGAGTGAGTCCACACCTTTTAGATCGCTGGTAGGCAAAGGCACCCCTATAACGGGTAGAGTTGTCCACGAAGCGATCACTCCGGGCAGATGGGCTGCGCTGCCTGCGGCAGCAATTATAACCTCGTAACCTTTAGAGTCTGCTTCAAGGGCATACTGACGCACCCTGTCCGGCTTGCGGTGTGCGGATAATATGTCTATGTCGTACTCGATTTTAAACTCCTTAAATACAGCGAGAGCAGGCTGAATATACTCCTCATCCGTTTTGCTCCCTATCACGATACCGACCAGAGCCATCAATTCACCTCCCTCGCCGCAATGTCCCGTCGGAAATGGCATCCCTCAAAATCGATATGCGGTATATTGCGATATACTTTCTCACTGGCCTCTTTTAGAGTACGGCCTGTAGCCGTCACCGTTAAGACACGGCCCCCGCTGGTCACGATCTTGCCGTCATTGCGTTTTACGGCTCCCGCAAAGAATATGTTGATGTCGTTTTCCAATCTGTCGGATATGCTGATGGGGAGATCCGTGCGGTAGCTGCCCGGGTATCCGCCCGATGCCAGGACAACGCCCACGCAAGCATCACGGCTCCAGGCGATCTTCATCCGGTCCAGCCTGCCGTCCAGCACAGCCAGCATGATCTCTACCAGATCGGACTCCAGCCTCGGCAGTATTACCTGTGTTTCAGGATCGCCAAAACGGGCGTTGAACTCCAGAACTTTTGGTCCCTGCTGTGTGATGATCAACCCCGTATAAAGAACGCCTCTGTAGGGGGCTCCTTCTTTAGCCATGGCGGCCACAGTGGGTCGGATAATATCCTCAAGTACCCGGTCGGTCATCTCCTGATTGAAAAAACCGGGAGGGCTGTAGCTGCCCATTCCTCCGGTATTGGGGCCCTGATCATCATCGAAAACCCTCTTATAGTCGCAGGCCGGCACCATCGCGACAACGTTTACACCGTCGCTGAAGGCCAACAGGCTTACCTCTCTGCCGAGCAGACACTCCTCAACAACCACTTTGTCTCCGGCCGATCCGAAGGCACGGTCTTGCATTATTGAATTGAGCGCACCAATAGCTTCATCAAGGTTATTTGCAACGGTTACGCCCTTGCCGGCAGCCAACCCATCAGCCTTAACAACGATGGGCATATCATGTGTCTCAATATACTTTTTGGCCTTGCTAAAGCTGGTAAAGGTCTGGCCTTCGGCACAAGGCACATTGTTTCTTTGCATGATGTCGCGGGCGAAGGATTTGCTTGATTCGAGGCGCGCAGCAGCCATGGACGGGCCGAAAACAGGTATACCGGCCTGGTCGAAAAGGTCTGTGATACCTGCCGCCAGAGGAGCTTCGGGGCCAACTACCGCAAGTCCGATTTCGAGCTCACGGGCTTTTTCAACTATCGAGGCCATATCGTTCAAAGGTATGGCCAGGTTGCCGGCCAATTTACCGGTGCCGGCATTTCCCGGAACGGCATATATCGCATCGACGCGGGGGCTGCGGGCAATTTTCCACACGAGGGTATGTTCACGCGCCCCGTTGCCGATAACCAGTACCTTCAAACTGGAGTCTCCACCGTAATCTACGCAGTTATCTTCTTTACTATGTTGCGTTTGCTGCTTTTGGTTTTGCCGCGGTTCTTTTTAGCAGCCTTTAGCTTTGGTTTGTGTGCCATTTTCTCACTACCTTAACTCTTTATTCAATTTTTCCGCCTGTACGGGATCAAGCAGGCTCAGTATGTGCAGAAGCCTTGCCACATGGGTTTTTTTATCTTCAAGTATCCGTTCAATAGTATCGGCGGCATCTTCATTTTCGATCATCTCAACCTGCGCTTCATACTCGTTGATTGATTTGAGTTCAGCCATCAGGTCATCGCGTATCATCTCGAGGTCCATCGAACTCTCGATTGCTTCCTCCTGTTCTTCGAAAGCATCAAATGCCATATTATCCTCCGGGAGTAAAACCACATGGGGTATCGACCTAAAAATTGTCTCTACCGCTTTGGTAAAATCGCCTAAAAAGTATATATTTTCAGGCGTTATTAATCAAGGTACAGAAAGTATCAGGCGTTGCTCGGGACGGCTTTGAGCAGCCCGCCTCTCAGAGAATCCATTTCGCTGGAGCTACAAGGCTCGATGTGCCCCCGTCGCAGAGAGAGGCAAGACGCGGATCTACAGGTATCCTGGCCAATAGTGGCGCGCCGACGGCCTTTGCTCGCTATTTCTTGACTGACTTTTTCAGATCGGAGCCGGATAACCTGAGGATGACGGTGTCTCCCACTGTCACTATATCGTCGAGCTTGATCTTGTACTTCGTGCCGAGGCCTGCAGTTATGATTGCCGATTTCACCGTTCCAGAAACAATGTCGATGTCCAGGTCGCCCATTTTGCCTATCTTATCGCCACGTGAACCTATTACTTCTTTTCCCAACAATTTCTTTACAAGCATATTCCCTCCGCGTTTCCACACTTACCGGTATTGAATTTTTGTCCTTTATTATACAATTATTATCTGAACCAACAAGATATAGTGATCAAATCCAGCAGGCTATGGGAGGATTATGTTTTACATAATACACGGTGACGACAGCTACAGGTGCCACCAGGCATTAAATGAGATAAAAGCGAGCATAGGCAGCCCGGACATGGTGGAGGTAAATACCACGGTATTGGATGGACGCAGGCTATTGATCAGGGCTCTGAATGATGTATGCAGCGTGGTCCCTTTTATGTCTTCCGGCAGGCTGGTGATCGTGGAAGGTTTATTCAAGCGCTTCCAGCCGGGTGACAGGCAAGCCAGAGCGAATAGTGGCGGCGAGGAAGCCGGGCAGGCGCTTAAGGAATGGCAGGGCTTATCCGAATACATCAAGATGATGCCCCAGACAACCACACTGGTTCTTTTCGATGCCGACCTCGATCCGAAAGCGGTCAACCAGCTTCTGAAATCGCTGGCGCCGGCGGCCGATCGCGTATTACAGATGAACGAGATAAAGGGCAGAGAGCTGGCGGCCTGGATTAAAGATTATACGGTTAAGAACGAGGGGAAAATCTCGGCGAGCGCCGTGGCTCTGCTGGCTGATTATATCGGGGGGGATTTATGGTCGTTGACAGGTGAACTCAATAAGCTGATGACCTATTGTGAGGGCCGTGAAATAAACGACAACGACGTCAGAGAGATATCCAGTTTTGCACGGGAGGAAAGTATCTTCGCACTGGTCGATGCGGTGCTGGAGGGCAGAATCAAGGATGCGCAACTTATGCTGCACCGCATGCTTAAATACGGGACGGCACCGCAGCAGATCTTAGCCATGATCGAGAGGCAACTCGCGATCATCCTCAGGGTTAAAGAATTGAGTCACAGCAACCAGCAGGAGATCCGTGAAAGCCTCGGTCTTCATCCCAGATATCCGCTGGAGAAAACCCTGCGTCAGGCCAGGTCCTTCACCATACCCAAACTACGCAAAGCGTTTCATGCGCTGCTGGATACTGATGTGGCGATCAAGACAGGGAAATACGAGGATGACCTGGCGCTGGACCTGCTGGTAATTGAGTTGTGTAAATAGTCAATGACAGGGTTAATGATTCTGAGATGTCCTGACGCGGTTTCAGAACAGCCCTTGTTTTCCAAGATGTCCGTATTTCCGGCTGTAACCATTGGGAAATGACTGCGGTGTCCAGCCGGGGACGTATTTGTCCACTATGCTCCGGGTAACGCCATTGGCCGCGGTGATCTCCCCGTACATATTGCCACTGTTCCTTAAAGTCCTTGTCTTTTCCTTTGACGTCATATCGACCTTGATAAGGCCGTATTTGATCCCGTATCCCTTGTGATATTCAAGGGTGTCCATAGTTGACCAGTGATGATAGGCGCGTACGTCAGCGCCCTCGCAAATAGCCCGGTGCATTTGATATAAGTGATCGAGCAGGTACCTTGGCCTCAGCTCGTCATCGTCCTCGCCGATACCATTTTCCATTACCCAGATCGGGATCCGATACTTGTCCCAGACAAATTTTAACACACGGTGAAATCCTTGTGGATCGATAGGCCACCCCTCCTTCGATAGCGGCAGGTCTGTACTGGCGCGTACCGAGAGGGGAGATTTGATCCGCAGACAAAAATAGTAATTGATGCCCATGATATCTATGGTTTTACCCTTCTTCATAATCGTATTGATGAAACGTTCTTCCAGAATCTCATGTACCTGCCTGGCTGCGATCTTATCCAGTGGATTCCCGGGATTAAACGGATCGATTCCATGAACGGCGTGGGCAAAGCCAACAGTCGGCCTCTCCCAATTCTTCCCTGCATGGACTTCGTTCACCAATTCATAGAGGGCCACGTGCGCCTTCGCGAAGACATCCATGCTTTTAAAGAAAAGAGGGAAGCTGTGTTTGTATGGATACAGAACACCGTCAAGATAGGCTTCCGCCGCCCACATGGTCGGCTCGTTAACTGTCAGCCAGACAGGGACGATGTCCCCGATCCGGCTGACCACCGTTTCGGCGAATCGGCATAGATATCCGGCCGCTTTAGCCTTCGTCCATCCGCCGTGTTTGTACAGCCACAACGGGCTGGAGTGATGCAGTAGGTCGACAACCGGTACGATACCGGCATCCTTTACGGCTTGAATGATTTTCCTGTAATGCTGAATTGCCTCCTCGTCAAAGCGGCCTTCCTCCGGCTCGATGCGCGCCCATTCCACGGACATCCTGAATGATTTATGGTACATCTGCTTCATGAGCGCGATGTCTTTACCATAGAATTTCCAGAATCCGGCGGCCTCAGCAGGGTCCGCTCCCCCTGCTATTTTGCCTTGCCGAAACATCTCGCTGTATTCGTTCTTTATCCGCCCTCCCTCAATCTGCCAGGCGGAGGTAGCGCTGCCCCATAAGAATCCTTCCGGGAAAATGTAATCTTTTTCCATGTAGCAGACCCCCGGTTATTATACTGACGTCCTTGACTGCATTTCCGCGCGAAGAGCTTCGATATCGCGGGGAACGACCAGGATAGCGATCACACTGAATATCAGGCAGATGGCCCAGGCCCCGGTGCAGATCCCGAGGATGGCTGTGCCCAGGGACGCCCGTACCGCAATGAATCCTGCAATGGCAGGAGCCAGGGCGGACCCGACTTGCTCCAGGAAGTTCATCATAGACTGGGCGGTGCTTCGCACCTCCGGCTCGGTCACGTCGTAAATTGTGGCTATTCCATTCGGCGCAGCCAGCGGCATGAACAGTGCAGCCAGCCCGAGTGTGATCTCGAAGAAGAGTGCCTGGGAATTCGGTGTCGTCATTGCCAGGATCAGGAACACGGTACCCAGCAGGATGCCCGTCGCCGAGACAATGAGGCGGCCCCTTTTTGTGTAGTGGAAGAGGCGGTCGCCAAGTATACCCCCAAGGGGGTAGCCGGCGGCAAGCACGAGCACGACGATAACCATGACCACGAACATCTTCTCCGGCGCATAACCGCGCTCGACCTCAAGGTAACGGAAAAACCAGAAGGTTATCACCTGCCAGGGTATGACGCCGAAAAAACTTTCGGTAAAGATGGCCAGCAGGGTACGTTTTTTCAACAGTCTGCCCACAGCTTTCCAGTTAAAACTCACCTTGGGCGGGCTATTGATATCGGCAAATTCGGGCTCAGTGGCCCCGCGAACGGGCTCCCTGATGAAGAAGAAGATAACGAACGACAGTACAATGCCTATAACGCCGGTAACAATAAAGATATTGCGCCAGCCGATCAGGCTCAGCAGGAATATACCCAGTACCATGCCCAGCAGATAGCCCATTGGCTGTGCCAGTCCGAGGATGCCGTTGACTTTCCCACGTTCTTTAGGTTTGAAATAGTCCGCTACCGTGTTATATATGCCTGGATAGCATGAGTCGTCGATACCCGTGCTGGCACGGCTGATAAGGAAGATGGGATAGGTACCTGCCAACGCACTGAGCCAGGTAGTGGAACCCCAGATAAACGATGCCAGGGAGAGCAGCTTTGTACGGCTGAACATGTCGAAGAGGAAACCCCAGAGAGGATAAAAGATCGCGCCTACTATGATGGCTCCGGAGAATACAAGCCCCATTTGTGCCTCATCGATACCGAACGTCTCCATAATGGGCGTGGTAAGAGGGCCGATAAGCAGCTTATCCGCCTGGTGTAACAGAATGAAGAAAAAAAAAGTTGCGACTACCAGCCAGCGGTGTCGAGATACCTGCATAGCAACCCTCCTGTGTATTTCAGTGCGATAGAATACGGGCCGGGTTTTCCACCGTCATTCTATTGATATCAAACGTATCTATGCCCGCCTGCCGCAGCCAGGGTATGACAAAGTCTGTCAGACGGCAGTATCCTTCGCCTCCATATCGACGTGTCAGTATCTTGAGGTAAACATCCGTTCCCAGCACAATTTGCAATGCATAACCGGCCTTAATCAGCGAGACGAGTCCGCCGAGGCGTTGCCAGTCAGCAACAGCGGTGATCCCTACAGGTTCCCCATCCTGGAAATGCCCGAACGAATCGATCGAGATATTAAAGCCCATGCCAAGCAACTCCCGGGCTAAATCGGTGTTTAATCTCCAGGACTCAGGATCGGTGATGAGGACTTTTAAGTCGCGTGGCACAAAGAAAAGGTCGCTGTGTGCTATCACAGTCTTCTCGGGATTTACGCCCTCGTCAAGCATCACTTTGATAACCGCACGAACGTTTTCAACCGCGTCAAGAGGGGGGTGCACCGACAGGGCGATCCCTGTTTCATTGGACACTCTTACCGCAGCCCGCAGCAACGTTTTTTGCTGTTCACTGAAAGGCTCAACATCAAATATGCCGGTGTCGGTTATAGCAACTTTAATATGCCCGGCCCTTATCCCAGTATCTTCGATGCTGTTCTCGATCTCTGTCCTCATGTATTTCATGTAATCGTTCATAGCCATGTCTCTAAACTGCTCAGGCCATGAATCCTCAGCATAAAGCCCGGTCGAGGCGATAATGTGAACTCCGGTTTTACGCGATATGCTCTGAAGGGCAGGGATATTGCAGCGCATACCCGGAGCGCTCATATCCACCACCGCCCTGCCGCCCGAAGCTGCGAAATTCGTCAGTTCAGCTTCAATCAACCCCAAGTCGCCCATATCCAGGACGTCTCTCGAGAGGATGTGCGCATGCTTTAAAATACCGAGATTGTCCAGTTTCACCTTATCGCCGGCTGCTACGGGAGCATCCGCGGGTATAAGATCCTCATATCGGCGCCGGAAAAAGCCGGCATCGCATACGGTGTGCTCGTGCATCGAGGTGAAGCCGAGCTCACCCGGGACTAAGTGGCCAAGTACCGTGGTTATCTGTGTCATCTTTTTCTCGTTTTCAGTGCGATATCTTTAGACAAAGCCTTGTAGCTCATACTTTCACCCAGGCTCTCTTTTTTACCGAACTGACGATGGCTTCTAATATCCTCATTTCATCCACACCGTCGCTAAATGTGGGCCGGGGCAGCGTCCTTTTCCTGTCCCGCCCGCCCGCTTTTTTTACATCTTCATAAAAATCTTTGAACAGATTCAGTAGAGCATCGTGATAACCCAGCGGATGTCCTGCCGGTAGGGAGGCGTAGAAACCCGACTCCGCATTCTGCAACGCAGGACCTTCGATTAAGACCTCGTTGGGCTTATCTCTATACCCGATCCATAGCCGGTCGGAACGGCGGTGGTCCCATGCCAGCGAATAATCCGACCCGTATACCTGTATCTCGGTATCGGATTTACGTCCCGTGGCTACCTGGCATGTGGTGAATGAGCCAGGCGCCCCGCTTGATAGGCGGAAAATAATAGCGGCATAGTCTTCAAGCGCAACTTTAACCTCACGGGATTTTATATTTCCGGCTTTTTCAAAAGCAATTACCTGCTGCTGCGGTTTATTGCGCACCGGGATAAGAGTGGAGAAATCAGCCATAACCTCGGTGATCTTCATCCCGGTTATAAATTGCACCATATCGAACCAGTGACTACCCAGATCGGCTGCCGTATTGGACGGTCCTGATTCCTTGCGTTCAAGTCGCCAGGACCAATCATCCGGGTGCGACAGCCAGTCCTGGAACCATGTCCCGGTTACCATCCGGACCTGTCCCGCCCGGCCACGGAGAACACGTGATGCCATCTCCAGAACCAGAGGGTAATAGCGATAGCAGAAATTGACACCGGAAACGATGCCTGTTTTCCCTGCCAGCACGGCCAGCTCTGCGGCCTCCGCCAGTGTCATCGCCAGCGGCTTCTCTGAAAGCACATGCTTGCCCGCCTGGATAGCCGCCTTATTCATTACATAATGTAATCGGTTCGGCGAACATATATGCACTACGTCGATAGATCTATCCTCGATAACCTCCTGCCAGTTCGCGTAAACCTTCTTAATATCGTATTTAGCGGCGATTTGCTTCGCCAGGCTCAGATTGGCGTCACACACACCTGCCGTCCGCACATTGCCCAGGCGGCGCAGCGCCTCGATAGTCAGCGGACCGATGTAGCCGGTGCCGATGACGGCGGCATTAATCATGAACACTCCCCGCTTATTGCCCGCAGTTTAAACCGATTCATATACAGCTTTATTGAACTCCTCAGCCTTGAGGGCTATCTCCTTATCGGTGGACAGAGGATTAATGCCGAAAGCTGCTCCCAGGCCCCGATCCACAACACCGACTGAGAGATTAATTGCGCGTTCCAGCAGACCATCTGTGACGGGCAGCATACCTTTGCGGTATTCTTGTTTACAGGGGTATGTCGGGCAATTATAGGGACAGCCGTGTTCCGTGATCATCTGCTTGCCCAGTATCTGTTCCATATTGCTGTATACATGCCATCCGCTTTTGGATACCGTGGTTGTATTCAGCTTCTCCGCCACCCGTTCGGCCGCCTGTTTTGAGGGCAGGAACACGGTCAGCAACGTATTGCTCTCGCCGTCAGGATCGCTGATGGTCCTGAATGAAAGGCCGCCGTACGCCGCGATCTGTTTTTTAAAGCGGCTTTTGAGATAACGCAATCGTTCGGTGATGGCATCTATCCGGCGGAACTGGGCAACGAGCACTGCGCCCGTAAGCTCATTCATGCGGTAGTTCTGCCCGATGATAGAGCGGTTGCCTATTTCCACACCCGCCCTGCTGGGGAAATGTCCCTGGTCATGGTATCCGAATGCACGGAAATAAAGGTCGTCCTCATCGGTAACCACCATACCGCCGTCCCCGGCATTGATAGTCTTGAAGATGTTGAACGAATAAATGCCGATTCTGCCGATGGTGCCGACCCGCCTGCCCCTGTAGGATGCTCCAAAGGCCTGTGCCGCATCCTCGATCAGGATTATATCGTGTTTTCGGGCGATCGCAGTCAACTTCTCAAGGTCGCAGGGATTGCCCAGCATATGCACGGCCATAATAGCCTTTGTGCGTGGAGTGATCTTGCTTTCGACATCTTTAATGTCCAGGGTCAGACTCTCGTCAACTTCGGCCAGAACGGGCACTGCGCGTGCCACAATGATTGAGGAGATGGAGGCGATAAATGTGTAGCCCGGCACGATGACTTCGTCGCCGGGGCCGATGCCCAGTGCCGAGAGCGAGGTTATCAGAGCTGCCGTACCGGATGAGACCGCCAGCGCGTGCCTTATGCCGAACTTATTCTGAACCATTTCCTCAAGCGTTCTCACCTTATGCTTGAAGGCGGGATTTTTTTCATCCCCATAGCGGAAGAGCCAGCGGCTGCGCAGTACATCCAGTACTTCCTCTTCCTCTTCCTTTCCAATCCACTCAAAACCAGGTCCGGGCATATCCTTAATCCATTGAAGTAAATATTTAGTAAAGAATAAAATGCATTGCGCTGGTTGTCAAGTTTAATGTTAAAAAAATTAGATAAATGGCTCGTTATATCTTGTTTTATGTAAATAGTTATGTTAAAATTTGATAAAAGTATGAATATCTCCGGCTCTGACATTGATGTCCTGAAGTCCGTTTTCTATCTTGGCAGGGCGACGAGGAAGGACATAGCGAAGCATGCCGGGCTGAGTACCGTATCGGTGACGTCCGTACTCGGCAGGCTGGTCGAGAAAGGATTGATTTATGTGGCGGGCAAGGCTACGAGCGGAGGCAGGCCTTCAACAATTTACCGCATTGAGGGAGATATCGGTTGCACTCTCGGCATATTTGTTGGAAGTGACCGTTCTTGCATAGCTGCCGTCAACTCAGCCGGCAGTGTCCTCCGTGAACAAATGTTTTCCCTTTCGCTATCGGAACTTTCGGGAGAACATGTTAGCAACATACTTTACCAGATATCGCTGGAAGCACGCAGGTTCATGGAAAGTGAATGGCTGAAGGGTCAGCGTATGCTTGCTGCAGGCATTGCGGTTCCGGGCATGGTAGATACTGAACGTGGTATCTGGCTACATGGTTTGCAGTTCTCGGGGATCGAGAATGTTGAGATCAGTGCTGCACTGGGGAAAGCACTCGGTATACCTGTTGTACTTGAAGATCCGGCTCGTTGCGCCGCCCAACTTGCGCTGTCGCGCATCGGCAGCGCGGAGGCTGGTGAATTAGTATTTTTATATCTCGGATCAGGCGTTGGCGCAGGTATTATTGTCAGAGGCGAGCTATATCGGGGAAGCCGGGGCCTTGCAGGCGAAATCGGACATTTTATTGTGGATAAGGGTGGAGCGCGCTGCTCTTGCGGAAATGTGGGCTGTCTTGAGACGGTCGTGTCGGTGCCCGCTATTCTACAACGCTTTCGGATTCGCCTTTCCGAGGGTGTTATCTCCAGTCTTCAGCGAATCGATCCTGCCTCTATAACTCTGGAGCATATACATGACGCAGCTCAATCCGGCGACCGCCTGGCTCAGTCCACCCTGTTCGAGATCGGTGATTTCCTGGGTGATGCTTGTTCCAGACTCATCCAGCTCTATAATCCACGGACGCTCATCATCGGTGGGCCTGCAGGGATACTTGGTCCATATTTTCGCGAGGCGACATTGCAGACTATACGCTCGCAGGTTATTCCAGAGATGCTGTTCGACCTTCATCTCGATTTCATATCTTCCGAATCGGTGGATGAGGCACTGGGTTCTGCGCTTATTGCGCAACAATGGGCCTGGCAGCACATAGGCCAACTGATGCGGAACCATTAGGGACTCGTCGATTCATCGCCATCGACAATTACCTGACATTTGGTTAAAATTGAGTCGAGGTATGGTTGCGATATCGAATATGCGAAGGGTTTTAGCTATTGTTCTGGCTGGCGGTGCGAGCGAGCGGTTGAGCGTCCTTGCCGACGAGCGTGCCAAGCCGGCTGTCCCTTTCGGTGGTAAATACCGGATCATCGACTTTACGCTGAGTAACTGCGCCAACTCGGGCATTTATAACGTAGCCGTTTTAACGCAGTTTAATCCGAGATCGCTGGCCAGGCATGTGGGCGTAGGCAGGCCCTGGGACATGGACCGTGAAATGGGAGGAGTGGTGCTGCTGCAGCCTTTTCTCAGCCGTTCACAGAGGACATGGTATAAGGGGACCGCTGACGCCGTTTATCAGAACCTCTACTATATAGTCGACCAGAGAGTCGACGAGATCCTTGTGCTGTCGGCGGACCATATCTACAGCATGCGTTACGACCAGATGCTGGCCTCTCATCGCAACAGGCATGCCGATGTGACCGTAGCGGTATATGAAGTCCCCCAGGAAGATACTTCCAGGTTCGGCATTATTACAATCGATCACAACGAGCGCATCGTCAATTTTGAGGAGAAGCCCAAAACAACCAAGAGCAGGCTGGCGTCCATGGGAATCTATATCTTCAATAAAAAAGTGCTGGTCGATGCTCTGGAAGAGATGGCCAGCAAACAGGAAGGCCATGACTTCGGGCATGATATTCTGCCAAACCTGATCAGTAAATACGAAGTATTCGGATTCCGTTTCCGCGGTTACTGGCGCGATGTGGGAACTGTGGAGGCATACTGGCAGGCCAATATGGACTTGATCGTGGATCTTCCCGAACTGAACCTTTATAATCCGGAAAATGAGGTGAGGACCATCACGCAGGGATACCCACCCGTCAAACTGGGGCCTCACGCCCGGGTGAACAGGGCGCTCATCTGTAACGGGGCGATCGTCAACGGAACGGTCATAGAATCAATCATATCACCGCGCGTTTTCATCGAGGAGGAAGCGATAGTCAAGAACTCAATCATCTTCGAAGACACCACTATCGGCCGCGGAGCTGTTATAGAAAAGAGCATTATCGATAAACAGGTCTGGGTCAGCCGCGGGTGCCATCTGGGAGCCGGAGACGAGCTCACTGCTAACACAGAGGAGCCCGAACATCTGGATTCAGGCATAACTCTGGTCGGCAAGGGCGCGAGGATACCAGCAGATATAATAATCGGAAAAAACTGCAAGATAGAGCCCTGGGCAGATGCCGCCGATTTCACTACCAAGGTTATAACAAGCGGTGAAACGATCAAAGGGAAAGGCCGTCGTAAATATCAGGTCTGATCAGGCAGCTTCCGTATAACTTAAGCAGAGTATATCCAAACCGGCATTATTAATTATGAAGATACTTTTTGCAGCTTCGGAAATAGCCCCTCTGACCAAGGTGGGAGGCCTGGCGGATGTCGTCAGGTCCCTGCCGGCTGAGCTGATTAAGCTGGGGCACCAGGTCCGCGTGATAGTGCCCAAATACGGCTTCGTGGACTATTCTTCCTATAAAGCGGTGACTGTAATCCGCGACCTTATAGTATTCTCTCTTAAGGAATACAGAACGATCATGCTGGAGCAGATCTTCATCGACGAGGTTCCGGTCTACCTGTTGTCCAGCGATGTTATCTCCAGGTCTGAAACTGTTTACGGCGGAGATGAGGTCGAGAAATTCTGGACCTTCTGCGACTGCATCAGCCAATCGCTGCCTTACCTGGGATGGAAACCCGAAATAGTCCACTGCCATGACTGGCATACTGCCTTGCTCCCTCTGCTGCTGAGGACAGGCCAGTCCGATTGCCGTACGGTATTCACCATACATAATTTAAGGTATCAGGGCAATTTCGACGACCGCATCTTACATCGATCAGGCATAAACCAGTACTGGTTCGGGCAGGTGGCCGGCCTGACCGATTTACCCTGGAATTTAATCGTGCAGGGTATACTCTGGTCCCATGTAGTAAATACCGTCAGTGAGAATTTCGCCCGGGAGATACTTACCGCCGAGTATGGTTGCGGCATGCAGGCGTTCATCGAGTTTCGCAAGAGCAGCCTTTTCGGCATCATCAACGGTGTGGGATACGATGAGTACGATCCGGGGAATGATCCCTTGATCGAGGCCGTATATGACAGCGAAAATACCACCGGCAAGGCGGTGAACAAGCTTAAATTGCTGACGATGGCCGGCTGGAAACCGCGGCCCGAGGCTACGCTGGTGGGTATGGTCTCCAGGCTGGATGAGCAAAAAGGCATGGACATCATCATTAACGCCGTTCCCGAGGTAATAAAATCGACAGGAGCAAGATTCATTTTCCTGGGACGTGGAAAAGAGTATTACGAAGAATCGCTGTTGAAGCTTGAATCAAGGTATCCTGACAATGTGAGGGCCTATATTACCTACGATAATGCCAGGGCGCACCTGATTTATGCCGGATCCGACCTTTTCCTCATGCCCTCGCTCTGGGAACCGTGCGGCCTGGGCCAGATGATTGCCATGCGCTACGGGACGTTGCCTGTTGTGCGCAATACCGGGGGGCTGGCCGATACGGTACGCAATCTGAGCGGCGATCTCAAACAGGGGACGGGTTTTGTATTCTCGGAGTACTCTGCAAAAGCGCTGGCTTTTACACTCAAAAAGGCGGCCGAGGCGTTCAGTAATAAAACAGCCTGGCAAAGGACAATCAAACGCGTCATGGAATTGGATTTAAGCTGGCAGGCATCGGCCCAACGTTATCAGGCTCTTTATAAAAGGGCGCTGGGGTTGAAGACAGATGGTCCGCTCTAAATCGCCTGTTGTCGGAGTGGATATCGGCGGCACAAAGATAATCGCTGCTGTATTTGATGGAGACGGTGCAATGCTGTCGAGGATATACTGTCTCACCCTTGGCAGCGAAGGTCCGGCCAGGGTGATAAACAGGATTAAGTCGACAATTGTCCAGGTAATTGAAAAAGCCGGACTGAAAAGAAACCAGGTGGGATGCATTGGGATAGCTGCTGCAGGGGCGGTAGACATAAACAGGGGAATTGTCGCCGATTCGCCCAATATTCCTCACTGGCAAAATATTCCGCTCAGAGACAGGCTGCTTGAATCGCTGGGCGGGCCTCTTTTTGTGTTGAACGATGCC
>Ga0208047_1000033_pt1 | contig 48846 bp, 44 predicted proteins | sample Kivu_220m_FD_184162 | JGI IMG/M metagenome (GOLD analysis project Ga0208047, IMG submission 184162) | Freshwater microbial communities from Lake Kivu, Western Province, Rwanda to study Microbial Dark Matter (Phase II) - Kivu_220m (SPAdes)... | ecosystem: Environmental > Aquatic > Freshwater >...
GCTTCCCCAATGGCCATGTCCGCAGTCAATGCCAGAGTGTTGGCTTCAACGACATCGCCAACATGTATGAAATCTCTTGTCTGAGTTCCGTCGCCGAAAATCGTCATAGACCTGCCGCTGAGTAGACTTCTGATGAACGCAGGTATCACGCTAGCATAGCCGTCTGGCCCCTGCCGAAGACCGAAGACGTTGAAGTACCTGAGACACACTGTCGATAGACCACCACTCTTGTGGAAGCTCGTGCAATAGGCTTCAGCCGCGATCTTAGAGGCTGCGTATGGAGATAGTGGCCGAAGAGGTGAAGACTCCTTCACTGGCAACGATGCGGGATCGCCGTAGACGGAGGAAGAAGAAGCATAGACGAAGCGCTCAACCCCTTCGTCGCGGGCAGCAATGAGTAGGCTCAACGTCCCTCTAACATTGACATCATCTGTGTAGAGTGGGTCGTCTAGTGAGAGAGGCACACTTACCTGGGCGGCTTCATGAAAGAGGGCATCGACATCCCTGACGGCCTTCCTCACAAGCTTTCGATCCCTTATGTCGCCCTTGAGAAACTCGACTGTTCTCTTTCTCAGATGACTCTTCAAGCTTGACCTGGTCGAATTCGACAGGTCATCAATCACTCTAACCGCATGGCCATCCGCCACACATCTGTCCACCAGATGGCTTCCGATGAAGCCGGCCCCTCCCGTCACTAGGATCATCATGACTGTAGTCACTTGCCCCGCAGGGTCATATAGAAATTTAGCCATCCACACGGAGGCAGTGCGTGGTGCAGCAGTACAGACGAATGCTTCGTCGCTGTCACTATGTCCTCAGGACCGACCTGTGTCAACACGGTGAAGCCGGCGGCCTTTTCGAGCGAACTTGAGGAGTTGTTTGTCGCAACTACGCAGCGCATTCCTCTCTCTTTCGGACTCTCCATTGTCGGCACGATGCCTCCGCTTTTTCTGATTGTGAGATGACAATCAGGACGTTTCCGCTCGCTGATGGTGCGCGGACCCAGGAATCGAACCCGGGCACGATCTTCATGCCTGTACCTGCAATTGCGCTGAGAGTCACGCTGAGGACCCCGGGCTCCTCCAGGATCCCCGACAGCGCATGATGAGAGCCCTGCTCCTCTGGCACGCCTAGCCGACTTGACCCAGATTGCCGAACAGCAAGATATGCCACATTCGGCCAGCGTGCAGACTAATGCTTCCTTCCGAGAAGTCGTAGGTACGAAGTCTGAAGATTCACCAGCACGTGACCTCGTGCCTCAACGTGATGCTCGTCAAGCGCCAGGACGAATGAGCCAACCGCTGGCTCGAATCTCGGGCTGCGAATGGTGAATCTGGGGACTCTCTTTCGAAGTTCCCGCTTGAATGGATTCATCAATATCGGACCCGCGTTGAAGACGCCGCCCACGCAGTAGACATCAGGCTCGGCCCCCGTCATCCTCAGCCGGTGTGCGATCGCAGACACCAACTTCGCTAGGGCTCGTCCTTCTTGTGCGAAGATGCCCTGAGCCACACGGTCGCCTCTCGAAGCAGCATGCGCGGCAAGTTCCGAGATCGCAGAGATCTCACTCACACTCACAGGTTTCTCATAGACTTCATTGACTACGTCTTGCAGCGTTCGAAGCTTGAGGTGTCTCACCAGAAGCCTGGAGAGCAATGTCTTGCCTTCTCTCCCGTCGAGCTCACGGAGCGATGCTCGAATCGCCAGCTTTCCAACATCATATGCGCTTCCCTCGTCATCGATAATGTTGCCCCATCCGCCAGCTCGAATCACTCGCCCACGTGCATCGATCCCGGAGGCGAATGACCCCGTGCCAGCGTTTACGACAATACCCGGCTCGCCGAGTGTAGCAGCATACAGTGCGATGACGGAATCATGTTTGACAATTCGTCTCTTGCCAATGCGCGCCAAGTCGGCGACTGTGCGCCCCGCATTGAAATCCCTAGGTGAGTCCATTCCGGCAAGCCCCATCACGACCGTCCCAACATCCTTCGGCCGTGCTGCTGCTCGTCGACAGGCAAGGACCACAGATGCACGAATCGATTCTGCTGCCTTTTCAAGCCCGACGTTGTGGTAATTTGAGGCTGGGCCTCGAGCGAGGCCGATCAGGTTCCCGTCCGGCTTCCCGACTACTGCAACGGTCTTCGTGGCGCCGCCGTCCACTCCGGCCAACAAGCTCATTCCATGAGCCCCTCTGGTGCCAGCGTCAGCAGGATCTATCTTGGCGCCCGAACAAATGAGTCTGCTAGGCGCCGTCTTCTTTCTTGCTGTTCATGCGGTTCGTCGCTGTCCTGAAGACAGGCCGGTATGCGGGTCCGTAGATTATGAGGCCATTTCTCCCTTCGTCATCGAGCTTTCGGATCACAACTTCAAGTGCGATGCCACTGACAACTTCGCTTGGTGCCGCGTCCACGATCAGTGCCTTTCCTTTTGAGAGTATTTCGAAGTTGGAGGTGAGCCTCCTCTGGAGTGGAAGCTTCTTTGACGAGACAAGGGTGGCTGCTAATGGAACCTGCCTCTGTTCGAGAGGCCCTTTGCAGTCCCACTCAAGGCATCTGTCTCTAGCAGGATAGAACACACGCTCACATCCGTGACACAGTGTGACGGTCATGTGTCGGTCTTCTAGCGGCTTGATCTCTCCGACAATGCGCGGATGGGAAATCCTGCGTTTCACGTTTCGCAGTTTCTGTCTCACATGATCCTGATACGTTTCCAGCTTGATCTCGCGTCGTCTGGTAAGATACTGTTCGACCGTTGGAGTTCGTCCACGTTTCGTTAGAATGCCTTCCTGAACCTTCAACCATGTTGCGATCGTATAGGCTCCAGACCCGTAGGAGACTGCCAAGATATTCTCGCCAGGTGTGGCGTGGTCAAGGATGTCGCACACCGCGATGGGAGTCGATGCCGCGTAGGTGTTTCCTGTGTCCAAGACTCGGAGCCACGGTTTGACCTTCTCCTCCACGAATTCGGGTGTCAGGCGAATTCTCGTCTCGAGTCCTCGGTCTTCGAGGCTCTCTATCTTGTTCTGCGAGAGCGTCTTGCACGCTTTGAGTGGCATGTATCCTGACGGTTGGTGGAAGGTGAGATAGTCAAAGTCCATCAATTTCAAGTCAGGATGTTTCGAAAGCAGATGCTCAATGGCACCGATCACGTGCCGGACATATGCTTCCACCGTTGTCCTTCCAAAGTGGCTCGGGTAAGGCATTCCGTCGCGCCTCCAAAAGTCCATTGTGAGGCTTGAGTATGCCGCGGCATCCTCGATCGATGCCACCACCTTGTCCTTTCCGAGAACGAATGCCCCGGCGCCAGCCCCGCACGCATATTCGAGTGGATCCCCTTGGGGCGCTTGTGCGACATCGGCGCCGATGGCCAGTCCGTAGTCGATCTTTCCGTTGGCGACTTGCCCTTCGATGAAATTGAAGGCCTGCATTCCGGCATTGCAGGCGCCTTCCAGATCGGACACGTAGACTCTGTTTCCTATCCCTGTGAACGAGGCCACATGCCTTGCGATTGTGCCGACTGCGTAGGGTTTGGATTCTGATCCGACCGCCACAGCGCCTATCCTGCGTGGGTCAAGGTCAGCCATCGTGATGGCGTTTTGGGCGGCCTCAACAGCGATTGTGATCGCGTCCTCGTCCACACCAGCTATTGCCTTGTATCTGAGAAGCAGGCCATCTCGAACCTTCTGCACGAAGTCTGGGAGGTCCTTCCGCTTGGCCTCCCTGGCCTTGACGATCAGCTCTGTCCGAATTCGCTGGATAGGTACGTATACCCCGTACCCCACAATGCCTACGCCGCTATGACTCATCCTAGATCGAATTCCTCACACAGAACTTAGAGGGCCTTAAAACTCAGCAGATGCTATTTAAAGGCAATTCATCGAGGTCAATTTGAGAATCAACATGCCCAGCGAGGGCGCTTCAATCCATCTGCCGGAGCAAGAAGAGGCCCCTCACTGCAGTACTCCACATAGATCACAGAATCTGGCACCGCTGGGAATCGCTTCTCCGCAGAATATGCAGAAGAAACCTCGAGCCTGAGTCTCCGGCTTCTCCGATTCGAGAGTCTGACGGGGTGCTGCAGTTGCTCCTCCAGGGAGGTCGGTTCTCAGGTGATTATCACGAATATACTTGTGAAGGCCCTTCTGGATCTCCGCGTAGCTCACAATCGCGCCTTCCTGAGCGCCGATTATGGCACCAAGGTTTCGGTCAACCAGAATTCTCTTCTTCAGAAGACCGCTCAATAGCCATACCTGCTCGTGGTTCTGTGTTTCCTTACCCGTGGATTCTATTTAGAGCTTCTGCGGTGGCCATCTGATGGGTTCCGAACTATGCCCACGGCACCTGAGTCTTCCGCATCGCACCCACGATGGCAACGAGGAAACCAGCGCCCAACAGAGTGTATGCGACGTAGCGGACGCGTTCATCGGGTAGGCTAATGAGAACCTGTTTCTGAAGATCCGCGCTGATCGTGACCTTCTTCTTGACCGGCGAGATCGTGTTGTCAAAGACGAAATGATAGATCCCGGCATGAGGCACTGTGAATAAGAAGCCCTGTCCGCTGGACAGCCCTCTCTGAAAGACGTAAGCGGGGTTACCGTGAGCTACCCACTTCTGATAGTTCACATCATCCATGACAAGCATCGATATCTCGGATGGCTCGTTAGTGAGAGCAGAGATGACGATAACTGTGCCGTTCACCACGATACCCTCCTCCAGTTGGACGGAGCGCTCCCAGACATCAGCAACTGTGAACTCTTCGCTACTGAACAGTGCAACGACCTCAGTTTGTGTGGAGGGGATCATTATGAGTTGGGGACCAGCAAAGAACAAGATCGCGCCTATGAGAATCAATGCAACTCCTGCGAGGAAGTTGGACGTACGCATGGAACAGCTAGCCTTCTTTCAGGCGCTCTGACGCCGACCGTGATGTAAAGCCCTTCTTGTCATGAACCTGCTCATAATGCGACGAGAAGGACGAAAGAACAGAGGAATCGCGGACCTGCGACCAGAGATATATATCCACTTGGCTGACTTATCAGGCGGCTGACGAACATGACGGAAAAGAAGGGAGAGTTTGTCCCTGCTCAGCAGTTCAAGGGCATGCAAGTCATCGACAGCAAAGGTTCCTCGGTTGGGACCGTTAGAGACATCGGTGTCAACGTTGTCGAGAAGAGGATCAACCTGATCGTTGCTGCTAGAACAGGAGCAGACCTGCAGGTTGCGTGGGAGGACATACAGTCCGTTGTGGATGTGGTGCTTCTACGCAAGGAGATTGAGGTTCCAAAGGGCCCCAAGGTCGGTCAGATGCCGATTCCGCCTTCCCCACCGACAGTCAATTGCCCCAACTGCGGGACGGCCGTGATTCCAACAGCACGGTTCTGTCCAAAGTGTGGAAGGCCACTCAAGTAGACGGCCTTGGCGTTCGCCTCAAGGAGAAGCGCCGCTGAGAGCTAGTTCTGCACCTCTAGGTCCGTTAGGCCCTCGAACTCGGGAACTCTTCGGATTCTCCGCCGCACCATCGTAGTCTCCAACTCCTCTTTCAGCAATGCAAAGATGCTCTTGTGTGCGTGAATGAATTCCGAGTGTGTTCTATCCCTGGGCCGCTCGAGATCCACGTCGAATACTTGCTTCACTCGCGCAGGCCTTGAACTCAGAACTATGATCTTGTCTGCCAACTCAACTGCTTCGACAAGATTGTGCGTTACAAGCATGAATGTCTTCTCTGTCTCGGCGTGGATGTCCGCAACTTCCTCCCGCAACGTTTCCGCGGTGAACTCATCGATGGCACTGAATGCTTCATCCATGAGAATCACGTCTGGATTCACTGCCAATGCTCGAGCGATTCCGACACGTTGCTTCATTCCACCGGACAACTGCTTGGGATACAAGTGGCCATATCCGGCAAGCCCAACCATTTCCAAGTACTTCTGGACTGAGTCAAGCCGCTGGGCCTTGGGAACTCCCTGAGCTTCCAGCCCATACTCCACATTTCCGACGACCGTCCTCCATGGAAACAGGGCAAAGGACTGGAAGACCATGCTGATCTTCGAATGCGGTCCTGTCACTGGCTCACCGCAGAATCGGATCTCCCCTGATGTTGGCTTGTCCAGCCCGGCGGTCATCTTCAGAAGGGTGGATTTGCCGCATCCACTGGGACCAACGACGCAGGCGAATTCACCCCTGCTCACGGCGAAGCTCACATCTTCGATGGCCGGGATCGAGTCTTCTGCCTGGCCATACTCCTTGCTCACGTTCCTAAGCTCCACTTGGTGCGTCAGTCCATCCACCTCCTGAGCCATCTCTCAGCTCGACCAAAAAGGAGTCGATCAACCGCTATTGCCAAGATACCTACCGCGAGTATCGCAGCGAAAGCTTCGTTCACTCCGCCGGCGTCGACATTGCCGGAGATATATGAGCCGATACCGGTCACTCCCGAGAGAATCTCAATTGCGAGCACGATCTCCCATACGAAATCATACGCTAGCCTCAGCCCTGTGAAAAGCTGCGGCGACACAGCTGGCAGTATCAGCTTTCGAAAGGTGTCAAATCGACCCGTGTCAAACACGGCGGCCACATGAAACAGATCCTTCGGAATATCCTTCGTGCCTTCTCGAATGGTAAAGTACATCGGGAAGAAGGCGCTGAAGGCAGCTAGTGTGATCGCTGCGGCGTTGCCTGACCCAATCCAAAGAACCAAGATGGGCAGCAGAGCGATGTCCGGCAGAGCCCCCGCCAGCATTATCAGTGGCGTGATCGCCGTGTCCAGTCTATTACGTAGACCTGTGAACAACGCAAGTGGCATGGCAATCGCCAGAGCCACGAGTATTCCCGACGTCAGGTTCAGGAAGCTCTGTCCCACAAGCGCCAAGAATCCTAGGTCGGATAGGCACGACAGTAGTGTCAGAAGAGCTGTTGAGAAGGATGGCAACTTGGACGCGGGGACCATTCCAAGTCGCACAATCATCTCCCAAGCGAGGAAGATACATGCCAGTGACGCAAACCACAAGTACTTTTCCACGGCGACCATGTGATGAGCTTCTGTCCTAAGCGAAAGCGTTCGCTTGGCATAGGCAGTGCTCATCCCAGGCATTCACCGAACGATATCATTGCGGCTTGACGTGCCAGATTAGGCTTCGACGACAGAGAGTCGACAAAACACAGCCTTGAATCATCGGAGCCGCGTTGCGGGAGAGAATCGTTCCGCCGCGAAGGACTCACTAGATGACATACGCGTCGAGGTGAATTTACAGATGTATGTAAAACATGCCGGTGAGGAGATTCCTAATCTCGAATGCTTATCGAGCGTGTCTCTATGCGACTCACAACTTGACCGAAGACATTCTCATGAACTGAGCAGCGATCATCTTCTAGGGTAGGATGACCCTCCGGGAGCCAAACTGTTTTGTTGGAAACGAGAATCAACCTGCAGTCTCCTTTCCTGAACACAATAGAAGTCTGTGGGATCGAAAGCATTCTTCGTGATTTGCACAGAGAATCACGAAGCCTTGGCCTAGTGAGTCGGCAGCTGTCCGCTTGCTCTATATACGTGTGAGCATCCTAGGCGCAAGGAGAAGGAGATCCACTGACCACCAAGGAGAGTCCCAGTGACGAGTGAGTTCAAGACCTTTGCCGAATTTCGCACAGAGATAATGCGCATCATAGATGGGGCAGCTGAAAGGGGCATCATCCTCCGCATACTCGGAGGAGCCGCTATTAGGATGCACTCTCCAGGCTCGGATCACATGTATGAATTGTTGAAGAGAGTGCCGAAGCATGACATGGACTTTGTCAGCTACAGCAAGTTCCGGCCGCTCACCAGGCAGTTCATGAAGGACATGGGCTATACTCCATATGTCACGCTTGCAATGACGAGCGGAGCCGGTCGGCATAGGCAGATATTCAATGATGCAGAAGGCAACAAGGCCATCGACGTGTTCCTAGACATACTGCCGATGTGTCACGTCATAGACTTCAAAGGCAGACTGGAAGTCGACAACCCGACTGTTCCCCCTGCAGAGCTGTTCCTTCTAAAGGCTCAGATCTGCGATATGAACGAAAAGGACTGGCAGGACATGTGCATATTGCTTCGAGAACATCCAGTCGGGAGCACGGACAAGGACACAGTCAATCTGCCCTACGTCTCGAAGATTCTTTCCGATGATTGGGGTTTCTACTATACGGTCTCGACGAATCTGAAGAAACTGCTTGAGTATGTCGGCACGTGCCCTGGGCTGTCGAAGGAGGATCGAGAGAATGTTGCGGGCAAGATCGAGACGATCAGCCAAGCCATTGAGAAGGAACCGAAGAGCCTGAAATGGAAGATGAGGGCGAAAGTCGGCACAGCTAGGAAATGGTACAACGTAGTTGAGGAAGTCCAGAGGGACACACTTTCGGGATAAGAGCACACGACACGAACGGAGAGTATGAACAGTGGTGAAGGTTAGATTCCTTTTCTCCACAGATCTTCATGGATCGGAGGTCGTTTGGAGAAAATTCCTGAACTCAGGCAAGATTTTTGATCTGGACGCGCTTGTGATTAGTGGAGACATGACCGGGAAACTGATAATCCCGATCTACAAGCAAGCAGATGGAACTTTCAAGGCGACACTGTTCGGTGAAGAGAGCCTTCTGAAGGAGAGTGATCTCCCCGAGTATGAGAAGACGATACGTAAGCAGAGCTACCTTCCCTACCGTACGACTTCTGAAGAGGCGACCAAGATCGATCAAGACGAAGAGTTGAGAGAAAGAATCTTCGAACAGCTCCAAATCAACGTGATTAAGGAATGGCTTAGCTTGGTTCCTCAGAAGGTCCCGGCCAAGTGCCGGGTGATCTTGACTCCTGGAAACGATGATGTCCTTGCAATCGACGATGTAATACGAGCTGACCCGAACGTCATCTACGGAGAAGAAGAGGTTGTCTCACTTGACAATGAGCATGAAGTCGCTTGTTGCGGCTGGAGCAACCCAACTCCATGGCACACTCCGCGAGAATGCTCGGAGGAGGAACTGCTGCAGAGACTTGAGAGAACCGTCGCGAAGGTCAAGAACCTTCAGACCGCCGTCTTCTGTCTGCATTGTCCACCGTATGACTCTCAGATAGATCAAGCTCCGAAGTTGACGGAGGATTTGAGACCTGTTTTCGCGCATGGCAGGCCCATAATGATTCCTGTTGGCTCGAAGTCAGTGAGAGCCATAGTCGAGAAGTATCAGCCACTCATATCGCTCCATGGGCACATCCACGAGAGCTCTGGGTATTGCAGGATTGGGCGGACTCAGTGCGTGAATCCTGGCAGCGAGTATGGCGAAGGAATACTGAGGGCCTATCTTGTCGAGCTAGATGGGTCGAAGATAACGCGACTCCAGAGAGTCGAAGGATAGCCTTTCAGGACTCATGAGCGACACGGCTCATGACCTGGAGTCTGAACTGGAAGGGATCCAGCTTGAGTTTCGACGCAGGAATCTCGAATGATTCATCATTCCGGTGCAGTCTGACGACGAACTCGCCATAGTCATTCCTAGTGAGCGACACCTGGGCGAATTCGCTCCATTTGTGCTCAATGGGTGCAGTCTTCCCTTTCCTCAGGCGGAAACCCGCATCATCATATGAGAACTCGATGTGGTACCACTGTCTGTACAAATACCAGCCGAAGACAATGCCGACTACTAGGTTGACAGCCAATATCTGGTACCAGATCGGTGCCGTGAGCGCCATAGGCATGAACATGACTATGACGGCCTGGATGAGGAACATTATCACAAATGACTTGAACAGAAAGTATGGCTGGACTGGTGAGTGTCTGTGCTCCATCTTCCATCCCTAGACTTTCACGTATTTCTTCAGCTGCCTGCCTAGATAAGTGTCCGCCGAGACCACCTGACGCGAATCCAAGTCAAGATACGCGATCCCGACATCGGGGTCCAGTGCCTCTTGAACGCATTTCTTCGCGGGGTCGCTGAGCCCTTCCCCGACAACCACGAGCCAAGACCACTTCATATTCGACCTCTCCATACACGACTTCACAGTCAAGACCCACTTCCTGAGCCTCCTCGGATTCGGTGGGCTCTCGCGACCTGTCGACAGTGCGAAGAATCCGACCTCGTAGTTGGGATTGAGAAAGAAGGAGAACACGCGGGAGAAGATGAAGCCTTTGACTCTTGTGTTGCCTGAAATGAACAGATCAAACGTCACGTCTCCCACTCGGTAGTTCCTGAAGGATTCGCTGAAGTCCGCAACCCATCTTCCTCTTCCCTTCATCAGCTCCCTTTCGAGCTTGTTGATGGCCTCTTGTGCGTTCAAAGCAAGGCCCCATCCGAGCAATAGTCACAGAAGGCAGAGTACGGGTGCAGTATAAGTTCAGCGAAAGTCAACCGTGCACAGGCCTAGCTGGTCGCATGAAAAAAGAAAGGAGGGGGATCCCTCACTCTGGAGGGATCTCAGCGTAGATGGTAGCGTAGTCGACTCCTGCTCTTCCGCCCTTGGACCTGTAGTAGAGGTAGATGATTGCACCGATCACTAGCAGGAACACGGTGAATATCCATGGTTCTGCGACCCACCATCCCGTCGCGACGAGATAGAGGAGGTAGATGTTTGCGATTGTTGCGATCAAGCCGACGACTGCGACGACCCACTTGCCGGGCTTGTAAGGTGACTTGTCATAGATGTCCTTGCGCCTGAACACGAAGAGCATTCCAGCAAGCGATGCCAACAGGAAGAAGATTGTGTCCCAGATGTCAGTCGCCGTGACCCCGCCACCCGAGTTTATGTAGTCAGTAATGATGGGGATTGGGTACTTCACGAATATGTCTGATTCTGCGAAGTTGCCGATGAAAGCAACGAACATCGTCACGACTATTGCTGCGGTGGGTGAGTGCCATCTCTCGTTGACTGCGGACAGTTTCTCAGGAAGCACTCTGTCGAAAGACATGGCGAAGATGATCCGTGATGAAGTTATGATGAAGGGAGGGATGTCGTTCGCGACCCAGAACACTGCAAAAATGGGAATCAGTGCTAGGAACCACCCCATCCCACCTCCAGCAGCTGCGAACCCTGCGATGTTGGGCATCCAAGCTCTGCCAACGCCTTCTGGAAGCGTTCCTCCTCCGTACGAGAGAAACGCATACGCGCTGAAGAACGAGTAGTCGCCGATTTTGCCGACCAGCATGGCGGCGTGGACTGCCACATAGGATATGGTGACATACAGTAAAAGGATGACTATGTTGGCAGCGAAGAGTGTGCGTGGAAGCGCCTTTCCTGCCTCCTTCACTTCCCCGCCGACGAAGGTGGATGCTGCGAATCCGATGTACGCCCAGTAAGTACCTATTGTGGCAGTGGCCATTGATGCCCAATAGTCTCCCTTGAACGCTGTTGCCATGCCTTGGTCAAGTGCCATCTGCGTGAACTCTACCGGAGATAGCCCGGTTAGCATCTTGACACCAGCCTCCATCGATGCCGGAGTTGCCGAGAGCATCACGCCGTACAGCACTACTGTTAGGGCTGCAGGAACGACGAACATTGCCTGCAGGATCCTTCCAGTCATAGAGGCGCCAAAGTATGCGATGCCTGTGAAGAGTACCACGATGATCATTCCGCCGAGCAACAGGAACTCTGAGGTTGCCCAAGCCGTGCCCCAGCCCGCAATCCAGGCGTATATCAGTATCGCCTCGAACACGGCGGTACCGATCAAACCCCAAGAGACTGCGATGCTGAAATACTCGGCCCATGATGCCAAGAATCCGACAAAGGGGTGTATGATCCTTGAGATATACACGTAACCTCCGCCAGACCGCGGCATAGCAGCTCCGAGCACCGCGAACATGAAGACCGTGAGAAGCACTATGATGCCTACGATGAGAAACGACATTGTCACCGGTGGCATTCCAGCTACGTAGCTGCTTTCTGGCACGATAGCAGGCCCGGAGAACTGGAAAGCCCTCTTCTGCCAGCCCAATCCGATGACGTTGCAGAAGACAATTACCGCTGCGGTCCAGAATCCGATTTCTCTGACGAGCCCTGTAGCCTTTCTAACGAAGACCTTCTTTTCAGTAGACAATTTTCCTAATTCCTCTTTTCGTGTAGGGTCCTTCGGACCCTAACAAAGGAGACGTTTCTCTCGCTCAGTATATATTAGACTGACGATTACCTGGAGTGCAACTATCGAACCCTTTAAAAAGCGACTGCCTCCGGGCACGTTGCGGTCTTCCCGTAGTAGATTCGCAAGCAGATTGAGTGAACTAATGAGAGGTGCACGACTACCTCCGGAACAGTGTGAGAAGAATCAGGAGCACTGGGAACATTGCGAGGGTCGCAATGAAAGTGAACTTGCGGCGTCTGGACAACCGTCTGTTCTCGCCTTCGCACGCCTCGCTACAGAAGTCCTTGCTCATCGGAATCGGTGTCGAGCAAATCACACAGTGCTTGTGCTTGACGATTACAGGAGCGGCTTCCTTCTGATATTTTGACATTCCTCATCAGACCTCTGGACCCTTGCTTGTCGGCTCGCATATATAGCCTAGTCTCAGGCGCCCAGCTCCTCTGCCCGATGGCAGGCAGGTCGGTCTCCAAAGGAAAGGGTAATAAGTTCTGTAGGGACGTGTTGCGTGTCAAGTCACGAGCGCATAGCTCTTGCCCGTATTCCCTTTTGGAGATCATTCAAGTGATGACGAGTCCTCCTCACTACGACGCGCCTTCGCCTGAACTGTGCTTCAATACGTGCATGTTCTTCGAGTGCTCCCAACACAAATTCAGCGTTAGGGAAGGCGCCGGCTGGTGCAGTGATGTTGATGACAGATGCACGCCGCAGACATGCAAGTTGGCACAGTGTCAGAAAGGGAAACTCCTACCAAACGGCACATGTGCGTACACGATCAAGACGAAGACCCCCTCCACGAGACCTCAACCGGAGTTGAGACCGATACGCGCACCACCAAAGCTCGCCCAGAAGATCAAAGAACGAGAACTGTTCTAGACGAGCCACGTCAATGCCCGTGAATACATGGGAGCACTACGCTTTGTCCAGCGCGTGGACTTAGACTTTATGTGATTGTCTCTTCCCTGAGCGGAAAGAGAGAGACACGAGCAACGCGTTGACTCGGCAACCGCATGCTTTGATTCTTCAAGGCTCATGGTCGGACAGCTATCACGCGTGATTTCCGCGATTGTAAGCGCATTCGTGTTGAAGATCGTCTTGGGATTGCCTCCTCTGGCAGTGGCTCTCGTATTTGGCGGGATAGCTTCTCTCACTGATCCGGTTTCGGTAGTCAACTTCCTGAAGAGAGTGCGAGCTCCCGAAAGGCTCACTACGATTTTGGAGACTCAGGCCTACTTCCAACAATGCGACTCCTGTCATCTTGTACCCTATCGCAATCTCCCTCTCCTTCAGCCCACTGCAGGACCTGAGTCTGCTCGCTTACACTCTGGCGGGGGGAGTGGACGTCGGCCTCATAGTGTCAGGAATCGCTGAACTGCTGCACAGACTGATCACCGAGCCTCTGGCTGAGACATCATTCACGATAGCTGTCATGTATGGTTCTTACGTCTTCGCCGAGAGCCTCGGCGTCTCCGGGCTGATTGCTGTGCCCATAGCCGGTCTCTACATGGGCAATCGGACCATGCGAACGGCAATGTCCGAAGAGACTCGTACTACCATGACGAAATTCTGGGAAATCGTCGCGTTCATGGCTACATCTTTCACTTTTCTTCTACTCCGTCTGAAAGCGGATTTTGACCTACTCGTCGCCTTCATTCCATTCATACTGGTCGCATTCTTGGCAATACTCCTTGCGAGAGTGTTGAGCGTCTATCCGATCATGTGGTCCACGAGACTACTCGGAGAGAGAGTACCGACTTCATGGACGAACGCAGTGGCCCTAGCAGGATTGCGCGGAGCAGTCTCAGTTGCACTTGCCCTCTCGCTTCCGGAGAGCAGTTTCAAAGATGACATAGTCACAATGACTTTCGGCGTGGCACTTCTGTCATTAATCGTTCAAGCAGAGATCCTACGAGTCTACGTGAGGAGAGCGAAGCTGCAGGACAGCAGAAGTCGTGTGATAGAGCGGCAGCCCCTCAAGGATTGACCTTCCGCGGTTGCTGCTGTGCTTGGCCGGCGGGCACACTTCTGCTCGCCGTCTCTGTGAGAGACAACGCTTCCCAAGCAGGACCCTGCCCTCGTTCTGCCTACCGCACGCAGGAATCAATAAGAGTCAGCCGGCACGCCATGCGGGCAGTACGTGAAGAGTTTGAATTGCAGAGCGTGCGCCACGGAGGTTGACATGCCGTTCATCTGCTCTTTCTGTCATGACGCCTTCTGTCCTCAGCATAGGCTTCCGGAAAGTCATGACTGTCCGGAGTACTGGAGGGTCCAAGCCCGCAAGGCGCCCATCTTCGGCGCAATGGCACCTCCTGACATTCGTGCATACGCCGGCGTACGGGTGCGCCCATCGCGGTCTGCACTGAGATTCAGTCCGACGGAGATCAAGCATGTGCTATTGGGAACGGTTCTAGTCTCGGCTGTCGGGATTTCTTTCTTCGCCTCTGGCGCATTGTGGAATTGGATTACGATGGCGGCGGCAGTTGTGTTCTTCACAGCCGGCTTCATCATCCACGAACTCGCGCACAAGGTCGTGGCCCAACGCTACGGAATGTGGGCCGAATTCAGACTAGACAGGTTTGGGGCTCTTTTGACAATATTCTCGGTCGTTTCGCCGCTCAAGATCATCGCGCCAGGCGCGGTAGTAATCGCCGGAGAGACAACACCAGACCGAGTCGGCAGAACCGCCGTTGCAGGTCCGTCCGTGAACATACTGCTTGCCGCGGCGCTGTTCGGGCTCACCCGAATATTTCAGCCGTGGGCACTATTGGACGCCATGTTGGCGGGGGCAGCGATCAACGCTTTCATGGCTTTGTTCAATCTTGTTCCATTCGGCGTCTTCGACGGGCTCAAAGTGCTCAAATGGAGCAAACCCGTCTGGGTCTGCCTGTTCGCATTGTCAGTGCTAGTCACTTGGCTATCCTACACGTCACTGTAGGAGACTGCCAACACCTAGACACACAATAGACGCCGGTCGATGAGCCAGCAAAACACTGCTCCGGCTCTATGACAACTCCTGCTTTCCAAAGGCAAGATAGAGAAGCACGAACCCAATAGCGACCGACAGCAGCTCCACCACTGCGATGATCGAACTCTGAACACTTGACGCAATGTTCAAGATCCTGATGACGTAGGGAGGCCCCACAAGCAGTAGCACTCCTGCGACCGTGAGAGCCAACTGCATAACCATGCTTCGCTGTCCAACGTTCGCCCCAGTGTTCACGCCTCTTCACCTAGCGGCGCAGTTTGAAAGCACGGCTCTGATTAAACATTTGCGTAGGACAGGAAGTGCCGACTCGCCTATTCAGCTGAGTAGATCTTGTTGGCGAATGTGAGGTATCCAGTATGACCAATCATCACTGTGGCTGGTCGGGTCTTGCCTTCCTCAGCGCGGATCTCGCGGAGAAGGCATTCGAAACTCTGAACATTAGCGAATCTGTTATGTAGGCTGACCACTGTCCGCTCCACTTGGTTCATTGTAGGGCTGAAGGAACTCATCGTCGCTCCTCCGCGTAGGGCATCCCAAACGTGTGGGATCACCGCCCAGGGCTCCCCTAGATCAATGAGGGCTGCGTCAACTTCTCGCTCCTCAAAGCCTGCCTTGGCATCTCGGTGTTTCAGAGTCACATATTCGTCAAGCCCCGCTTTCTTGAGAACCCTCTTTGCAGACTGCAGGAAGCCAGGTCTGATCTCATACGAGTAGATGTGTCCGTTCGGTTTGACTGCGCTTGCCATTGCAACTGTCATTGCGCCGCTTCCCGTTCCTGCTTCGATCACGGTCTTTCCGGACGAAAGACCCAGCTTGAGAAGTACAAAGCCGATGTCTTTTGGGTACATTATCTGCGTCGGACGTGCAAGATGGCCAATGATGTCGTATGTCGTTGGTCGCAGGATCAGGAAATCCAGCCCAAGGGAACTCTGCAGATGATCCCCGTATCTCTTCCCGATGGCTGCCGCGAGTCTGACGATACCTTTGTGTGTGTGAAACTCCCTACTCTCGTCGACGCTTAGAAGCCACTGCCTGCGCTGATCCCAGAACAGGAGGATCTGGTCACCCTCTTTCACCTTTTCCGGTTCCTGATTCAAAGGGCCATCCTTCGACTATGTGTCATTAGGCGCGGAAGCGTGTGTCTGGATCAGCTTGACAAAGCTTCTTGCGCTTGCTACAGGGATCATCCTCACTGTGATGGTCGACATGTCGATTGGTTTCACGACCATACTAGCGAAGAACCACCGTACCGTTAGAACGACCAAGCACACAATGGCCGTCCCCAATGCAAGGAGATGCATCGGTGCACGCAATCCGGAGGAAATGAACCAAGTCAGCCCCCAGTCAATACCAGCGACCGTGTCGAATGACAGAGCAATGCCACCGACCACAAGAGGCGGGATCACGCTCTTCCTTAGCAGTTCAACCGACTTGATCTTCCCAATCTCAAAGGTCATGGTCGTGTGCTGGAGAAACCTCGGGCGAACTTCAACGATTCCCCGGCGTAGCCGAAGGGTGTAGCTGATGCCACTACATTCAGAAGACATCTGGCACCACTCTCCCACCCAGCCGTGCGCAACCCGGTCAGATACCTCAGCTAGCGACAATATGACGCTTGCCGAACAGGCGACGTTTATGGGGCAAGTGCGGCTACGACAGAATGTGCTCAACAACCGCTCTGATGTCGTCCTCCTCGACAACGACATCAGCGGCACTTCTAGTCTGTGGAGTGGCCGGCTTGTAGGCGATCCTAAGGCCGGCGCCATCGGGGATGTCGAAGGCATTGTCACCTACGACAGCAGTCTCCCGCATCTCAGCGCCCAGCAACCAAGCTGCTTCCTCAATCACGCCGGTCTTGTTGCCGGGCCCCACGCGAACGACGACCTTGCCTGTCAAGACGCCGTCCCGCACCTCCAATTCGTTTGAGACCGAAAGGTCTACGTTCAGATCAGCCTTGGCTTTGTCCGCCAGAATCGAGAGGCCGGCGCTCACTATTCCGGTACGAATTCCATGGTTTCGTAGCTGCTCCATCGTCTCCTTGGCTCCAAGGGTGTAGCGGATCTCGTGCAGAGATGACAGGATGCGCGACAGAGATATCCCCTTCCAACACTGCGCGTCCAGCCGCGCCCACTCAGCGTAGTCTATCAGCCCGTCATGGTACATCTCTGCAGTTCTTTTTCCGACTTCGCAAGTCCCGAACTTCTCGTGGAGGTGCTGCCAGATGCTTCGCGTGTCAGTGAGAGTGCCATCTAGATCGAATATCGCCACGAGGATTCGGCGATCACTTTCGACTCGCATCGTCTGCACCTTTGGGTCAGGCAGCCCTTCTCAGGGCCCTGGAAATCTCGCGAAGGGCAAGTGGCGATGTCCAAAGTGAGAAGACTCTAGCATACTTCACACTGGCAGCTGCGTTCAATGTGCTTCTGTCACCTTGATTCCGGTATCCCTCAATGAAGGCGTTGACATACTCCTTGAAGCCGCTTGACGGGACTGTCGGGAAAGCGTAGTGACCTGAATAGTATAGAAACTCAGCCACATCCCATGCCTTGTCTACCGACTTTCTAGCTTGCTCTAGGTCGAGGCAGTAGACTTCACCGTCTATGCTGTACAGGAAATTCTCTGGCTTGGAGTCGCCCATGGCCACGCTCGACGCGTGGATCTTGGCCAGCGTCGACCCAACCTTGGAAGCGACCCCAAGATCCTGACGCGACAGGGGCCGACTCGACACCGCTCTCTCGACAAGCTCAACGAGCGACGAGCCCTCAACGTAGCGTTGAACGAGAATCCTGTCCGGTAGGCTCACGTGAAGTATCTCGGGGACACATACGCCGCACCGTGACAGTAGGCGGTTCATCGCGTACTCGTTCTCGAGCCGAGCTTTGCCTGAGACGGAGAAAAGCCGTGTTCCGAGAGAGACAAGGTCGATAGCGAACCACTTGAAACTGTGCCAGTCGGTGAACTTCTTTGCGACAAGCCGCTCATTACCGGCAGTTATCATGTAGACCTCGTTGAGGACGCTCCCCAACGGAGAAACGGTCACGACCACGCCAGGCCTGAACTTGCCTACGAGCTTCTCAACAGAAAACCTCTCTGCGAGGCTGATCTGGCCCGTGGATGTCTTCACGGAAAGATACCTTTTTGGATCCTCAAGCAGATCAGGCTGCTCGTCACGAAGAAGAGTCCTCTCAAGCGAGAACATCAGCTCTCTTGTCAGAACATCTGGCGTCAGATAGGATGCCCTCCCTTGCGCCAAATATGCCTGCAGCGCGCGTCTGCCGGCCTGCACTACATTGATGACCTTGGTCGCTGGTGTCGCACTGAGTGACTGGTCGACGAATGCATCCTCCAATGCATAGGTCAAACCCTCCTTCCGCAGGATTCTCGCCCCGACGAGTCGATCCATGGCTCCGCGATAGCCTGGCGCCATCCTGGATAGATTGATGTCGCGGACAGATGGTTCCAGTAGTATCGCGCAAGTTCTTGCAGCGGGCAGGAATACCCTCGCGCGTCTCCTGATTCTGGCTAGCATGAGGTATTCTGCCCTAATCGACAGCTCACGCGCCATCTCCCCGTATTCAAGAGCCAGTTCCGTCAGCTCCTCACGCAGTATTCGTTCCTTGGCATCGACCTCGATCGACGCGAGGAGATCCGCATTCTCTAGTGTACGATAGGGAGTCAGTAGTCGCTCCACGATGAACTCGCCCATCGCGCCCTTGTGAGCGTCCAGGTCGACAAGTGACCTATCAGCAGCCAAGACAGTGGCGGGGAGACCGTTCACTTTTCGAGCGTGATACCGCAGTCCGTCCTTGTAGTCCTCCAAGATCACGAAGAGACCATAGTCCCTGGGACGGGCCGAATACGCACCCTCTCCGCATTCGCAAGCGGCCGACACTCTCCCTTCCCCAGCAACCTCCCGGCAGAGTTCCCGCAATGAACGGTCGGTTGCAGGATTCTGTTCTCTTGGCGACACAATCCATGACATCCGTAGAGCATCGTACTTGAAAGGCAGCGCGCAACTGGGGCAAGTTCATACGAGTAGCGTCTACTAATGGCTAGCGGAGACTAGCTCAACATTTAGCTCTGAGGGCCATCTATGTATGTGGTACGGCGGAGAACTCCGCGGATCACAACGGGCGCGAACGGAGAAACCGACATGGCTGATAGACTGTACGGACAGGGGCACAGAAAAGCGATGCTGCTGATCCTTCTACTCGTGTCTTTCCTGCTGACCTTTTCGAGCGGTTCCGCGGCCATCGCAGCTGAGCAACTTCCAGTAGCGAAGATAGTGAGCGTGGAGTCGCCTCTTGAGGTCTCGCCCGGAGAGAAGTTCATCGTTACCGTCGGAGTCGACTACTCCGGCAGCTACTCGACTGACATAGCCATCCTAGATTCGGCGACCGGCCGTGTGCTTGACTCCCGGGGCCTGATCATTCCAGCTGGAAGAAACCTTTTCAGCTTCTCTTTGACTGGACCAGAAGGCCCGGGTGTCTGGTCTCTCCTAGCCACCGTGCGAGTCTGGTGGCACAGCGGCTGGTATGCGAACCAGCATGGAGGAACATATGTCTTCAACATCAGGGTTATAGATCTACCCAACGCAATTCTCAACATCACATCGAATCTCGATTCAACCGTTGTTAGAGTCGACGGCACAACTTACCCAATCTTTGCCAATGGCACGGAACTGCAAATCACAAGGGGAATCCACAGGATAGAAGTTGAGCCGCAAGTCGTCCTTGGCGTCGGCGTGAGAGCGGAATTCGATCGCTGGAGTGATGGAATGAGTTCATCGGCTAGGGAGATCTACGTAGCAGGTCAGCTTGACCTATCAGCAATCTACTTGACCGAATTCCTACTCACTGTGGGATCCAGCGCGGGCGTCACGATCGGCTCCGGCTGGTATCCAGCTGGGACGAGTGCAACGTTCGCCGCACTCGATCCTGCCGTGACTGGGCACCCGTTGATGGGCTATCAAGCGACGGACAAGTTCGATCATTGGTCGGGCGACTCGCAATCGGACTCACCCGTCGACTGGGTTGCCATGGACCGACCCAAGACGGTGACTGCAAACTGGTCGGAAGATATGGCTCAGGTGACATTGACATGCAGACTTGTCGTGGTCTCGATTGCGTTCCTCTCGTGCTCGGCAATGCTTCTCACAGTGGTGGCCATACTCAGGAAAAAGGCGCGTATGCGATCTCACCGCTTCCCCCTCGGAGGGGGGGTAGGAAGAGGGCTCCTCCTCGTTGTGCTGTCATTGGCGGTGGCTGCTCACTCAGCGATGCCTCAGACCCCCAACGCGTCGGCATTGCATCAACCTGAAGATGCCACAATTGGCGATGCGACATGGTACCACTGGAATCAGGCCGGGAGTGATACTTGCCTGATATGGCTTGGCGGGGGAATCGTGGGACAGTCAGCCTACATGATGAACCCGCTCGAATATGAATCCTACAACACGGTCCGCTTCGTCCAAGACCTCGCAGAGTACTATGATCTACTCGCGCTGAAGAAGGGATCGATGCATCGCATTGATCAGGCGCTGAACAAGACGGTCTACGGCGAACCCTACCCGGGGTCGGGGAACTTCATGAAGGAGATACGCGTCTGGGCTCACGAACGAGGCTACACATACCTGTATGTGGTCGGCTATTCTGTCGGAGCCATGATAGCAGTCGAGGAACTGATTCTGACGCACCCCGATGATTGGGTCACCCCTGACGGACTAGTAGTGATCACGACAAAGATCCCCGAACGAGTCTATACCCGGGCTGGCTCGCTGCGGGCATGCCTTCTTCTTCTGTATGGCGACAAGATCGCGCCTGAATTCGCGGCCTCGGGAGAACGTTTCTACCAGGAGACTCCAAAGGAAGGGTGGCGAGACGGGTTCTGGTTCCACAAGGAGTACCATGTGATTCCCGATGTGGAGCACGAAGTTTGGACGACAAGAGACAGCGGCGAGTATGACAAACGTGCTTCTCTTGATACGGTGAAGTTCATTGAGAGTTCGAAAGGCCTGCAATTCGAACCCATCAAGGCGACCATCTCGGAATGTGCGCTGAACCTGACGACGAGGGAAGAAGCGCATGTCCAGACAGTCGACATATCATCAGTGAAATCGCCGCACAAGGTGAGAACCGAGGAGGCTTTCAGAATCACGGCGACGGTCCGATATGACCTGCCCTCAAACCGCAGTCTTGCAGTCCTCGGTTTCGACTCTGAGTCGGCATCGATCGTGTCGGTTTCTCAGAGAAGACTCGCCGGAACCAGCCAGGCAGATTTCGTGATTACGGCCTCGTCGGGGAATACCACCAAGATAATGCAGGTCGTCTTGATCCCACTGGTCGCCAACGAGAGCAATTGGGTCCCTATTACAGCCGGGATCAAGGCTGTGCAGGTTGAGGTGACGGACTTGCTCACTGTGAATGTACTGACGGGATACCCAAACGTAGTCGTTGAGCTTGACGGGCAGGTTTTCGTCACAAACGCGAACGGGGAAGTTGACCTGAGAGTTGACCGGGGAGAACATGTGATCTCTGTACCGCCAACCGTCACATTGGACAACGGGTCGAGGGCAATCTTCGACCAGTGGAATGATATCACGACCTCACCGATTCTGCGGGTTTGTCTCTCAGAGGATGTGTCCTTGCTCGCGATCTATCACAGACAATGGTATCTGGACGTCAAGTCAGAATTTGGTCAGACAACCGGGACCGGGTGGTATGACGAATACGCAGTAGCACCATTCGGAGTAGCGCCTCTGCTGATATCCAACGGCACAGTGCACATGTTCGTAGGATGGTCAGGGGACTCGAACGACTATTCGCCGAGGTCGAGTGTAGTGATGAGCAGCTCGATGAACGTTCAGGCTTCGTGGAGAGCCATAGAAAGCCGCGAAGAAGGCCTGACCCTTCTCCAAGCACAGGTTCTTCTTGTCGCGAGCATGGTGATACTGCTCGTGAGTTCCGCCTTCGCCATCACGTTACTTGGTCACGAACATAGGCCCGCGTCCGCAGACGAGCAACGGGCGCGGACCTGACTTCAATTGCTGCGAACGTATGATGTACGAATGGACATCTCGCAGCCCATGTCGCAGTAGAAGTGATCATGCTCATCCTTCTTGCAAGCCTTAAATGAAAGCTGGCTTCTCCTTGCAGCACTTGCGACTGACTTGGAATGGTTCAAGTGACGGTGGCATAATGCAGGGCCTGACTGGATCCCTCAAGGGGCAACTACGCGGCAGGCTCAAGACCGCTGACATGTTCCTTGTGATGGTGGCTGCTCCGGTCTTTCTTCTCTTCGCGTTGGTCCCTGAGACTTTCGGGTTGAGCTGGGCGGGTTTCGGAAAACTGGGAAGAGGCGGCCTACTCATTGTGCTATTCTTCTTGTGGTTCGAGTTGCTGGACTTTCGTAGGACCGCCGTGCCACGCCTGAACCCAGTCCGCAAGACAGCCTGCGCGATTATGTTCGCACTCGCCCTCATCTATTTCGGGGGAATTGGACTCGCCGAAGAGTTCACATCAGCCATCTACTCCGTCGGTAGAGCATTGGGCGCATCAGGTGATGTCAGTAACAGCTTTCTAATGGCGATGGATTACGTGGTGCTATCTCTGTATATCGCAGGGCTGGCGGTCGCGTTCTTCGGCAAACGCGCAATACTCGCGGTTCTCACGCCTATTGTCTTCTCAACCGGAATGCTTGCCATGTACCTTCTGGACGCCTTCTTTCCGTATGGCTCGATCGGCCCGCTGCAATTCTGGGCCAATTTCATAGTCGTTGGCGTCGGACTTCTCTCACGGGGCCTAGGGCTGCCGATCTATGGGTACAACAACGTCTTGAACATAGCAGGCACGCATGGCACTTTTCGACTGATCGTGTTCTGGCCGAGCGTTGGAGTCCACAGTATGCTCATCTACTCGTTGGTCATGGTTCTTCTAGCTACCAGGCTTGCTGCGCCGATAAGGAGAAAAGTGATGTATGCAATCGCAGGAGTGGCGGGCACGGTGTTCCTGAACGTGTTCAGGATATTTCTCATAGCGTATTATGGCTATGCGTATGCGACTTCCGGGGCAGATCTGGACGCTTTTCATAACTCAATCGGCGAGTTCCTCTTTCCAGTGTGGATCATTGTTTTCCTTGTGATTGTCATAAGAATTGAAGGGCGGTATTCGGCCAAGGCGAAACGCGCTGCGCGGGAGAACAGAGAGGCCTGCTAAGCATGTCGTCAGCTGATGCTCAGAGATGTCTCGTTCTTGTGTTGGTAGCTCTGACCTTCTCACAGAGCCTTGGCATCAGCCTTGTGTCATGCGCTTCGGAGCCGACATCCAGAATCACCGAGGTAAGCGCTCCGGCGTGGAGGGAGGCTTCCCCCACGAGAATCATAGTCCGCTCAACAGCTGATTGGGGCAGAATCCTCTTCGACGACCTCAATGGCACGAACTCCAACGGAATCAGAATCAGAAGCGTCGTGAACAGCGGGTGGCTAGAGGGGAGAGGCCCAGACGAACAACTCTATGTAGGGCGCAAGATCCCATGGCCAGACACAGAATACGATCAGATTGTTGCTCGCAAAGGTGACATGGTAGCGTTCTTCAAAGGCCTTGGAGACTTCCACTATGTCGAGGCGTACGCAGATCTCATCTTGGAGGTCAACGTCGACCTACCTCGAGTCCATGTTTGGCTGATGACCGGCGGAAACGGCACGACAACATTCGAAATCGTCAGCCAAGACACTGGCGGTACGATCTGGCGCGATATCATTGTCGGAACCGGTGAGACACAGCAAGTCAAACGTGTCATGTCTCCTCAACCTTTCTTCAGGCCTGGAAGGACTGAGAGCTCAATCGTTGTCACGTGGCTTTCCATCGTGATACTGGTGATGATAGTCCTGAACTTCCCCGTCCTTGAAATCCTGAAGGAACGCCTTCAAAGAAAGTGGAGGAGACGAAGAGTTAAGGCACATAGTGAACGTGCAAAGGCAAAGAAGTGACACATGGGGACGGCGGGCAGAACTGACGAGTCAAAACTCGTTTCTTGGCTCTGTTGACGAGGCATTCATCCTCAGGATCGCCTTCCTGTTTTCCGGTCAATTCGCGCTGTACGAGGGCTTCCAAGACTGGAATAGGGGCAGGGCAGACATTCATCCCGAGGTAGCCGTCCTCACATTGACCATCTATGGGGTTTCCCTGTTCATCATTGCAATGTCACTGATGCCAAGCAAGTTCGTTCTTCGATTCCGCGACCTTCCCCTGCTTCCGTTCGCGCTTGCCACAGTGACCAGCCTCTACGTTGTGGCAGCAATCGCGTACAAAGGCGCATACCGAACCGATGTCCTGGCGTACAGTCACTATGCTGCCCTGCTATTTGCAGGTCAGGGCACCAACCCCTACGTGACAGATATGGCGAAAGCACTGAGCATGTTTGCGGTACAGCCATCTGATCTGACTCCACTGATGTCCGGAACATACCTGACGACGTTTCAGTATCCGGCACTTCACTTCCTAGTGTTTGTGCCATTCGTGTGGCTTGGCCTCCAAGACATGCGATGGGTCCTAGTGCTCTTCGAGATCGGAGTCGTCTTGGTCCTGTATCTGAGGGGACCGCGGAACTTGAAGCCGATGCTGCTGATTCCGCTCTTCGCAGGCTCAGACCTGATGATCAACTTCACTGCAGCCAGCGTCTCTGACGCACTGTGGGTGCTACCACTGGTCTTCACTGCACTCTATGTGGAGAAGCCTGTCCACGCAGGAGTCTTCTATGGGCTGGCCTGCGCGATGAAACAGACTCCATGGGTGCTGGCGCCGTTTCTTCTCATTTACATGCTGCGCACGACCGACAACAGGGATCTTCACGACAGGCTTCTCAGGGTGGTCAAGTTCACAGCGACATCCGTTGCACTCTTCGTCGTGGCCAACCTCCCGTTCCTCATCGCAAGCCCAAACGCGTGGTTCAGAAACGTGATGACTCCGCTGGCAGAAGATCTCGTCATTCTGAGTCAGGGTCCATCGCTATTGACTCAGGTGGGTCTCCTACCCGTTGGAAGGATGTTCTACACCGTGCTCGCGGTGGCAGTTGCTGTCGTCCTCATGGTGAACTACTATGTGTACTTCGACCACCTCAAATATGCACTCTGGATCTTCCCCGGAATCATTCTGTGGTTCTCATACAGGGCCCTCACGAACTACATCATCTACTGGACACCTCTCATCTTGGTCTCCCTAATCCTGTGGTACGAAGCAGAGCACGCGAAGGTGGCGCATTCAGGTTGAATGTTCGGAGATTGACAGCTCCTTTGTCGGTTGTCTTCCTGATACTCATTGCAGGACTGGCCTTTGCGTATCTACAGGCCAGATCCGAGTACCCACCCGCAATCCTCGACCCCCAATTCGATCTATGGGTGGAAGATCCTGAACCGGGTGGTGACAAGCCGCTGGTATGGGAGTTGGAATACGTCAAGAGCGCCGGGGATCAGGTCGTACTGCAGAAGACCGAGTTGTCGGGCAAGCAAGCGCTCGAGATTCAGATTGTCCAAGACGGAGTAGATGAGGCGTGGAGCTACGTCTACTTGAAGCAGATGATCGATGGCATGAGACTTCGTGCGCTGTTCAGCGGATACCTGGGCGTGTGGATCTTTTCAGAGGCTTCATGCGAATGCAGAAAGACGTCGCAATCTGAGTCGACCGTCTTCGGAGTTGAGACGAATGATGGGACGCATACGCTCACCTATATCTTCGCTCCGGAGGTTACTGGACCACAGCAGTTTCTGGGCCATCGCACTGTCTATCTTCGCACCGAGGGCGGGCAGTGGACGTATCACTGGATGGACATGGCCGGAGAATACGCAAGAGCACAATGGCATCACCCTGAGCGAGTCACATTCAGCATAGTTGTAGGCGTTTCCGGTTCTACTGCGGGAAGTCATGCGGCATACGTGCACGGATTCACAACAGACGCCAAGGCAACCCCTGAGCCACTGCAGCATCGGACACCGGGGCGGGCTCCTTACTCCAGTGCGTTTTCTGAAGGATCGTCAGCGAATGATCAATGGGCTGTGCGACTTTGTCCCCAGAGTTCACATAGTGATGCACTGAACGTCAAGTCGGCGTGGCAGGTCATAATGGTTTAATCAAGGGTTGCGTGAGTTCAGGAGGAGCGCGTGAATAATGAAGGAAGGGGCACGAGAACGGATCGGCCACAAGGCCAGCGTTGGGACCGACTCTGTGACTCGCCCAGTTGCGGAGCTATCTATGATCCCTAGGGATATCAACAATGTTCTATCGATTGCCTTCGGAGTACTGGCGGTCACGATCCTGCTAGCATACTCTGTTCGGGCCACATCACCATATGTCGTTGGTGAAAACTTGGTTCTCGCGGAGATCTATCTTCCCGGTTTCTACATGAAGCCGATCACCCTGTTCACATATTTGTTCTTCCTGTCCTACGCGTTTGGTCTGAACTCGCCGATCTCGAAGGCTAGGTTTCTCAGGATGGGAGAACACGCCTTCGAAGCCCTGTATGTATTGGCCTGGTTCTTCGTGATGCTGAGCGGTTTCGAGGTGCTATACCAGATCGTCCTATGGTCTGCGGGGCTTTCTGTCCAAGGACTGCAGAATCCGGACATAATCGTGAACTGGTGGCCCTCGAACCCCTACGCAATCAATGTAGTTTTCGCGGCGAAGCTTGTGGTGCTGATATTTGCCATGTCATGCTTTTCGGTCGACTACCTGCGGAAGACGCGCACAGCGCGTGAGAAGGCTCACTAGGGCTGGCGGCCTGTCGATCGCACAGAGCCGTGCGGTCGAGGGCTACGATATAGACCTGGAATCCGCGGAATCCGGAGCGACTGCAGCCTGCGTACTCCTCAGTATGCGCATGAGGTTCCAGAAAACTGCCAACGAGAATGCCACTCCGACCGCGTACATCGGTATCTGCAGGTATCCTGCCGCTTGGAGCTGCCTCCACAGCACATCTGCTTGAAGATAGAAAGAGTAGAAGAACGGACTTGTCCAGAGGATCGGCAACGCAAAATAGTATGCTGGCGATCTCAAGAAGATGAAGACGAACGGGGCGATCCACAACCTGTGATCGCATTCCTTGGACAGCAAGATCAATGGAAGGATCGAGACAAGAAACTGCTCGTTTATGACCTTGCCAAAGAGGAAATAGAGGAACATGACCGCAAGGATTGACTCGAGGAGAGGCGCACGTCTTCCGAATTTGGGAACCACGACGACCAGGGCGACAAGCAGGATTACGTTAGGGATCCACGAGACTACTAGATCGAACACGAGATCCTGAACTACCCATATGAAGTTGTACATATTGACACCACCCATGAGTCTTGTGCCCTGAAAGGTCACGAGAACATTCCAGATTGAAGTAGGGCTAGCGACCAGGAAGTAGGCGACCGGGAGCAACGTCAAAGCGAAACCACCGAGAAACTCCAGAAGAGCTCTCCACCGCCCGAACAAACGCACCAAATACAGTGGCAGCAGAACGATCGTGTACAGCTTCAGCAGGCTCAGGCCGTAGAAGAATCCGGAGAGAGCGTTGCTTCGAGATGATGTCAGATAGGATGCCAGCAAGAAAACTGCTACGAAGGCGTCAAACATTCCCCAGATCACTGAGATGAATATCACATACGGGCAGAAGGCGTAGATCTTGGCCTTCCTCAGATCGATACCCGCAAGGAGATAGACAACGACCAGGTCTGCCAGGATTATGGGAAGCTTGAGGATCAAAAGCAGGACAGGAGTCCAAGGATAGATCAACGCGGGGAGAGAAGGGTAGTGACCATCAATCATGACAGGGCTCGTGCCCGCGATCAGTGTAAACAGCCAGTAGAATGGAACGAACAAATAGACTAGGAGCGGATGGTAAGCGTATCCTTCGAAGAAGACTGGGATACCTGCCGCGTTCTGCATCTGCAACGTCCTTGCGTAGACAAAATTGTACATGTTCTGGCCATTGAGAGCCATGATGCTGGATTCGTAGATAGTGCCCACGTCGCCTGCGTGCATGAAGAACGGTGCGAGGACCAGTCTAACTGCTAGGGCCAGCAGCACGATTCTTGAGCGTTCTTCCATACTTGTCTACCAGCAAATACAGCAGTACGACCGAAATCGCCACCAAAGGCAGCACACTCGGCAACATGGCATAGCTCCAAATCAGGGAGGGTATTCCGACGGAGCTCATTGAGCCCGAGACGGTGAATGACATCTCGCTGTTGACAAAGTCAATAGTGATCTTGTTGAAGCCTTTCTCATGAGGCCAGATCTTCATCTCTGCAGGAAGAGCGGACAGGACGATGCTACCTTGCCCCAAGCTCTGCAGTCGATCGTCACTGAATGTGAACTCTATCAGAGTCGTCGGCGCGATCGACAAGGGCTTCGGCACGTCTTTGACGGTCATTCCATTGATGGATGTCATGACCCATCTCCAAATCTCCAGGTGTGCCTTGAATTCCCTGTCGCACCTGAACGAGACCTTCACCGAGTCCGGCGAGGCCTCCACGAATTTGTGGAGCACTATCTGAGGGCGGGCGTATGTGACATCGAGGCTTTGCGGGTTAGTGCGGATGGTCACGTTGAACTCATTGAAGAGATTGTGATCGTCCACCCAAGACGTCCAATCACTGAATTCCAGTAGGCTGACTCGAGAGGCAGGCGCGAAGTCAGGGTTCACATGAATGTGTGGTTTGCTACTGCCGTCGTAAGGATCATTGAAGAGAATGAAATAGTGTTGATTCTGGTACTGGTATGCCCCAGTTCCGTACCCGGCCCATCTGGCTTGGGTAAGAAACGTGTCATGTAGGATAGGTATGAAGCTTAGGGCAATGATGTAGATTGCGAAAAAGACTGTCAAAGAACCCTTAAGCTTCAAGCCTCGTTCTCCGCTTGTCACTTGAAGACTTTGTCTTTTGAGAAGACCTCGATACCTTTCGGACCGATGAGGTATGGTCTCAGTTGCGTGTCATGCGCGATTCCTCTCATCTTCTCTACCTGGACCGCTCTGACGACATTACCCTCATGGATGCCTGTGCGCAAAAGTACGACGCCCTGCGACAGGAACTCCTCGAGCTGGAACTTGCGGCTCAGCATTGAGGTTCTCATCTCACTTGTCACAAGGCAGGTCGCTCCAGTCGAGGAGAGAGCATCAAAAAGCATCAACATCGCACGCCTTCTCCTCACGGGTGATTGGTACCTGACCGCCAGCGAAGTGATGGGGTCAACGGCGAGTCGCGTCACATTCTCCTCCTCAGCAAGACGCTTCACTGTCTCAACGAGCCCTCCTAGGGTGACTTCCGGGATGACCTCTTGCACGGGGAGATCGCGGCTCTCGGACCTGATCTCGGAGGGTCTCTTCATGCGTCTGAATGGTGTTGCGTCAACGAACAGTATCTTGCCCTCGCTCTCTAGACGATCCAGGTCCCAACCGAACTCGGACACGTTCTCCTTCACCTGCTCCGGCTTCTCGTCGAAAGTGATGTAGATGGAGCGCTCGCCTGCGACCGCTCCCGCCCGGAGGAATTGGATCGCAAGGATCGTTTTCCCCGAGCCTGGGCTTCCCACTGCAAGGATCGTCCTCCCCTTGGGGAAGCCACCTCCGAGAATCTCGTCCAGCCCTTTGACTCCAGATGAGACTCGTTCCATCGCGGTGCACTGCAACTGTCCATCGTAGGTTCGTCGTTCGTATTAAGAATTTGAGGCGCAACTGCCCTTGTGCTCACCGAATACTAGAATTATATGTGGACACCCCATGCCATGATGGTAGCGGATGAAGGCATGCGTCCCAACACTGCGCTTATCCTGCTGATTGCCGTGTTGGCGATAGCGCAGCTTGGTCCAGCCTCCGCACATGCGGATAGCGTCGCCACCGAGGTGACTCTTTATGCTCACACTGATCCATCGGCCACTTCTGTCGGAGGTCGGGTCCTCAGCCTGAGCGGCAACTCCACTTCTAGGAACTACGCAGATGCACGACAGCGTCTCGCATTCACCCTTGTTCCACCTCTCGCGGCACCACTGCACATTACCGGCACCATTGGAGTGTTTGTCTGGCTTAGAGCTCAGGAGAGCGTCCGAGGGACCTTGGAGGTCACAGTATCAGAAGTGACAGCCAACGCGTCTGCTATTGAGATAAGATCCGCATCTGTGACGGTAGGGCTGCCGTCCCTTCAGTACTTGGTGATATTTGGCCTTGGAACGGTGGATTGGGCAGTCGGGGCCGGATCGACTGTGAGGTTTGAGGCGCAATTCACGCCCATTAGGCAGATACCCGTGATGATGTTGTGGGACGACCCGTCGGCCCCCACACGACTGACGCTGCAAGTCGAAACGATTCCCAGAATCACACTTCGAGTCCAAGACGAGTCCGGCAGAGTGTCGACGATTTTTCCTGTGAACGAGTCCGGCATCGCCAGGCTGACCTGCCGGATCTCCGTCGAGGACCCCTTTCACGGCACGAATGTGAGGGCGGTTTCCTTCGGCCTCGTGAATGCGTCTGGTTTCTTTCTTGTCAGAGACGCTCCAATGAACTTGACATCTCGGACAGATGATCCATTTCGCCTTGACTACGCGCTCCCAATTGAGATACATTTCGGTAGCTACAATGTGACCGTCAGTGTCACGGACGCCGCACAGAGGACCTTCCTCGCAACGAAGCGGATCATCGTCACGAGCTTTCACACGCTGATCCTGAGGATGATTGACCCGCAACTGCGATCTACTCCGAACTTGAACATCTCCATTTTTGCGGTTGACCAGTTGGTTGGGGAAGTGACAACGAACTCGACCGGCATGGCGACAGCACAGGTCCCGTCAAGTGCAACCGTTGGGCCGCTCTCTCTTCTTGTGCGATGGCGAACCGTACTCATCTACTCGCAGATGGTCGATATCGCATCGGACACGATACTTCATCTTGAGCTACCGCTGTATGATTGGGTCATCCCCATTCACCTCCGGAGCCTGAATCTCCCGGTCTCCGGGGCTGAGGTCAATCTCTATCTCAACGGTACACTCGTTGCTGCAGCTCCAAGTGACGGCAACGGGGTAGCCCACTTTGCTTCAGTTCCTCTGGGAGAATACGAGGTTTCCGTCAGTTCAGTTTTTGGAACCGAGCGCTTCTTCAATGTAACTCACTCGCGCGAGCTGAGAGAAACACCGCTTGAGTTACCCCTCATAGCTGGCATCCCCCAAGATGCAATGCTCATACTTGGCGCAGTCGCTGTCGTCGCCGTCCTTGCAGCGTATGCATTTGCCCGTCGCAGAGCGGCGAGGATGCGTTCTAAGAGTATCGCCGAACTGCTTGGAGGAGAAATACCCCGAACGATAGTGATGATGATCGCCGGCCCCTCGGGGAGCGGAAAGAGCGTCCTCCTGCAGAATATCCTAGCAGACTCCCTCCAAGAGGGTAGACCATGCGTCTACGTCTCGAATGCAGAGCTTCCGTCGAAGATCAGAGACCAGTTGGGGAGAATGGGACTTGACGCACAGATTTGCGAACGTGAGAGGAAGCTCAGATTCGTTGATGCTTACTCCGGCACAACTGACGCGGGTTCGCCCGAGAAGCACTTCATCACTTCCCCGACCGATCTGACGGGCCTCGGGATCCAGTTGACGAGCTGCATCGAGGAGCTTGGTGGAGTGGCTGATGTATTCCTTGACTCAGTGACACCGATTGTCATGTCAGTCGGCGCCGAACGAAGCCTCGACTTCTTGCGTTACTACGGAGCACGCACAACCAAGTCGGGTGGCAGCTTCCTCTATATTGCCACAGCGACGATTGGCCCTGAGTCGCTCGGAAGGCTCGAAGAGGCATCCGATTGTGTCCTTCAAACTGAAGGCTCGGTCAGCACTCGTAGAATCAGGGGACGCCTGCTTGTCAAGAAGGCACGAGGAATAGAACACGAGCATGATTGGGTTGGTTTCAAGATCACTCCAAGGGGAAGGATGCGGTTCCTTTCGCTTCATGATGGTGAGCGCTAGGCGGAGTCAGCTTGCAGGATGGCCAGACTCACGCGTTGTCGGTCCAACTATCGGCTAGGGATCTCAGTTGCGGGCTAAGGTAGGGCGTCGCCGTCTGAGTACCATTGCTGCAGCAAGCGTGGCAACAACGAGCATCACTGGCTGGATCGCAGCCGGGTACTCAGGTATGGGCTCGCCCGATGGCTCAAGCTCGAAATCGATGACCACGACGCCTCCATCTGACACTGCGACCATCTGGCTCTGTGGCGTGAATCCTGGCTCAAGCGAGACGCTGAGGTTGTAGACGCCCGGCGCCACCCACATGATGTAGCTTCCGTCTGTGGTTGAAGATGTCACAGTTGGATCCCCGCCTTCGCCGGTTGCGGTGACCTGAGCCCAGGCCAGCGGGTGAAGGTTGCCATACTGATCGAACCATGAGACGGTTCCCCTGATCACAGACATCGACGCATATGAGGGCACAATCATGAAGGCGAATACAGGCAGCGCCATAAGCACAACCAGGATGACCGATTTGTGCTTCATCGTAGACTCATCTTTGTAGTTGTCGATGTGGGTCGGATAAGTCTTTCTCGCGTCTTCGACATATCCTCCGGTCTCGTCTCTTTCTCCGCAGATGCAGAGCAAGCAGAAGCACGATGAGAACCGTGAGAATGACGGCTACGGGAGCGTGGTACGCTCTCAGGTCATCCGTCTTCATAGTCCCCTTCTCAGCAAACAGATAGACGCTGCCGGTGTCGCTTCCTGCAGCCATGATCCTTCCGTCCGCTGAGATTGAAAGCGAATGAACGATTGCGTCAGTTCCGTATCTCCAGAGAGCCGTCAGCGAATGATCGAGCATGGATATTGTCCCGTCGAGGTTTGCCACTGAGATCCTTTCACCGCTGTCCGAGAGCGTGACGGACGTGACTGGTCCTTCTGTCTCCAGCGCACTCAGGTCCTCAAGTCCGGCCTGTATCTTGTAGATTGAGACGACGCCTTTGGTGCTTCCCACGGCAACTCGACGCGCCGCTTGTGAGACAGAGAGAGACGACACGGCACCCCCCAGCCGCCTGCTGTCCACCAGCTGACCCGCACGATCGATCAGATACACAAGCCCATCACTCGCGCCGGCAACGACATAGTCTGCGTCGCCCGCTATCGCAACCTGAGGAAAACTTGTGGACCCTTCGAAACACCACAGGTAGCCGGGCTGCGAGGTAGCCTTATCGAAGAAGTATACGCCACCTCGAGCCGACGCTACCGCCAACGACAGAGACTCTGAGAAGGAGAGCGCTATTACTCCGCCCGGGATCGTATTCTGCCATACTAGTGGAGCGTCTTGATCCGCCTCGAAGACGTAGAGGCGGCCGTCTCGATCCCCGGCTGCGACGTAGCTCCCGTCCCTGCTCATGGCGAGGGCCTCAATCGAGGATTCCGCTCGGTAACTCCAGATCGGCTTCCCGGAGACGCGCGATTGAAAGAAGTGGATGCTCCCGCTGGTATCGCTCGCCACTGCGCGACTGCCGTTCCAAGATATCGCGACATCTCTCACGTATCCGTGTGCTTCATAGGACCACAGAGGCTCGCCCTTCGCTGACTCGGTTTCGAAGAAGTATGTGTGCATGTCATCGCTTCCAGCGATCACGTGAGTGCCGTCATATGAGACTGCGACGGCCCACAAGTAGTTCCCTGACCTGTAGTCCCAAACAAGCGGAGCTGACGCCGTGGAAAAAGCCAAAGTGACCAACAATATTGCACAAGCTTGTTCCAACCCTGGCAACCCATGGGCGACAGACATATGGTCTTCACATCTTGTCTGCGACATCGGCCAGTGGCATTGATTCACATGTGTACATTTCGGAAGGGCAACATGATTCGTTGCCCGCGCAAATCAGGTTCAGCCAAGTAGTCAACTGTGGTTTTGGTTAACACCGATCCTCCAACCCAGTATGGATTGAATAGACGAGTATTGAAAGACTCCTGTCAATGCCAACGCGGCTATGCATCGGGCGCTGCACAACCTCTTACCAGCTCTTCATCCTGTTTGATCTTGATGTGTGAAAGCCGGCTTATCCTTACGCGAGCCATCACAGTGTGCACAAGAGGAGTATGCCTTCACTTGAAGAGAATCCTCGTAGCAACACTATTCATTCTGTGCCTAGGGGCTGGGGCAATCAACGCGTCCGCCGCGCAGCTACTTAGTGGTACGAGCAAACAGGCGGTCTTCCTTTCTCCTTGGGAGCGTTGGATGCCTACCTGGTGGCTTGACGGATACGTGATCCAGCTTGAGCGTGCGGGCTACCACGTCGATGTCTTGCTCAATGAGGAGGTCTCCATCTCGTTTCTGATGACAGGACTCGCTAACTATGATCTCATCATTCTCAGAACAGAATCCTTCTATGATGAGGGATTGAGTTTCTACTGCTCAGGAGAGCCGGTCACCAGCAAGTCCAGCACGACCTTTGCGGCCCAGATTGCCGCAATGGAGCTTGAGGTGAGCCATTGCATAGGCTTTAGCATGCTCTTCCTGAAACAGAACTATCCCCCGGGGAGCCTCCGTCAGGGCTTGGTATATGTGTTCGGGGGACCATCCGCTGAGCTTTCAACCGCTTTCATCTCCGCCGGCGCAGCGGTCTTCATCGGTTTCTATGAGCCGTATTCGCTTGGATGGGGCCGAATGGATGCGCTCTCGATAAAGTACTTCTACTACCTGTCGCGAGGATCCACTGTCAAGGATGCGATTCTCCAACTCTACAACTACCTGAACATCGGCCACGGCAAAACCGCCACTTGGCCTGTGGTCTACTGGTACGGCAATGGAGACTACAAGACCTGACAGCCGCGTTCAGCTCAATTCCCATGTGCCTGCTTTCCCCGTTGTCGCCAGCCGCTGAGTCCGGGCGATTCACCCTGGCTCCTTTCAGGCAAGCTGCTAGTGTTTCGTTGTATGGTGCGAGCGCCTTCTCCGGGCCGAAATGACAGTCGCGCATGTGATGGCAACGATCATAAGAATCAGAACGCCAAGGCTCAGAAACACGGAACTCCAGTCTTCCTGCCAGATCGCTTCTATCGTGGCGGGTCCCTTCATTACTATCGATCCCTGAGGCGTCTCCTGGACCCCTAAGAAGTTGGCTGATCCGGTCCACGTGGCGAATGATCTTCGAAGTCCGAGAAGGCCGAGGAATCCTTCTTCAGAAACCGTTGCGCGATCCACAGAGAATTGGGCCACGCTGTCTTTGAGATACCATCCTGAGCCTTCGGTGTTCCCGATCGGAGATCTGACTTCAAGGTAATACTCGGTGTTGTATCGTCCGACGAGCGCTATCGGGCGGCTTACGACTAGGCCTGCCGGCTCGGCAGTGAGTTTCTGTGAGTTCACATACCATCCGTCAAAGACCAACCTAGTTCCTAGGCCTACCTCAGTCAGGTCCGGACCTATGCGTTGTGCCATGAGAGTTGTGTCGGCAGGATACCAGCCTCCCGTGGACGTCTCGAACATTCCGGGCGGGTCCATCGTGAAGGTGACCAAGTACTCAACGCTGTACTCAAACAGGAGCGATTCCTCCGCTGAGACGTCCGTTCTGTTGTCGCCGCACACGTACCTTACGCCCGGCGAGCCGGCAACAGTATTGCTGACGGATATCGAGTGAGTCGTACCTTTGTCGAATATGATCTTCTCCTCTGTGCCAACGGACGCTGACTTGTAGACTCGTCCGTCAACGACAATTGTGTAGGCCAGCGCGTTCGGGAGCCCCTTGGTGCCTATTGCCACGGCGTACGTGGATGACGGCGCGCCCTGTAGAACGACGATCAGCCTGGGCTTCCATTCCTCGTGGGACCCGACAGGGTACTCTCTCGACCAGAATCCAGAGGAAGCGTCCCTCACATGTTCCTCCTTGGCGACCCTGATCATGGACCCGTAGTTGCGTGCTTCGCCACCATACCAAGCCTTCACATCGGTCGTTATGTCCCACTCGACTGGCACATCCGCCTGGGCAGGTGCAACTGACTCTGATGTCTTGTCCGAGGCAAAGGGTGGCTGGCTATTCCAGTTCGATGTGTATTCGTCCCAGCTGCCGAGTACCCTGTAGGTTTCGTACGTCTGACTTGCCGCCGGGGCATAGGTCTGCCACAGTCTCAGCGTCGCCTGCAGAATCACATGGTTCTTCGGCAGCCCCGTTAAGTCGAAGAGGATGAATATCCTCTCCGATCCCCAGATATCTTGCACGTGATCGTAGCTATTGCCAACGTAGAGGATGGAGGCGTTTCCGCCTCCGTAGTTTGACCTGGGGAATTTGCTGTCCGCATAGTAGTCTGCGGCAGGATACAGTGTGACAGTCGCCTGTGCCACAGCCAGAACGCCGTTCTGCAGCAACACAGTCATGACCAATAGGCAGGCAAGGATCAGCTTCTTCATGGCCCGCGAACCATCAGCGCGGCTGTTCTAGGACGCACGCAATAAATGATTCGCGTCAAGCATCCCGGCACATTGCTAGACACAAGAGCCGTGACGTGGCGACCTCAATCAATATATCAAGACGCTTGACTCTACCACGCCCAAGTTCGTGCGCAAGGTATCGTCAAGGGCAGATCAGCCGTGAAGAAAAGTGTGATGTACTGGGGGATGGTTCTGTTCGCCCTCATTGGCCTTGCGGTCTCAGCCTTCTTGACCTATCTTTCCTCGACTCCGCCATCGAGCTGCCCAATCGGCGGCTTCAGCGTGTTCCCGTGCGATGAGGTCATATGGAGCAAGTACTCGCATTTCTATGGCGTATCTGTCGCGTTCCTCGGTCTAGGCTGGTTCGTTGTCGCCGGTGGACTGCTTCTTCTTGCACGGCAGCATGAACGAGTCTTGCGAGGATTGGTAGTGTGGTCGCTTATCGGCGCCGCAGGGGTTGCTGGCTTCGTCTACACGGAGATCTTCTTGATCGGGACTGTCTGCCTGCTGTGCACTCTCGCGCACATATCGGGACTGGTGATCCTTGCCCTGTCGATTATCAGCGTGTACTCGAGATCCTCATAGAGACCGTTGAATCGAACGTCAGGGAATCACTCAAATAGAACAACTTCGGCAAACGACGAACATTCATTCGCCCAGATGGGCTCACTGCGCAGTGGTCGACGATGAAGAAGCAGAGGGTCAGACTTCGCACGTTGGCGGTTGTCGCTCTGACCCTCATCTCGGTCTCATCAGCATTGAGTTCCTATCCAAGCATCGCACATGCTCAGCCGGGCGTTTGTCATCTGGACGGGACTGGGAAGCTCTGCGGCGTCTTCCTCAGGCCTGGCGTGCGGGATGAATTCAAATCCAATTCCACAGTCGCTTGGAGTCACACACTTGATACTCTTAGAGGGGCTCAAGGAGGGCCAGCCCAGCGACAGCAAGTCATCGAACGCTACCTGGACTATGCGATACTCGCCAGCATGTCCGAAAGCATAGGCGATTTCCAGTTCGACATCTGGACTGTACAGAACGTCTCGGATATTCGCATCTACTTGCCGTCCAACTTCACCTTCGCACACGTGGCAAGTGGGTACGGCGACGCGATTACCTCAGACATGACCTACTCAGTCTGGACAGACATCACGAATGACTATTCCTACATCTCCGTTGCCACAGTTGCCGATGATGATCCAATCGCACCTGGCTGGATCAGGATAGAGGTGGGGCGCATACCGACCATTGGCTCGCCAATTCCTTCGTTCACAATCCGGCCTGGTCTCCATCACATTCGACTCTTTCAAGTGCGGGCACCTTTCGCAGCTGGCCTATACCATTTCAAGATCTATGTTGACGGAACGACGATCGGAGATGGCAACTTCCCGATAGTGATCGTGAAGTCGAGCCTTCAGCCGGCGTACGTCACGGGGCTTGTGTCGCTTCAAGGGCTTCTTCCGCCAACCAATGCATCCGGCAGAGTCGTCGCGACTGGCGCGACAAGTGCTGGCAAGTACGCCGAAGCAGTCGCGTATTTTGGTCCAAAGGACTTCGAGGCAGCGGACGCGCATTCAAGCCGCTACAGATATTGGATGTTTGGTTTGCCGGCTGGCACGTTTGACCTGACAGGTTCCGCATCGGGATTCCTGAAGGTCTCAGAGCGTCTTGTCGTGGAGGCCGCGCAGTCGCTCAGATTGGATCTTGAGCTTGAGAAAGGAGTGCAAGTTGGCGTCACCATCTGGTCAAAAGACTGCGCTCATCTGATTCCATGGGCCAATCTCTGGCAGCCTCCCTACGGCACAAACAATCCTTGCCTTGCTATCGACGATGCCGCTCACCACCGCGACATCCTCCTCAGGCTGCTTGATCAGTATGATGAGACTGTGGGCTATTGGGCCTCCGACGATATCGACGCGCCGTATGGCCCGCCCTGGACAGCTGCGACAGTCGATGGGAAACGCAGCTACTCCCCGTGGATTCTGAAGCCGTCGACCCTTCCCTCAAGCACATCATACACCGCAACTCTGACTGACGTCAGAGGATTGCCCTCAGTGAGGTTGGATGGTCACGTGCCGGCCGACACTGCAGACCTCATTGAAGGAATCGGCCCAGGATCCTACACATTGGAGATGCAGGTAACTGGATACATAATGCAGGAAACAGACGACTGGCAGAGATCCCTCACAATTGCAGCCAATACTAGGAACGTCACACTGACGGCAGACCTGAGAAGGAGCAGCTGGATCAATGCCACCGCGATAGTACAGAATTCTCAGCATCCGGTATTCTCAAGCCCGACCCTGCTCATCGAGACAAAAGGTACCGACGGTCTGGACAGAGGCCTAGCCGCAGGCGTATTTCCCGCCAACCAGACCCAGTTCACCATCGTTCTTGAAGGTTTCAACGGAGCATACAACGGCCTAAGGAGAAGCCTAAGCTACCAAGACTATGGATATGCACCTGTCGACTACTATCTCGAAATCTACATGGCCGACATGGGAAACCTGACAGCGAGCAAACCAGGTGTCGGATGGTACCTGGCTCAAGAGGACGTCATTGAATTACACTTGGATGGATGTGCCACCGAAGCTCTGGTCGCATTCCACCTTGAAGCAAGCTCCATCGAGTTCATGCTGAGATCAGTTCGTATGCAGCAACCGATTCAACCGGCGCCCTGGATGTTTCCCGGAGCAGGAATCACGTTCACCCTGGTTGATGAGCTGGGCAACCCCGCCCATGTGGTCAGTCCCCTCTATTATGGGCTCGTCCAAGATGATGGAACAATCGGAAGCCATTACGACTTCGATACGACTCCAGTTGGCTGGCACGGTCTGCTCAGGATTGTGTTTACAGGAATTGATCCCGGGCCGGTTCTGGCTCTTGTAACCCCTCCCACCCGAATCATGGAGAGTAAGTATTCGGTGTTCGTTTCCACCCTCGGCTACATCCAACGATACGATTGCTCCGTGTACATTCGCCCAAGAGCTGACAACGATTTCCAGATCGATCTTGTCCAAGGTTCGCACATTCGAGTTGAACTGGATTTCAAGCATGAGAACGTGGCGACGGGCTTCAACGGCTTCGCTCGGGTCGAGGTGTACAACCAGATCGGCACGCTCGTCGGGGCCTCAGTGTACGCAGGAGCGGCACCGAACGCCAATCTCAACTATCTGCCTTACGATCCATTGACGGATTGGAAGTTGGTTCCGGGGCCGGCTGAAGGGGCAGGCAACGCGGCACAACCGCAACGAGCATTCATTTCCCGAATGCACTACCTGGTTCCCCCTGTGACGTGGGCAAACTGGCCCGGAATGATTCGAAACGATGCAAACAGACTGTCGGTGCCGGTGGGCTCAATCGCGGCTTTCGATGTCTTCGGATTCCATTCGTACTATGGAGGCTCTGACAGCAGGATCGACGCACTCTGGGCCAATGGATGGGACACGACAGACGGAACCGCTCACGCAGACTCCGGAATCCGCGGCAGCGGGGACATGCTCGATCTCGAAGGATGGGGGAGCTTCACTGTACGTGTCTGGGCATTCGACCCATACGGACCGGACGGCGTCTTCGACTCAACGGGGCCGGACGGTGTCTTTGGCACCGATGACGACTACACGTCACCTGACCCGAATGACTCGGGATTGAGCGACTTCAGAGCGTACGCCGCAATGAGCGAGACAACGAATGTTGAGGCACCTTGGGGAAACAGCGTAGCTGTTCGCGTAACCCTCGAGGAACAGCCCAGCTTGCTCGGCGTGGTCTATTGGCTCGACATGTACTCCGACCTCAGAACACTTCCTTGGGCTCAAGTGATTGAACGCTCCTCCGGCGACACTTGGACCTCATCAGCGACTGGAAGCTACAGAATCTGGCTCTCCAAAGGATCGCACGAGTTCCTCGTGACCACGATCGGAGAAGAGGCGCTCTGGGAGCCTGCGGAGTTCGAGATCGTCCTTGCCGGTGGTGGAGTCCATGTATTCAGAGATGTCACTCTGGCAGTCTCGAGCACGACGGCACCGGAGTTCCCATCCTCCACCATGGCGATGATCGCGCCGTTTGCCACTTCATTGATTCTATTCTCGAGGCTACGGAGAAACACTACTCGGAACCCACAGTCTGCGGAGCCGAGCGTCTAGGCCTCGGCGGTTGGCGTCTTCCTGATTCTCGGCTAGTTTGCGGCATTAGTGTCAACCCTGAGCGAGAGCCGTTCATCATACTGAACGTGTTCGTGCGGCTAACGGATTTATCAAATCCGCGCGGAGTTGTCGCCAATCGTGCATACCTCATCACTCGCCCGCTCGCTGGCGCGGAAACTTGAGACAAAGAAAATACGAGGCACTCCTCCTCATCACGGTCTTTCTAAACCTCGCCGTGCCCGCGGCACCGGGCCTCGCAACGGGCGCAGGACCGACGGCGGTCCGAGGGGAGAGCTACTTTCTCGTGCCTCCGTTGACTCAGTTTTCGAGCGAGGCGTCCGCACTCAATTTCACAATAGTCTTCCCTCTCCCCAGGCCGGGCCCCGTTGTTGGAGAGATAACCGTGCTTGTGATCGCTGTGGAGTTCCAAGACTACAACCACACCTTGTCAATCGAGGAAGTGGCCGATCAGACAATCGGCCAACTCGACAAGTACTACAGCACAGTATCGTATGGTGCCGCGTCCGTTACCGGCAAGGTTGTCGGCTGGGTGAAGGTACCGCACATGATGTCTCAGTACGGCTATGACAACGGCCCTTTCATCGACGACTTGGATGGCGACGGATATCCCGACTCGTGGCGCCTACTGAAGGATACTATTCCGATCGTTGCTCAGGAAGTTGATGTGAAGGCGTATCAGCAAATCCTCATTCTCCACGCCGGATTTGGACAGGAGTCCAGCAGAAGAACCAACGATATCTGGTCGGTCACGTACATCAGCTGGACCACCGAGACGAAATATGGAACATTCGACAGGTTCGCAGTTGTCCCGGAGATGGAAGACCGGGGCCTCGCGACTATGGGGGTGTACACGCATGAGTTCGGACACTTGTTGGGGCTGCCGGATCTCTACAGTTACACGAATGAGCAGGTAGGACCTTGGGACCTAATGGCCAGAGGCGCCTGGAACGGAAAGCCTTTGGGTTCAAGCCCGGCAGAGATGATCGCGTGGGACCGAATATTCCTCGGATGGATGACTCCGGACCGCGTCCTTAACGTCACGAGGCAGGCCAGAACCAATGCAACTGTCAATCCCATCGAGTTGCCTTCGTCCGGAATCCAAGCAGTCCTAGTCCCAACTCTGGCGAAGGATTCCAAACACTACTATCTCATCGAGGTCCGACAGAAGATCGGTTTTGACGTTGCGCTTCCATCAAGCGGTGTCTTGATCTCATACATTGACGAGACTAAGTCAAACCCAGTCAAGATCATAGACGCAGTCCAGACGACTTCCAGCCTTGACGATGCGCCCTACCAAGTTGGGCAGAAGTATCTGGACGCTCAGAACAGCCTCGTGATCTCGGTTGTGAGCACGGACGGTTCAGCCTTCTCTGTCATTGTCGACACGATGGCCCCGACTGTGGATGTCGCAGTGGAGGGCTTGACGCTGAACCCTCCGACCGTTCACCCGAACATTACTGCTACTCTGAATGTCGAGGTTGCGAACGAGGGGACACTGAAGGCGAAGACTTTCACTGTTGCTGTCTACCTTGACGGTGCGCTCTTCTCATCGCGTAAGTTGACGCTTGATCCGGCGGAGTCTGGGCAGTTCCACCTCTTGTGGACACCGAAGACGACAGGCGCCTACAACTTCAAGGTTGTACTGGATCCTGAGAAAGGCCTCTCTGAGGTCAACAGAGAGAACAATGAGAAGACGCTCAATGTTGTTGTTGGATACACTTTGACGCTTGAGGTGAGACCTCAGGATGCCGGCGTGGATCTCCAATGGTGGCTGATTGTGAATGGACTCAATCAGACGTATGTGGGGGTTGGCGAGTTCCAGATCGGAGTACTACCGGGATCAAACACCGTGCAAATCCAACCGGCAATCTACATGAACCCAAGCGCCCGCTATGTTTTTCGACAATGGAGCGACGGAGTCACTGACAACCCGCGAACCATATCAGTGATCTCAGACATTTTTCTCTCGACCGATTTCAGCTCCGAGTATCTGCTATCGCTCGAGCCGAACGGTGGAGCAACCACCCCGAGTGGGTGGTATCCTATTGGCACGCCAGTCACGATCACAGCGACATCGCCGTCGAATGTTGTGGAGAATCAGTCGCGATGCCTCTTCGTGAACTGGGGTGGTGACATAGTATCGAATTCGACGGTTGTCACCGTCACGATGGACCGCCCCTTCAATGTAGCTGCAAACTGGAGGACCCAGTATTACCTTCGCGTCGATTCAACGCATGGAGTCCTGGGTGAAGGATGGTACGATGCGGACACCCAGGTGACTGTTTCGTTGAGTTCGACAGTACTGACTGGGGACGGAACTAGGTCTCTGTTCGTGCAATGGCTAGGAGACCTGTCAGGAAGCGACCCGAATCAACAGGTCATCATGTCAGGTCCGAGGTTTGTGTCCGCAATGTGGGTCACCCAGTATGAGTTGAGGATAGATTCTGAGTATGGCCACACTGCCGGGGCAGGCTGGTATGATCCCGGCATTCAGGCGGCATACCTTGTTGACACTTTGTCGATTGAGTCTGCCAACGGGACGAGACGGGTGTTCGTGAACTGGTCCGGGGATTCCTCAGGTAGCGCTCAACAAGGAACTATCGTGATGGATGCCCCCAAGGTCATACGGGCGAACTGGAGCACACAGTACAAGGTTGTCTTCGCCATCAACGGGGTACGCAACGAAACAACGCTCACAGTAGTTGTCGACGGGCAGTCTTACCGGGTGAAGCCTCCAGAGGCTGTGACACTCTGGTACGTTTCTGGGTCGTCTGTTTCTTTCTCTGCCAACGCGACTGCTTCAGAGAACTTCCGCCAGTACGTCCTCGCAGACTGGAAGAACAGCACCGGAGGCGCAGTGAAGTCCCCACAGACGATTCTCAAATCTGAGACATACACGGCGTCCTACAGGGAACTGTCATTGTTTCCGTGCATTATTGCAACTGTGACGTTTGGCTCGGAGGTGACCCCTGAGGTGCAGTTCCTTCGCGGTTTCAGGGACCACTTGGTGCTCTCGACCCGTGCGGGCTCGGCGTTCATGGCTGCTTTCAACATGTGGTACTATTCCTTCAGTCCGCAGGTTGCAGACTTCATCGCGAGCCACGACATGACGAGGACTCCGATGAGGGTTGCACTGTACCCACTGATCGGGATTCTCGAAGTATCCTCCGCGACCTATTCGGCGCTTGCGTTTTCTCCGGAGTTCGCTGTTGTCATGGCGGGGATAGTCGCTAGCGCGCTGATCGGGCTTGTCTATCTGACGCCCGCCGCGTTGCTTCTCACCCGACTTTCAGTGAAGAGGCAGATGCGCGGCGCTCGCGTACTGAGAGGCCTGTCGATCTCGTTCCTGGTGACTATGGTTGTGCTTGTGCTGGGCGAGGTGATGGGATCGCTGAGTCTGCTTGTGATCGGATCATCTGGCCTCGTCTTGACTGTCCTGGCTCTGGCGCCGTTGATGTCCTCACTTCTGTTTTCTAGAGTGTGGCGTCGGTTCACTCCGCAGTAGACTGAGAGCTCAGGCGGCCCTGAGTTCACGTTTGTTCTTTCGTCCTCAGTGCCGGGAGAGTGTTCCAGATTCGCTCGTAGAAGTGATCATGTAACCCGACGAGTAGCCTGTTCGTCGTCCACATGGCGACATCGAAACCCCTATCGGTTCTAAGATCACTCGGCTTGCTGTCAATCACTAGGAGTTCGCGGGAATCCACAGAGACGAAACTCGGACCGAGGGGCTTGTCGAGCTGTCTCAGGTCAACGACCTCAGAGAACTCCTGTGCTACCGAGGAGTTCTCGGCCGAGACGAGCGCAAGGACCCGGACTATGACGCCGCGTTTCTTGGCTTTCTCGAGGGCATCAGAGTGGGCCTTGTATGCTCGGATCAGGCCGCGTACGTCAGTGTAGTAGTTAACTGATTTGCCTGCGTCGCGGAGTATCTCGCTGATCTTGTTGAAGACGTTCTTTCGGCCGTCTATCTGCCAGAACTCGGCCAGTTCTCTGGGCGCCTCGTACCGTTTGGTGTATTGACTCGATTCATAGAGCACCGTCAGCGACTGGATCATGTCGTCGGAGTCCTTCAGTTCGCTGTTGAGTTGGGTCACCAGGGGAGCGAGGGTTTGGCTCGGGGAAGATGGCGCGTATAGCTCGGGTTTCCCGCCTATGATGCGGAGCAGTCCCTTACGTTCAAGTTCCCTGATCGCCCCGTAGGCTTTGGTCCTTGGAACCTGGGCGAAGAAACTGACCTCGCTGGCCTTCTTCGGCCCCATCTTGATCAGCGTAAGGTAGATGCGGGACTCGTACTCGGTTAGGCCCAGGCGGCGTAGTGCGGCTACCTCTCTTTGCTCAACGGCCATGCCATTCTTCACCCATTCATGCAGAACCCGACTCCGGCCCGTCTGTTCGGGCTCTTGGAGCGTAGTTGTGCGGGGAGTGCGACAAGAAACTTTTGGTAGCAGGCGACGACCCCCCGGAACCAAGAGGCGGACGCGGCTCCGTGGCTCAGGACCCGCCCGGGTGTTTGTCAACGAGCGGGCAAGGCGCCGCAGAGTATTGTCGGCCCAGTTGGCATCGTATTCCGATCGGCCCCTTTCCTCTTCTGATTCTGCCATCTTGTTTGCGTCCTCCGAGTGAGATGCCAGTCAGGCGCATGCCGGATGGTTGGGCGCGCCTACTGTCAATTTGATGGAACCTCAGCCTGCGGTCTGAACCAAGGATAGACAGGTAGATGACCCAGCTCAGATTTCTGTCGCCGCCGTCTGGCGACCAAGGTCACACGACGCTTACGCACGTCGAGGCACAGCGGATACGCGTGAGCTACGATCTGCGATGACGTTTGAGATGGTGGACATGGTCTGGTCCACGATGGGAAACGACGATTTCTACAGTCCCAGCGATCTATCCAGCAGCCTGGGCCGACCAGCCCACGAGGTTGCTCGAATCTTGGAGTGCCTGACGAAGTATGGGTTCACGGAGTGCGTGACCAGGCGCGAGATGATCTTCAGGAAGATTGCGAACCACATTGGCCCCGGAGACGCCTTGAGAACCCTTCAAGCCCTACAGGAAGACCCGGGCACGGACAACGTACGGTGAGTCGCCAACCTCAAGAAGGCACCTAGGCGCCTCGATCAACGGCAGTGAGAACGATCTCGATGCGACAGGCTGCTTCCTTCTGTCGGAGCCTCACTCAGTGGGAACTGATACGACTTCTTGCTGTTACGCCGTGTCGTTCCGTTGGCGCCTGGTCAGAGCAAGGGCTTCGTTGAGGATTCTCTTTTCGGCCTCAACTTCGGGTTCGGCTGGCAGGAGTCCTTTCTTTCTCATCCGCCACTCGTAGACTTCCTTGATGCGGTCGGCGTCTGCTACGTCGATGTCCGGGTGGCCGTGGAGCAGCTCGAGCATGAGGGCAAAGGCGTGGGAGCAGTCGCCACAGAGAAGATCGTCCCGCCTCGCCACGGACTTGCCGCAAACCTCACAGACGGTTCCGGCCACCACCGCCTCCCCCATGAAGCATCACAAGCTCCCGTGTATAGTTAAGAAGTGATCTGTTGTGGATCTTCGTACTAGAAGATTAGTCCGCGCCCAACCAGATGAGACTGTCTGCGCATTGTCGCTAGACTGGTTTGTCTTCGGCGCAACGTTTGGCCTGCCGGGTGCTACCTCAGCCAATGTGGGTGAGAGCAGGACCAATGAATGGGATCCTATCCGGCTCGAAGTTCCTCAACTAGCTGATTCGTGGCCAGCCGAACTGCTTCGTTACTGTTTCGTGTGGGTTTCCATCCAAGCCTCTTGATCCTCGAGACGTCGAGTTGCATTGTCTTGACATCCCCTGGCCAAGCCCTTCCGCCTGGTTTTGCGGTCGTGATAGTAGACACGTTGCTCAAACCCATTGCTTTCGCGACAATCTGTGCGATTGTGATTACGTTTACTTGGTCTTCCGACCCAATGTTGTAGACCTGCGCCGAACTGTTCCAGAGCCTATCGTCCAGCGCCATCCTGAACGCGTCGATGCAATCGTCCACGTGAAGATAGGATTTGGCCTGCGCTCCGTCCCCCATGACTTCAAGTTGCCGCGGGTTCCTGCGCATCTTCGTAATGAAGTCATACAGAACTCCGTGCCTCGCTCGGCTTCCGACCACGTTCGCGAAACGAAAGATGACTGTCTGAAGAGGTAATAGTTGCGTATATGAGGCAACGAGGGCTTCGCAGCCAAGTTTCGTTGCACCGTATGTCGAGATAGGCAACAGAGGCCCGTAATCCTCAGGTGTGGGAATCAGTGACGCCTCCCCATAGACTGTAGAAGTCGACGCAAACACCAACCTTGTGGGAGAAGCTCGCTTTCTCATCGCCTCGAGAAGATTGAAGGTTCCTATCAGGTTCTGTTTGAACTGTGCGTCAGGATTCCCAGCGCCAGCGCGCACCTCTGGATCCGCCGCCAAATGGAAAACCAGGTCACATCCCTCGAGCGCACGTCCAGTGGCCTCAGCATCCAACAGGTCATCCTCAACAAACCGGAAACTCGAATTCGTCAAAGCATGCGCGAGGTTGCTCCTGTCTCCGGAAGATAGATTGTCAAGACCTACAACCTCACAGCTCAGATCCAGAAGTCTGTCCGTGAGATGACTGCCGATGAAACCAGCAGCACCCGTCACCAAGACTCGCTGGCGCAAATTTGGGACCGTGAAGAGCAGAATCGCGGAGCTATAGGATAAAGGCTTAGCCACGCAGTCGGCTGGAGGGAAACTGGCTCTGCCGGCGAGCAAACACGAGGACATGGGTCGGGGCTGACGCCAGGTTCGAGCCCAGAGAACATGTACCCGTTGGAAGATCGGGGCGCCTCACAGCCGGATTCTCTGAAGAAAGTCAGCGGCAAAAGCAAGCCTGTCTCTTAGATACTAGAGCGGTCTTGATTCTCTCCGCGACTGAATATGCGATCGGGGGTTAGGCTCTTGATGTGGACAGTTGTCCGGGCGGGAAAATGGGGAGCCAGGCTGTCTGGGTGGGCGTGTTTTGTGGCACGTTGGCGCGATTGTGGCATGTTCGGGCTTATTCGTGGAAAAAGAATTCGCGGGCTTGCTGGGCGGAGATTAGGTGTGGTTGAGCGCGCGATTACTTTCGGCGACCTCTAATCCTCTAATCGAGGCCACACTGACGCTCGATACGGCATGATGCCGGTGAAACGTAAGATCCCAAAACACGAGTCATCCACGAAGCATCGCGGGGATTCATCAGGGCAGGCGGTGTCGCGTCGACCCATCCGCAGTACAGATGATGAAAGCATCGTTCGGTCTGCAGGGTTTGAAGAAGAGTCTGGAGCGGAGCTGGCTGTGACGAGGATCTGTGACTTAATCCTCGGCCGGCTCAGCGAAACGAGAACGCAGCGCGATCAGGACTTGCGGAAGCAACGGGTGAGGCGACCGCCAGATTGACCATGTCACCAACGAGCAGTGTCGAACACGGGTACGACGCATCGCCGGCCGCTGAAGAGCAAACGCGACAGTGGCTACTTCAACAATTACGTGAAATTATGGAAATTGCGATGCAGAGAGTAACGAGCTCCAAGACGCCCGCGTCAGATCGGATCAAGTGGTCAAGAATCGCCATCGCCGCAGGGCAAGCATGCAACGCAATCTTGCGCGACGTGGAGATCGACGCGCTGAAGCAGCAAATCAACGAGCTGAAACAGCTCACGCTCTCGAGGCTGAGCGAGGATAAGGACGCGGACGCGAATGAGGATCAACGAGATTAAACGGGAAGCTCACAGACTCAAGCGAACGATTGAGAAGCAACCGCGAATCTGGAAGTTCCATGGGAGACGCGTCGTCCACTCGGACGAATGGAAATGGGGAGACTGGTCGAAGCTACCTGACAGCTACTCCATCCTCATAGTCTACGGGAAAAGTGTGCCCGACGACTATCTACGCGACTACGCGGCACTCATGGAGAAACTCGAAGACCCAACCTACGCCCGTATGATCTGCTGGAGCTGCGCGATCCATCGAGCCCAAGATGCGAAGAAAGAACTTGACCGCGACACACGGTACTGGCAGGAGAACGGAGGAGAAACCGCCAAAGAGAGATGGTGCCAAGAAGCAGGCGAACCATACACGTCAAGTTTCCGCAAACAGGACGCCATGCGACAAGTGGAATGGCGAATCTATAACGAGCTCGCTGAGGCGAACAACCGCACATGCGAGACCCTCAACTACTTTCACTGCCCT
>Ga0208047_1000034_pt1 | contig 47540 bp, 62 predicted proteins | sample Kivu_220m_FD_184162 | JGI IMG/M metagenome (GOLD analysis project Ga0208047, IMG submission 184162) | Freshwater microbial communities from Lake Kivu, Western Province, Rwanda to study Microbial Dark Matter (Phase II) - Kivu_220m (SPAdes)... | ecosystem: Environmental > Aquatic > Freshwater >...
TGGTATACGTTGCCGTAGACATCGGCAAGAGAAGATGCGTAACATGCGTCATGGGTGAGGATGGCTCAATCTTGGATACAGGCGCCTATCCGAACACAGTGTTCGATGCTTCACGTTACGCGAGGCTGATCGTTGAGAATTATGGTGAATGTAAGGCTGTGGTCGAGTCGACAGGTAGCGTGTGGATGAAGACGTACGAGGCGTTCGAGTCCAGCGGGATGGAGGTGAAGCTCGCGAACCCAGTGAAGACCAGAGCCATCGCGGAGGCAAGAGTGAAAACGGACAAGCTCGATAGCAGGATACTAGCGCATCTACTCAGGGCAGACCTGATAGCGGAGTGTTATGTGCCGTCGAGGGATGTGAGGTTGTCTAGGGCGCTGCTAAGCCATAGAGTGAACATAACACGTGAGCAGACCCGCGTAAAGAACAGGATCCACAGCCTCCTCGACAAGTACGACCTGGAATGCGAGTACGATGACATCTTCGGAGCGCATGGCATGCGTTGGCTTCACACCTTACAGCTGAACGGGCATGATCACGAGATCCTCCAGTCACTCCTACGCCAACTAGAGTTCCAACAAGATGAGGAAGAGAAAGCCAACAGCACGATAGCCAAGGATGCACTGCATAGCCAGTACGTGCCCATAATCATGAGCATGACTGGCTTCGACTATTACAGCGCGTCAGTCCTCGCCGCATACATCGCAGACATCTCCAGATTCCCCTCGCCCTCACATCTGGTCTCATGGGTTGGATTATGCCCCTCAGTCTACCAGACCGGAGAATCGCTCTACATGGGTAGGATGAAGGGTGGGAACAGGAAGGTTAGATGGATTATGACACAAGCGGCGAACGCAGCCATCAGGTCCGACCCTAGAATGAGAACATACTACGAACGGAAGATCAGGAGACACCATCACAACGTGGCAGTGACGCATGTCGCGAACAAGATGCTGCGAATACTATGGCATATGCTACGTGAGAATAGGCTGTACAACGAGAGGAAGGGACGACTGTACGAATCAAAGCTTAAGAGAATGGCGCACATAGCCCAGTAAGGCAAGTTGGAGAACATCAATCAAACAGCGGCAAGGCAAGCAGAACCAAGAACAGACGCTCAGGCTCTTACATAGATGAAAATCGTTGAATGAAGACGATCCCAATACCAGACGCATCCACTCTCCTTAGGCAAGCCTGCCCTCAAACTTTTGATTGAAGCCTACTGGATACCTCTCCAGAACAGTGGCGTCTCCTACAAGGTCCTCTGCAAGTTGACGAATATCGCTTGGATCGCTATTTTGCCGCTTCGCCTTCAATGAGAGCCTCATCCTCTTCCTTGCTGTAAGACGCTCATCCTCCTCCATGTATGGCTGTTGGGTTCTGAGAACCTTCCAGACTATGCAGGCCATCTTCCTCGCGGCGGCAACCTCTGCCTTCTGGGCTCCCATCCTCGAATGCTTCAAGTAGAAGCGTTTCACAGCCGAGTTCTTCTCTGCAGATACGGCGCCTCTCACAGCGCATGTAAGCGCGGACTTCAGTATCTTATCGCCATGCTTCACGCGATTGTGTCTTGAGACGTATTCACCGGAGTTGGATGCTCCCGGCACGACGGCTCCATACGAGCAGAGGTGCTTCTTCGTTGGAAACCTCAGGATGTCTCCTAACCTCGACTTCATGGCCAGAGCGGTGAAGAAGTCCATGCCAGGGATACTCATCAGCAACAGCGCATCCCTGTCAGACTCAGCGAGTCTAGCCAGCTCAGTCTCAAGCTGCCTATGGTGAGCTGAGAGGAGCTTCAGCTCTTCAAGGTATCTTGCAAGCGCAGCCTTCTACTGTGCGGGAAGCTGCACCTCAACCATCCTTCTCAATCCGTGAACACCGAATATGTCAGAGAACCCGTCCAGGTCATGAATCATATTCCTCTTGAGTAATGCGTGGACCTGATTCTTCACCCTACCGATCTTCCGCCCTACCTATATCTGCTGGAATACGAGGAAGCGTGTCTCCTCTATGGAAGCTGAGGGCATGTAGCATCTCCTCAGGTACTGCAACATATCCTCCCTGACTATACGCTGTGCATCCCTACGATCTGTCTTGATCGGTCTCTTCCTCTCAGGTGGAGCCACCATGTGGATCTCATGCTTGTCCGCCAGCATCCGTGAGATCACCTTACCCGTGGTGCTTGCCTCTACAACCACGGTAGCTCGGCTGGGGATTCTCTCCGTGAACTCGGAGACTCCTTCACGTGTCGTGGGAAAGGCAAACGATTCTCTCACAGCGCCATCCTCAATCACGCAGACGGTACATGTTCTCTTATGGGCGTCTATCCCTACATGCATTTCATCCAACCTCCTCCGGTTTGATTTGTGTCTTGGGTCCAGGACCGACAATCTCCCGTACGCGCTCTAGACACAAGCGGGCCGGTCGTTGAGGCAACCACGCTGCGGGACGGGCACTGAGCCCAAAACAAACGAAGGTTGCCCGGACCCAAGACCATGATACAAGATAACGATGAGTGTCTTGTTAGATTTTCACGCTCGCTGGGGGTGACTGACGCGGCATAGGAGGTGCTTGATGCCCTGCTCCGCGAGGTAGGCTTCGAATTGGCTTATGCCCTTCTCGCGTCGTTCGCCCTCGTTGGCGTAGAATTGTGAGCCGCGGTCCGTTAGCACCTCACGTGGGTATCCATGCTTGTCGATGGCTTGCTTGAGGATGTGGATTGTGTGTTCGGCTGTTGCTTCCTGGAAGACTCCGTAGCCGACGATCAGCCTGGATGCGTCGTCCTCGGCTGCGATCCACCAGCGGCCGTCTGGGAGTGGCTTCCAATCCATATGCCACAGGCTCATGCTATGCTCCCGTTAGTAGCGGACCCACTTGCGTCTCTTCTGCTTGCTTGGTTGAGGCAATGCTCTACCTGTCTCCTTCAGGATCATGTGGATCCTGCTATTTGGCAGCTCGACTTGGTAGACGTCTCTGAGTACGTGTTTCAGGGTTAAGGTGTTAACCTTGAGTTCGTCGTAGACCTTCAAGACTGCTTAGTGGTCCAGCCCCAACAGTTGCCGTCAGCGAATCCTATCTGTCTAACTCAATCCGAAGGCCTGACAGGTCTCTTGGACTGAAACCTTCCACAATTCGGTTTCGACTTTTCGCCTGGGAGAATGTCACGATTTCGTAGGTAAGCCCCCGCTCTCTAGGCGAGTTTGCAGGCCCACGATATTCTTGATTCTCCTGTATCTCTGTTCGTCAAGATGCTGCTTATAGTCTCTCAGTGCACTGATGAGCGATCTCTTGCTTCGCCACTCTAGGATGGATCGCAACCGTTCGGCTGGGCCACCACCGATCAACAGATACTGTGCGATAGAAGTCACATTTGACGGCCTTCGATTGTCACTCGCGCTCTCGAAATCTACTATCCACGGCCTGTCCTTGCCGTCAACTAGAACGTTCTTCGGTGCTTCACTCAGCTCGCCGTGGTCGAGCCCAATCTTGTCCAGACTGTAGCAGTCGTCGAAAAGCATCCTCAGCATCTTGCGGACACGTCTCTTGCAGCCACTATTCGGTAAGAGGAGCGTCCACTGTTTCAGCGGGATGCCGTCCACAAGCTCCATTATGAGGAAGTTGCTGCTCTTCGCGAGAAGCTTGGGGCCCACGCCGACTGAGTTTGCGAGCAGCAGCGTCCTTGCCTCGTGATCCATGTTCCGTCTGTTCGCGTCGGTTCGTCTAATCTTGACGGCAACCTCGTTGTTTCGCATTAGTGCCTTGACGACGATTCCTACGCATCCCTTGCCCAGCACTCTGGCGCGTCCGATTGTCTTGGCGCCTGTGAGTTCGATTGTGTCTACTCCGATAGAGGAAAGTTCGAGGATTCTCGCTTGGAGTTCGCCGGGTTCTGCGTGGGGATAGCAGAGCACTGCCGCAAGATCACTGGCCTCCACTAGGCGCCCTGAGACATGCGACGCTTCACCCAAGCCATGCAGGCCTTCCCTTAAGGAAACCCGTTATGAATCGAGCGGCTTCTCGTTCCTCTCTGTAGAAGCCTACGAGTGCTTGTCCTGCCAAAACGGTGCAGCGCTGTCTCAAGACAGGTGCGATCTTGCTGGCCACGCCAATTTGCCTGCCGCCATCGCATATCTTGGATCGCAGGAGCGTTGCCGCGTTTCTATTCTCGCGCAGTTGGCTCACTGCCCATCTTTCATCATCAATCCACGGCCCAGAGATGGTTCGGTTTCTTCTCATGTGTTTCCGGAAGAACAGTTCAGATGCTTGCGCCTTAGCGACAGGCGGACCGACATGCTTCCTTACCGGGGGTAATGAAACGTTCTCCAGTTCGAGCAGGATCACGTTGAGGTCTTCCTCGTTGCTCCAAGATGCGGATCGAGTCACGTTGTAGCCTTCCTGCCTGAGCAGATTTCGCAACGATCTCTCAGTCCTATAGAGCTGACTCCAGAGCACATCAACGACAGCATCCACTCGGCCAAACTCGAGCGCGACCAAGTTCCATCCCCGCCGCTGCATCTCTCGACGAAATCCCTGAACACTCATGAGTGCAGTCTTCCGGGGGAAGAAGAAACCCTTGGACGGCTTCTTTGAGAATGCTCTAGTGGCTGCGACAAACTCCCACAACTTTCTGCGGGATATTGAAGCAGCTAGGTTTCTGCCCCGATCTACGGGATCGATCACCACGAGCGGCTCCTCAAAGAGATCCGCCATCTCCGGCTCCCTTCCTCCGTAGTGGTTCTCAACGTCGATTCTGACCTGCGGTTTCCATGACTGTGCCTGCTTCAGCGTCTCGGTGAACGAACCGTAGTACATGACCAATGTCTCGGTAAGCATGCCGCTGAAGCCCGATACCTTCACGTCGGCACCGTAGACGTCGATTCCCTTGAGGAACCGCTTGAGGAGTCTCACTTCTATCCTCTGATCTGGAGCCAAGTGTGACTTGACGTATTCCGTGTGGAATGGCGTGCGGTCCGTGGCGCTTTGCCATTCGCCGCGTACAACATTGTAGCATGGTACAACATTGACGCGAACCTTGCCAACATGAGTCTCGATGTAGGGGTGTTCCGCGAACCTCTCGACAATTCTGTGGCCTTTCAGGGCTCGCTTGGCAACGCGAAGGCAACGTCCCTCGAGCTCCGCTCTGCTCAGCGAGGCAGGAACGCGGAGGAAGACGTCGACGTCCACGTCTCCCTTCAGCCAAGTATCCTTGGCAACAGATCCATTGAGGCTAACCTCGGCCTCGAGCCCTTCGCGCTCAGCCTCAGCAACCAGCCTTGCTTGCACTTGCTCGACGACTCGTTCCACGCTTCTTCGTTCAGCATCTGAAGGTGTGATCTGGCGAGCTACGGAATCGCAGACGTCCAGAGCGTTCTTCAAGTTGCCTCTACTTCGTACCTCTGGCTACTGGCTTGCTCCTACTGAGTGTATCGTGGAATAGACCGGGCCTTTGGGCGTGAGCACGCTTCTCTTCAGACGCAATTCGTCAACATGAATGACTCCATACGGCACATCGCGCATCTCATCAACGAATCTCGCCAGTTCATCTTTCATTCGTGCAGATTTGACGCGGGCGATCGTGACGTGCGGGCTGAAGCCCTTCCTGTCGGGGGGGAATCCGATCTTCTCAATTCGAGGCTCAAGCTGCCGAAATATGCTGGCGATCTCATCGTGGCCCTTTCGCATGCCGACCCAGACAACATTGATCCGCCTAAGGTTTGGGAATGCGCCCAATCCGACGAATTCCGCATCGAACGGACGAAACTTGACCTCATTCATCTGCTCCTTGACGACCTCAATTGTCGTGGCAGGGACTTCTCCGAGGAACCTCACTGTTGCGTGGATGTTCTCCGGCTCCACGAGCTTCATGTCTGCTCCCAAGTCTCGCAGGGCACGTTGAGCCTCCACAAGCTTGGAAATCAGGCCTGCCTCATCCATGTCGACGGCAATGAAGCTCCGAATCCGCTCGCCGGCCAAGCCGATCAACCAAATCCACATATCAATGCGGGCAATTTAACAATTCAAGTTAGGCTTGGGCAGAGGGTGAGGCTGTGTCGTCGCCAATGAAGAAACAGAAAGTGGTCGCCATCGTCGGAATGCCGGGTGCAGGAAAGGGCTTCGTCTCGAATGCCGCTAAGGCGCGCGGCATGCCTGTGTTCGTGTGTGGTGATGTCATCCGCGAAGAAACGGCGAGAAGAGGACTCCCTCCGAGTCCTGAGAACATGGGGGTTGTGATGCTCGACATACGGCAACAGGAAGGCCCATCGGTGGTCGCTGAGAGGTTGATTCCGAAGCTCGAAGCGTCCCCGTCAGGGGTTGCGATCGTCGAAGGCGTCCGAAGCATGGATGAGGTGAGTGCGTTGAGGAGAAACCACTCGGTGGTGATAGCGGCGGTTCACGCGTCGCCGGAGACAAGGTTCGATCGTCTTCTCAGAAGGGCAAGAGGCGACGACCCAAAGAGCTGGGATGAGTTTGTCGACAGGGACTTGAGAGAACTGCGAGTCGGGATCGGGAATGTCATCGCCTTGGCGCAGGAGATGCTGATCAACGAACGATCGGCAGAGGACTTCCAGGTAGTCTCCGAGCATCTGATTTCAAAGGTAACTGCGAAATGAATGGAATCCAGGCACGTATAGAGGCTCCCCTCAATCCAACGGAAGATCCGGAGAAGGTGTTGCGTGCAGTACACAACCTGTTTCCAAACTCAAGACTCGTCACAGAGAAGGCCGATGTGCGACATTCGAGACTGCATGCAACGATGACTCGCCTTGAGGATTTGGAGAACCTCAAGAGTCTCCTCAAGCAAGAAGCTATCCGGGACGCCGCCCGCAAGATATTGTTCAACAGCATGTCAGGCTCTACGATCGCCGTCTATCTCAACAAACAAGCGGCCTTCGCGGGAAAAGCCTCCTTCTGTGAGCGCTACGACGAATCACCGCTTGGCCCGATCACGCTGGTGATCACGTCTGAAAGCCCAGAACTCGTGATAGATTGGCTGGCCCCGAGCTCACGAACCAGAAGACAAGCAGAAACATAGACTGCCGTTCAAGCCTTGCATGTCTCAGGATAACTCGATTGATTTCAGGTCTTCAGCCAAGAGGCTTCTTGGGAAGACCCTTCTTGCCTCGACGAGGAGCTGCTTCGTATCTTGGTAGATCGCGCTGAAATGTGTCAGGGCAAGATTCTTCGAGCGGCTTCTCTTTGCCACTGTAGCGGCCTCGGCAGCAGTGGAATGCCCGAACTCTCTGGCACGTTCAGATGCATCTGACGCAAACATGCCATCATGCACTAGGAGATCTGATCCTGATGCGAGCCGAATCACGTTTTCGCATGGTCTCGTATCGACTGCGTAAGTGATCTTCAGCCCTTTTCGTGGCTCACCCACAACCATTGACGCATCAATTCTCTTACCGTCGATCCTCACGGGTTTTCCCGTTTGGAGAGTTTTCCAAAGAGGGCCCTTTGGTATACCGAGTTTCCTCGCCTTTGCTGGGTAGAACCGGCCGGGTTTCTCATTCTCGACCAGTGCGTATGAGAGACAAGGGAAATCATGGTCAGCCCACGCCGTCCTGATCATGTACTGGTTGGTTGTCGCTATGGTTCCGGCGCCAACCTCGATCGCTCGAACTGGAAACATCGATCTGAACCCGACTGTTTCCGTCGTGCATTGTACAAACGCCCTAATGCCAGGTGGCCCATAGATCTCAAGATCTCGAGTCCTGCCCATGAACGACATCGAGTGTAGAAGCCCTGGAATGCCGAGGATATGGTCAGCGTGCATATGAGAGATCATCATCTTCATCTCGCGGTTGAAGCCCAACTTTGCGATGAGAAACTGCTTCTGAGTTCCTTCTCCACAGTCAAACATGACCAGTCCTCCGTCAGTCCGGACTGCAAGACTCGGAAGGTTCCTCTTCCTCGTCGGGACGCTGCCTCCGGTTCCTAGGAAAGTCGCCTTCATCCAAGATCACGCAGAGACATCATTTCTTTCTCAGCACGAGGATGCGTCTGGTGAGGCTCCTGTGCATGTACACGCGGTGAGACTCCACGAGCTTGAATCCGGCTGCCCTTGCCATTCTCGGGAGCCGCACGTTGCTCGGGCAACATATGCATAGGTGACCGTTCCCAGAAAGGGTTTCGTATGCTGAGGGCAGGAATTCACGAAGTAGGCTGATCAGTTTCCGCCCACGCGTCGATGCTTCCCGGCCGTATGGTGGGTCCGTCGCCATCGAGTCAGCAGTCCGTATGGACATCTTTGTCGCGTCTTCCACAACAAGTCCGAGGGGCTCCGTTCTGTAGTGTTCTAGATTTGCTTTTGCTCCCCTGATCATTCGTGGATCTGCGTCTGCACCGATTGCTCTGCAGCCTATTGCGGCGGCCTCAAGAAGGATTCCGCCTACCCCACAGAAAGGATCTAGCAATAGCGCTCCTTCTGCGGGTCTGGCAAGGTTCACCATGCATCTTGCAAGTTTCGGCTGCATCGTGGAGGGGTGAAACACGGGCCTCTTCCTGGGTCTCCTTGACGCTATGAGTCCGGGGACTCTGGAGTGAGTCAATTTCCCGAGCATCAGGCCTTGGGAGGAGACGACACAGAGAAATGTGGTATCAGGGTGATCTAGGTCGACTCTAGCGCTTGATTGCTTTCTGCCGATGATTTCGCCAATTTCTCGCTCCAGCGTTGTTCTCTGGAGTTGCTTGAACGCTCTTCCAATTCGCAACGATCGAACCGCATATGAGTTGCTCCCAGCGAGGTGCTTCTCTGGTTCCAGTTTTCGCAATCGGGAAAATAGTCTCTTCTTGCTGGGTCTTGTTGCCGCGATCTCGATTCCGCACTGGTCGTACATCATGCTCCTTTTTGCCACAAAATCGAGCGCTGATGGATCTGCCTCGACCCTGAGCAGTTTTCGTGAAGCCGCTCTCTCCTTGAAGTCCACCCGGCAAGCTTGGAGTATGGCTCGGATCTCAGCGTGAGGGAGAGTGCGGTGTTCTCCGGACACGATGAAGAAGAGCCGTTCTTTCACCAAGTCTTCTTCAACGCTTCAGCGAGCACTGGAGCAATTGAGACAGGATGTGATCCAGGTCCGGTTTCAATCGAGTCGGTGCCGAAGACCTGATCGACGCCTGCGCTTCTGAGAGTCTGCTCAGCGTCTCCGGTGAGGAGTAGGTGTGCACATGCTGCAGTGACGGTCCTTGCGCCTTGCTTCTTCGCAATCTGGGTCGTGTTCGCAATAGTCTTTCCAGTTGAGATTACGTCGTCGACGATTATTGCGTCTCGGCCTCTGAGGTCAACGTCCTTGCTCGACGTGCTGACGGATCCAGTCACCTTGTCCCGTGTCTTCTCAAACCATGCATACTCGGTCCCAAGAGTGGCTGAAACGGTCTCGGCCAGCGGTATCGCTCCGTCATCAGGGGCTAGAACATGCGGATTCCTCAGAGACAGGGTCCTCAGGTACTCGCCTATGATTCTCATACAGGTGAGGTTCTCTGAGTGGATTGTGAAGAACCTAAGCGCCTTGTTGCTTGGCATATCTACCGTCAAGAAGGTTGATGCGCCGGCCGCTTCTACCAGACGGGCGATCGTCCTCGCACTCACAGCCTCTCCGTTCCTGTATGCGTCGTCTTGACGTGCGTACGCAAAGTACGGGACGACCACTGCTATGCGCTTTGCTCCCATTTCTCGAGCGGCATCGACGATGAATAGAAGGTCAATGAGATTCTTGTTCTGCGGAGGGTAGCAGGATTGTATCACAGCCACTTCTTCTCCGGCGACAGACTCAGGAAACCTGATGTAGGTCTCTCCATCCGGAAAGACCTTGTACTCAAGCTGAAGCGGAGATACCCCCATCGCATCTGCTACGCGACCTGACAACACGGGCGATGCCGGACCTTTGACGACGATCAAGCCAGGGCTCACTTGACCGCCATGGCTTTCTCCCCACTAAAATAAGTGACTGAACAGGGGCCTGCACACAGCGATCGTCAAACAAAGCCCCCGCAGCAACCTGAATACTCTGGAGCGGGGCGACGCATTCTATGGGGCTCATTCCAGAGGAGCACAAGGCACACATCAGGAAGGAGCTCTCATCACTCGAACATCCGGTTCGCATTCTCGTCTTCAGCCAAGAAATGGAGTGCCACTTCTGTCGTGAAGCGAGAGAACTGGCCCAAGAGGTTGCTTAGCTCTCCAAGAAGATCTCGGTTGAGGTCTACGATCTCGTGAGGGACAAGAGCGCGGCAACCGAATACGCGATCGACAAAGTTCCTGCAGTCGTTATCGTCGGGAAACGCGACTACGGGGTCAGGTACTTCGGAATACCTGCGAGATATGAGTTTGGGGCATTCATCAAGGATCTGAGAATGGTCTCCAAGGGAGCAACTGAGGTATCCGACAAGTCTCGCATGAAGCTCGCGGCGGTCAAATCGTCAGTTCACATCCAAGTCTTCGTCACTCCAACCTGTCCCTACTGTCCCACGGCAGTGAGTCTCGCTCACCAGTTCGCCATCGAGAGCCCGCAGATCAGCGCGGACATGGTCGACGTGACAGAGTCCCCCCACCTTGGCCAGAAGTACGCCGTCATGGGAGTCCCGAAGGTAGTCATCAATGAGCGCGTGGAGTTCACCGGCGCTCTCCCGGAGGATCAGTTCTTGAAGCACGTCACGGTGGCATCCAGATCTCTCGGCGCCGTCTACGTATAGCTAGAGCAAGAATAGGTCGGACGAATCGGATAGGTTTAGTCGATCTGCTTCTGACCGCATTCCGGACAGAATGTCTCTCCCACTTTCAGTTCGTGTCCGCAGTTCGTGCAGCGTAAAGAGATCGAGACTTCTCGCTTGGGCACGGTTTCGTTTTCCGGAGGGGGAGGAGGTGCTTCTTCGACGCTTGCTGGGGCTTCGCTTGGCGGTGGCGGGGGCGGAGGTGGCTTGATCGCTGATGGTCCAGCTCTTCTTCTCCACAGCAAGAAGGCGGCGGCAACGGCGACGACGGCAATCGCGCCCGCGATCACGTATAGTTGGGTGTAGCTTGTAGTCCAGACAGCGGTCACGGTCTTCGGTCCATCCATCGTGATTGAACCTTTAGGTTCCTTTCCGGTGAAGTCGCCTTTCCACTCAACGAAGACCTGCTGAACTCCGATTCCGACCGGCGAAGTCACTGAGAATGTCGCGGTTGATCCTGACGCATAGTATCCGGCACCTGCTGGGTTTCCGACATCCGACCGCACCGTAAGCAGGAACATTGTATCATACTTTGCGACGACTTTGTGAGGCGCATCCATCACAACGACGAACCCATTCCCGGCCCTCGGAGTCCCGTCAACCGTCCAAGTTGAGAAGGCATACTTGGTGCCTTCAGTTCCTTGCAGCTCCGTGGGTACCGCGGAGATCGATGCAGAGGCCCCAACCGCGAACCAGCCGGCCCCGCTCACTTCGGTGATGCCAGCGGGATCAGTGCTCACTTCCAGGCGGACCTGTTTCTCGTACTTGAACACGTTGGATCCAGTCGTGCCGGCAGTCCAGCTGTTTGAGGCGCAATAGTATCTGTATCCCTCCGCGCCCGTTACGTACTGGTCAACTTGGAAGGTGTGCGAGGTGCCAATCGGGTAGCTCAGATCCTTCACGTCGCCGCCCTTCATATCTGCAACCTTGTTGCTGTCGACGTACAGCGCAGTGGTGACATCGGTTGGCAGTCCATACAAGGAGATGGTGACACTGTATGTGTCCGGTGTGACTGAGAATGAGGCGGTGTCCTGAGCGACTCCGCAGTAGTACGCCATCAGTTCTGCCGTGTAGGTTCCAAGCGGTTCCGCTGCCTTCTTTGTGAAGGTGGCAGGAAGGAAAGCATGAGCGGACGCCCAGACAGTGCCATCCGGTTTCCTGACTTTCAGGAAGTACTCGGCACCGATCATGTTCGTATCCATCTTCAGTGTAACCGTTTCACCGACAATGTATGACGACTTGGTTGATTCTATGTCAACGGTCAATGGGATAGTCACAGGCATTAGGTAGATGACAAGCGAGGCCTGCGCAAGAACAATCCCACCTTCGGAGCCCTGGACAGTCAACTGCCATGCGAACGGTCCGTGACTGCTTTCACCTGGGCAGTAGCTGTCCGGGCTAAGGATTGGGATCGTCAGAGTAGAGGCTACAGACGCCAGTGGAGGAACGACAACTGGGTTTGGCGCAAATGACTCCCACCCCCAGTAGTCAGTGCCTACGAGAGCCAACTGGATCGTGTGCGGATTCACGGGGTCAGTATTGGTGATGACCACGGTGTTTGTCACAAACCCCGTAGGAGGAGCGTTTATCGAGGTCCAGCTAAGAGCTATCGACACCTGCGCGTGTGCTGGTGTGACCAAGGAAGCGGCGCTGGCCACTAGAATGGATAGTATCAACCAACGAGACAGGTTGCGCAAATCAATCCCATCTTTCTTCCGGTCGAGCCTTCGTATATAAGGCTGCAACAGGGCGTTTTCGCGGGAGATTGCCAGATCGGACGTGTCTGAACCTGATAATGGTCGGCATAAGATAGCATAAGCCTACATCGCCTTATTAAAGTATCCCGGCTTGATAGTACATCTTGCCGGCGCGACTTGAGGCAATAGCCAGGGTTGCTCTTCTGTTACTGTGGGCGGCGACTCAGAATAATGCCTTCACATCACATGTGTCTTGCGTAACTCTGAATCCTCATTGTCGCCATTCCTGTCTCACCTGGAGCTCAATAATAAGGCATGCTTGGCTCGTATCTCCAGAAAGAACACGGCGTGGGCGAGTCGGAATCCGGAGTCTAAGAGAGGATCAGGATCAGCACAGCGACTGCTGCTCCGCAAATAGTCGCGATCAGATTGACCACGTTGTTGTCGATGGCCTTGTGTCCTCTAAGAGGGATAGAAGGATTCCCGCAATGTCTGCGGTTCTCAGTAATCTTGCTGCAAACGCGACACTTGTAGATCCCCTGGACTGTCGCGCCGATGACACTATCGATTGAACATCCCGCGAGGCCTGCAATCATCGTTGTCCCGATGAGAACACCCAATGGCCAACCGGCGTTCCCGGACATTCCAAGTAGTCCGGCAGCGACGCCGATCAGGAGCGCCCCAAGCAACGTGGCAAGTTCTCCAAAGATCGAGATGCCACCAGAAGTTCCCGCAGGAACCACCTTTCTCAAATCTGTAATCAATCGCGGGTCAGTAGGGTTGAGAAGCCCAATCTCTGTCGCGAGTGTATCGGCGTTTGCCGTAGCCACTGCTCCCAGAAACGCGGCCAAGATCAGCTCCCGTGGAAAGAACGGGGTGAACAGAACCAATAGTCCAGCAACAGCGCCATTGGCGGCGACATTCGGCCAGCCTCGGGCACCTCCCTTCTCCTGTGCAAAACCTTTCTTGCGTTTGACCTGATACTTGTAATGCGTCATGTAGCTGGAAACCATCAGAAAGACCAAGAGGACGAGAAACCACTTCCACCCGTCGGCAGGGAAGACAAACGTTGCGAAACCTATCAAGAACGCAGTAATGGCGCCCGCACTTTCAAGGACATGCACTTTCCAGGCACCAAGAGCCAGCGCTGCGCAGATGATGCCGGCGATCAGGATAGTCAGCGGCTCTATCATCCTCGTCACTTGTCGCTCTTCTTTTGGCCTCAATCGCAGGTTATTTATCCACAGCACAGCAACCACCGTATATATCACTTAACAAATGGGCTGGAAATTGCAGGTCTCTCTTTTCGATCTGGCACTTGTCGTGGCTGTGTATGTTCTCGTGATTCTTATCATAGGCATATCCGAACTTCTCAGGAAGAAGCTGAGCCTTGGAGCCTACACGACGCGCAGAGCAATCCATCTGCTGTCCGGAGACATAATCCTGCTCATTCCGTTCTTCTCGAGCGTGGTCTACCCCTTGCTGATTCCGATCGGACTCGGGCTGATGATCACTCTCTCATTTGCGCTGCGAAAAGGGAGTTTCATGACACAGACAATGATCGACGAGAAGCGGTACTCGAAACTGCATGCATATGGGCCGGTCTTCTACATCATTTCAGTCGGCATCTTACTTCTTCTACTGTGGAGCCAGAAACCTATCGTGATGGCATCGACGATGGTGATGGCATGGGGTGACGGCGCAGCATCCGCAATCACGCCCTCACTCAAGAGAAGGCACGTCTACCCGATCTCAGACAAGTCACTGGAGGGCTCGTCGATGATGTTCGTCTTCGCGTTCATGGGCGCTTTGCTCTCATACTTGGTGGCCATGTGGACTGGGATCACATCCACAAGCCTGAGCTCGATCATTCTACTTTCTATGATCGGGGCGTTCGCGGGAACAGTCGCCGAAGCGCTGACACTCGGCCCAATAAGGGCATTCGACAATTTCACGGTACCTTTCACATGTGCCGCAGCTCTCTACCTCTTGACGCCAGTGCTGCTGTAGCGTACCTGTCTCTCTCAGGGCGATTGCGAGACATCCTTTCATATCAGAGCCTGTGAACTCTCGCACAGTGGGTTTCTTGGGCACCATTGGTCTCCATTCTCGCGGTGAAGTCAACCTCGAGCAGATCATACAGGGTATCAGGAAACACGCGGAGTCAGCAAGGGCCGGCGCGCTGGTTACGTTCGTTGGCATCGTCAGGGAAGGTCCAGTCGGGCACTCTGCAGGGAGAGTGCGGTTCCTAGAGTATGAAGCGTTCGAAGAAGTTGCAATTCACAAACTGCAGGAACTGCGAGACGACTTGGCCAAGCGAGAAGGTATTGTAGATGTCTCAATTCATCATGTTGTGGACAGACTCCAGGTCGGAGAAGAAAGCCTGATCGTAGCAGTTCTCGGAACTCACCGGAGGTTTGCCTTTCCCGTTCTGGAAGAAGCGGTGGAACGCGTCAAGAAAGAGATTCCCATATGGAAGAAGGAAATCACGTCTGATGACGCCTATTGGGTGAGCGATACAGGCCGTGAAGATTACAAAAGCTACGGTTGACCGCTGGTCTGCGGAATGCGTCTCAGCGGAACCTCGCTCTGACCTCACCCAGGGTGGCGTCCACTTTCTTCTTCCATTCACTGAAACCAGACGGGGCCCTTGGATATTCTTCGTACAATCGGTTTAGTGCGTTCATCTTTGACACTGAATACGCAAGATTCCTGAAAGCGGTCAGCTTCCGAATTCCGAGAGCGACCTTGAGGATCTTATCGGCGAAGCTGCTCTCTGGCACTTCTCCCCCGGAGAAAGCAACAGCCTCCTTCTTCGTCACGAAGTTGCGTAGACCATAGTTGAGCTCAGAATTGTCCAAGGTCTGTAGATAGATTCTGAACACCTCAAGCGCGGCGGTCTTCTTCCCGTACTCCTCAACGTATCTTGTATTGTACTCCCACATGTTCGACTCGCTGACATCTCCGCTCTGCAGTGCAACGGCTGCCACTTCTCCTGCGATCAGGCCGCCTGTTAGTGATGGACCTATTCCTCCTGCGCTTATGGGGTTCGGGAACCAGGCAGAATCGCCGGCTATCATGAATCCGTTAGCGACGAGGCAATCGTTCTGGTGTCTCACGGAAACAGGCCAGGCTCCTGGGAGGTTTCCGTCGTCGGTGACTCTCGTCATGCCTCTGAATAGAGGTGTCTCGCCGATCCACTTGTTCAGCAGAGTCTCCAGTGATTCGGAGGTACGCTTCTGCTGGATGCCGAGCCCAATGTTCACCTTGCTGCTTGCTTTCGGAAACATCCAGAGGTAGCCTCCCGGCGCTCTGCCTGCGTCCAGATAGATATCACAGCGAGACGTGTCAACTTCTTCGCCCTTGGCAAGTCGGGCGATTAGCCGAATCGTCGGCTCAACATCATCTCTATTGATCTCTTTCTCAATGAATGTTGGAATGCTGAGATTGCGTCTGAGTGCCGTGGACATGCCGGAAGCATCAACGACGAGTCTGGATTTGATCCTGAAGGTCCGGCCTCGCCTTGTTTGTTGATCCCGACAGGTGACACCTGTCACAGAATCGCACTTGGTCAGGAGACCGACGGCCTGGGTTCGGTCGTGATACTCGACTCCCTTCTTTAGAGCCTCTCTGAGTAGGCGTCGTGCGAATTTGGGCCTGTCGAGCACCAATCCAGCTCCTTCGAATGGATGACTCACCTTTCTATCCGGCGAAGAGACCATGATCGCTTTGACTCTGTTCTCAATCTCCGACGGTCCGAACTTGATGCCCAGTCTCTCTTGTACGAACCTCGCATGATGTTCGCCCATGGCATCGCCGCATATCCATCCATGCGTTGTTTTCTTGCCCACTTCCTTGCGTGGGTTTCTGTCGATCAACAGGACCCTCAGTCCTTTTCCTCGGGCTCCGAGCGCGGTGGCTGCCATGCAACCGGCAACACCTGCCCCGACCACGACTGCGTCGTACTCAGGCTTCATGGAGGACCACCACTGTGGGTACCGACGATACTGAGGATGCCAATTTAGCCTTTCTCGAATCGTGGATCGGCTGGTCGGCAATGTCTCTCCTTTCTCCTGGGTCGCGGAGAGTTGAACGCAGTGATACGGAAGATGGAATGTGTTGCGCGGTCGATCCGGTCTGGGGAACCGCTCAGGGTGGACGTAAGTACTGTATTCACTCCTCCTTCCTCATCATAGACAAGAAGAATATACGTTCCTCCGACTCCTTGAGAGGCAAGTAGGAGAGAGGAAGCAGACCGAATGAGAACGATTACGTTTGACACCATTGCCGAACAGACGAAGCGGATGTGCATCGATGCGACATACAACCTGAGCGATAGGATGGTGAAGAAGTTCCAATCCGTGCAACAGGCTGAAGCTTCTCCATTGGGGAAGGAAGTGCTTCAGCAATTGATCGAGAACGCGCGGGTTGCACGAGAGGGGAACTACCCGATATGCCAGGATACTGGAGATGCTGTATTCTTCGTGGAGCTGGGTCAGGATGTTAGGATCGAAGGTGGAGGGCTGATCGACGCGATAAACAAAGGAGTAGCGGATGGTTATCGTGAGGGATTCCTCCGTTTCTCGATGGTCGCAGATCCATTAAGGCGCAAGAACACGGGCGACAACACGCCAGGAATGATCACGCTGCAGCTTGTGCCCGGTGACAAGCTCAAGCTTTCATTCTTGGCCAAAGGCGGCGGCTGTGAGAACATGAGTGCATTCAGAATGCTAACGCCTGCCGACGGAGCAAGAGGCGTGAAGGATTTCGTTGTAGGTGTGGTCAGGAATGCGGGTGGGAATCCTTGTCCGCCCGTTGTTGTCGGTGTTGGTTTAGGGGGAACGTTTGACCAGTGTTGCATGCTCGCTAAGAAGGCACTGCTCAGAGAAGTTGGCGAGAAACACTCGGACCCTTTCTACGCTCAGCTGGAGGCAGAGCTCTTGGATGAGATCAACAAGCTTGGCATAGGGCCCATGGGGCTGGGCGGCAGAACCACCGCCGTGGCGGTTCATATCGAAACTCTACCGTGCCACATAACAAGCCTCCCTGTTGCGGTCAATATGGACTGTCACGCGCATCGACAGAAGAGCGTGGTCCTCTGAGGAGTTGATTGCATTGCCAGCTAGTGTGAGAACGGTCAACTTGAAGCCGCCCCTGACTGAGGCAGATGTGTCGAATCTGCAGATCGGTGACAAAGTGCTGATCGAGGGCACGATATACACCGCACGTGATGCAGCGCACAAGCGGCTTTTCGAGCTGATCGACGCAAACAAGGAACTCCCCTTCGCGTTGAAGGGGCAAGTGATCTACTATGTCGGACCCACGCCACCTCGTCCCGGAAGGCCGATGGGATCGGCCGGCCCGACGACATCCTACAGGATGGACACGTACGCGCCAAGATTGATGGAGCTCGGAATCAAAGCCACGATAGGAAAGGGACCCAGGGCGCCAGCGGTGATCGAGGCGATGAGGAAATTCAAAGCTGTCTACCTAGTTGCGATCGGAGGCACTGGTGCACTGCTTGGCAGGCTAGTGACCAAGTCGGAGACGATAGCCTTCGAGGACCTCGGGACGGAGGCAATTAGGAAGTTAACCGTCAGCGGCTTCCCGGCGATAGTGGCAAATGACGTTCGGGGAAGAGACATCTTCACCGAAGCAGTGGCAAAGTATGCCGTGAAGTGATGTCGTGGTCCTAGGAGACCGGAGAGTACAAGAGCCCCAACTCGTCCGCGAGGCCATACGCTTCCTTCATTTCTTCGGCTAGGATTCTTCTCGTGATTTCCGGGTACTTGGAAGGCTCGGCACAGACCCTATGCTCTGGGCGATACTGCCCCATTATGTTCACAAGGGCTCTCGGACAGTGCTTCGATATCCAACGTAGCACAGGTTTCGTACAGCACTCGAGATGGTTGGGCATGACGAGATGCCGTATGATCATTTCTCCACTTGACTGAGCGGCCTCGTGGTTTCTTGAGACGGTTTCGAAGTAGCGTGGGACTTTCGAGAGTCTGATCGCGCATTTGTCATTTCCGTATTTGAAATCTGGCAGCCAAATGTCAATGAGATCCGCGAGTATCTGCATCGTCTCCTCTGAGCAGTACATGTTGCTGTTCCACAGCATCGGAACATTCGCGTCCAGCTGGTTCATTGCTCCAACTATCGTGTGGAGGTTGGGGGTGGGTTCTCCTCCGACGAAGTTGATGTTCATAGCACCATCGGTTCTGAGGTTCTTCATTATGAGCGAAAGTTGCCGCGTGTCGACTGGTGCGCCGCTTGATGGGTCCTGCGAGATGTCCCAGTTCTGACAAAAGACACATCTGAATGTGCATGAGCTGAAGAATATCGTGCCTGATCCACCTCTGCCCACCAGAGGCGGTTCCTCGCCATGGTGTGCGAACCATGTGTTGACTCGGCTTGTCTGGTTGAGCTTGCACGCGCCCCTCTTTGTGTCGGCGACACGATCGACCCTGCATTTCCATTCGCACAGTGTGCAGCTGCGAATATTCCGGCTGAGAAGAGTGGCCTTCAGATCCAGAAAACTCGGGTGAGCCACAGGAAGAACTGCGAGATCTCGATTTCCTGAATCGACTTCACGCAATAGGTCAGATGTCGTAATCGCAAGCCGGGCGTGCTCTCTCCAGAGGAATCCGTCGGATGCCTTGGTTAGATCAGCATCGCACCTCACGTGTTTGGTTATCAGGTACTTTGCGGGACGAATATCGTTCGAGACTCTCTCATACCATGAGAGTCTCTTATGCATCTCTTCCAGTTCGCGAGAGGTGGGGGGTGTGATGCGCAAGCATCTGCACAGTGCCGGGTTTCACGATTCGCCGTTATAGAGTTGTCCAAGCCATATCGCCTAGATCCGCGGCGGCCTCAACTCATATATCTGCCCATGACCTACCGTGATCGTCCAGTTGCATTAGGATTCGGTTAGGCCCCGACGGGGCTGTTTCATATGCCTAGGGATTTCGAGAAAGCTTGGAGAGAGCGTTTGGTCAAAGCCAACCTAGACCTGATCATACTCCGTCTACTCAAAGCGAAGCCTCGCTGGGGATATGAGATCAACATGGCCATCCGTGAGAGATTCAAGGTATACCTGAGCGCAGGGACATTGTACCCCTTGCTCCACTCGCTCGAGGACGGTGGTCGCATCGAAGGAGTCTGGGAATCCGAGAAAGGGCGAGGTCGCAGAATCTACCGCATCACGCAGGGTGGCTTGGAGTTTCTGTCTGCAGGCGAAAGAATGACAGCAGATCTTGTCAGGCTTGTGCAAACGATGCAAGACGAACTGCAACAGCCGTGACTTCCCATACGGCGCCCAGCTCTGCGCAGGCAAAACTGATATCTAATAGACGTTCCCACAAGGGCGCGAGACATCGCGGGGACTGAATGCTGAGTCGTTTCATAGCAGCTGTACGTGGAAACGCGATCGCTCGTGTTCTCATTCTCGTAGCGATCGTGTTTGCGACGACCTATGGTGCGATGGCAATTGCCAGCGTCGCCATGGGGACTCCGTCACCGCTGGTGGTCATTCCGAGCTCGAGCATGGTCCCCACGCTGAACATCGGAGACATAGTGTTGGTTAGAGGAGTCGATCCGAAGACCATCACAGTCGGCACGATCATCATCTTTCGAAGCCCCACTAGCTCAATCGACATCATACATCGCGTGGTTGAAATAGTTCAAGTGGATGACACGTTGTACTTCGTGACGCAGGGAGACAACAGACTGACAAACCCTTCCCCAGACCCATATTCGCCGGGCGTGCCTGAAGGGAACGTGAAGGGCGTCTTCGCCGGTAAGATCCCTTACCTCGGATATACCACCCTGGCGCTCAGTGGTCCGCTTGGAATGGCCGTCATCGCCTTCCTGATCTTTCTCATGATTGTCTTCGAATACTACGACTCAAGAAAGAAGGCGGAGCAGGAGGCCCGCCCGACCAAGTAGTCTCGCTCGTCGATCCCACCCAGACTCCACACCATTTGGGGTCGTCGGTGCACCGCCAGATCGCATTTATATAGCCTTCATTTATGAACGGCGGCTTAAATACTGCTGAGGTGCGCGCGTCTGGCCAAACACAAAGCGCTTATCAACATTGAAAACGTTGTCGCCTCTGCTACTCTGAAACAGAACATAGACCTGAACTCAATCGTGCGGGTCTTCCCTGGAGTCGAGTACAGACCTGAGCAGTTCCCAGGGCTCGTTTACAGGCTCAAGAAGCCCAAGACTGCAACTCTGATCTTCAGCTCTGGGAAGATGGTATGCACAGGAGCGAAGTCGGAGAGGCAAGCAAGAAAGGCAGTCACAAAGGTTGTGGATGAACTGAAGAGGAACGGCATTGTCATCTTGGGGAAGCCGGAGATCCAAATTCAGAACATAGTTGCCTCAGTCGGGCTGGGAGGCAACATCGACCTTGAGAAGGCGACGTACTCCCTGAAGAGGACGATGTACGAGCCCGAGCAATTCCCCGGCCTGATCTACAGAATGGACGATCCGAAAGTTGTCATACTCCTCTTCGCCAGCGGGAAGCTCGTCTGTACTGGAGCAAAGAAAGAGGCAGAGGTTCATAGGGCGGTCACCAAACTGCAAGAAACACTCGAAGAGAAAGGATTGATAACCTACGCGTAGTTTCCTTCAACGTCGGTTGGAAGCCACCGTACTGATGGTACTGCGTTAGGCATCCCAACGCGCACCGGATCTGTGGCACTGCGATGTGGCGGCCTGCGAAGATTGTCGAAGCAATCAGTGGAGATGGTGCGGCTTGAGTAATTCATACTACGAGAGAGCCATGCATCACCCAATCAGCTCACGCTGGCACAGTAATTGCGTTGGACTCGTGAGGTCACTGATGCTTGGACTCGATGACATGAGACACCTCGACGTTGGCTGCGGTGACGGCGTGAGGATCAGGCTGGCCAAGCCCGCCGGGAAGATTGTGGGCGTGGATACTGACCGGGCCATGCTCGAGGCTGCCAAGACAAGAGGAATCACCACTTATCAAGAAAGCGTCGAGTCGCTACATTTCAGTAGCGAGTCGTTTGAACTCGTGACAGCGATAGAGGTATTCGAGCATATCGAGCACCCCGTACTTGCCTTTGCTGAGATCCAAAGAGTCTTGAAGCCGCGTGGCTTCTTCATATGTGTCACTCCCAACGATTCATTCCTCTTCCAAACCCTCTGGGCGCTGTGGACGAATGTTGGTATGGGGAGGTTTTGGAAGAGCAGGCATGTTCATGACTACTCACTCTGGGGCCATACGAGAACGGGCCTGAGCTTGGTTGACTACTTGAGAGATGCAGGATTCAGGCCGGAGAGAACTGCCTCGACGAATCTCGGCATGGTAGTGGGAGTGAGGAGCATCAAGGTGTGAAAGCCTTGGGGAAACACGATCATCCCGGACTGGTCCCACGCACGAGCCATCTTCGGGGGCTCTGACTCTTGGGTCAGGGATCCGGCCGTTGGCCTTCTGTGCCAAAGGAACTGCAAGCGATCCTGATAGCGGTGACAGTGGTCTTTGCGTTCAACGTGTGGGAACATTCTCCAATTATCGTGCCCAACCACTACAGTGACATTGTCTCGATATACTACCGGGAAGGCATCGGGAATGGCAAGCTCAGCATTCCATACGTGGATTATGTCTTCGAGTATCCTGTACTGGTGGGGGTGCTTGTGTCTGCTGCTGCTATGCTTGCAAGGTCATCGACGCCCGACTTCCTCCTCAGCATGGTTCGCTACAAGCTGATCGTGGACTTGGTTCTCTATGCCTTCACTCTGATCTTGACGGTATCCCTCTACAAATTCGTCACGCGGAACCGGACAGAATCAAAGAGAATCTGGCAAGCATTCATTGTGATGCCTTCTCTTCTGATGTTCGTGGACTACAATTTCGACATAATCGCTATTGCTTTCATGATACTCGCGCTATACCTGTTCACCACAGGCAAGCATTCGGCCTCGGCGTTTTCTCTCGGGCTGGGAGTGTGCGCAAAACTCTACCCCGGCGTTCTGCTTCCGGCGTTCCTCGCCGCCTTGCCGTCATGGAGATCGCGGGGAAGATACTTGGGCTTCACAGTCGCGGTCTTTGCCGCAGCCAACCTCCCGTTCATGCTGATGAGCCCCAACACATGGTTCGGAACTTGGGATTTCCTCTCAGGTTGGGGGATCGAAAACTCATGGTTGATCTTCTGCTTCGGTCAAATGGATCCGCTGGCTCACTACGTTGGATTCGCGGTGCTTCTGTATCTGGTCTACAAGATCATGATCGAGACTCGCCATAGAGAATTGCCGGGCGAACAGAGGCTGGTCGTCAGGTCCTTTCTCCTGAGTCTTGCTTGGCTTCTGGGATCTTACATCGTGACGCCTCAAATGGCGCTCATCCTGCTGCCGTTCTACGTGCTGATACCCACTATTCCGCTCATGGGAGCATACGCATCGGACACCTTGAATGCGTTGATCATGGCATTCTGGTTCACTGAGATGAATGCGGGGAGAAACCCGATCGCTCCCGACAACCCAATCCAATGGATCGCTCTGGCGAGGCAGCTCATCTGGCTGGCCTTGCTCGTCCAATTCCTATACCCTTCAAAGATAAGTCGCTGGGTTAGACAGCTAGTGAAGCCTCTCAATCGGTAGATTCCGCTGCGCCTTGCTTCTCGCGAGTCGAAATCATCCAATGAGACTCCATCGCCTCTTCTTCTTGTTCGTGAGTGGGCAACATGGCAAGGGGACGATCAGAGTCTGTCACATATGATCGGCGGCTCATTCGCCTGACAAGTGCTAATGCATGTGCAGGTCAGTACTGCAATACTAGCAGCGGATGGGGCAAAGATGCACACTTTCAGGTGTGGCTAGGCTAATATGGCTGCGCAGGAAGTCGATCACCGCTGTGTGCGAGATGCCAGACGAATTAGAGCAAATCAGAGCGCGTAAGATCGCCGAAATGGCGAAGCAGCCGTCTGGGGGTGGGCGATTGTCTCAGACGCGCATGCCAGTGGAATTGAGGGACGACGATTTCAAGTCAACGATGGAAGAGAATCGTCTTGTGGTGGTTGATTGTTGGGCCGCTTGGTGCTACCCTTGCCGTTTGATCGCTCCGGTTGTGGAGGAGTTGACTGGCGAGTACGGTTCCGCGGCTCTGTTTGCCAAACTCAATGTGGACGAGAATCCCTTGACTGCCTCGGCTTACGGTATTCAAAGCATCCCTACAATTCTCATCATCAAGAACGGTGTCGAAGTTGACCGAATAGTGGGAGCCGTGCCAAGGGAGCAGATGGAAGCGGTCATCAAGAGACACCTCTGAGGGTGGGTTTCCTTCGGCCGAGTGGCTACGGAATCTTCAGCCGTCACCCGGCATTCCGCCCGGGTCCACGGAGGTCACATTGCCTCGTGGGCATTTGCTCTCGCAGGGACAGTATGTCATATCTCTGGGCATCACTGTAGGTTGAGCAGTCGGTGGTGCATGTGGAGAAGTTCGGCGTCGCAGGCTACGGCGGCAGAGGCAGACTCATTGCCCGCAAACTGGTCGATCTCGGGTTCGAGGTTCTTGGCGTCTATGATATGAATCGGGCTCAGCTCGCAGACGCCCCGTTCAGGAAGTTCACAGACCTTGGCGCCCTTCTAAAATTGGACATTGACGCCGTGGCGGTTGCCACGTGGCCGTCAGGTCATGCTGCAACCGTCACAGAAGCCCTCGAGCGCGGGGTTGACGTTCTGGTGGAGAAACCCATGGGGGCCGACCTCAATCAGAGCATGCAGATCATGGATGGGCAGAGGCGCTCGGGTAGGCTAGTGGTCGTCGGCTATGTTGAGCGCGTCAACCCTGCGATAACGAAGCTGCAAGAGGTTGCTGACCTCGGAGAGGTGATGCGATCAAGGGAGACTCGGATCGGCATGTCTCCCACGACAGCTGATCGAACGGGGGTCCTCTTGGACCTGAGCTCCCACGGCATTGACATCGCTTTCCATCTCTTCCACGCCGAACCGAAAGTAAGGAGCGCGACTCTGACAGTTGAGCGGAAAGGAGAACCTGAGTATGAATGCCTGCTTGAGCTCGACTACGGGGAGACTCGTTCATATGTGGAGACTAGGCGCGCAAACATGCGAAGACGTCGCCTCGAACTCGAAACCGACACAGAGTACTACGAAGTCAACTACACGCCAGCAGGGCTCAAGATAGGTTTCGCTCCGCCGAAGCTCCGTAAGAGGCCGCAGAGTTTTGAGGATCTGGAACAACTTTCAAGGAACGTCGAGACCGCTTTTGATGTCCCAAGAAAGGAGCCGATCAAAGTCATGCTCGAACTGTTTGCTGAATCTCTGAGGAAGGGCAAGGTGCTTGAGCCGCTTTGCAGCGCCGAAGAGGCGTTGGTCACCGCGAAGGCAATCGACGAGGCCAAGAGAATGGCCACCTATAGGTTCGTCAAGAAAGCTAGTCCATGAATCAGGAACTAGAGTGTCAGCGAGAGCTGGTTTGATACCTGCGGATGGAAGCCGGCCGCAACTGGCTTGGTTATTCGCTTGGCACGTCGAAGTGAAGCATCGCTTTGTTCTCGTCACGGAAGATCGTGGTCATGGGCACCCCGATCATGAATGTCTCGATTCGCCCCCTTGGACGAACATGTATCCAGATGCTCTCTCCCCATGTCTGGGTGTCCACATTCTCGATGAGGCGGCGGAAGACTCTGCGTATGATCGGAGAAGCATGAGTGAGGGCAGAATTCGCCTCAGCATCGTCAATGGGAACGATCGTGGCAGTGCCCCTGAATTGAATGCTGCGTGGCGGAGCTGGGATGATGGGCCACGGCACAGGAATGTGCACCCCCACGTGGGGGCTACGACGGATGTTACGAGCCTTTGCGGTCTTCGCGCTGGTTGGGATGTAGAGATCCAAGCCGCGAGCAAAGTAACTAACGCCTGCGACATGAGGGCCTCGCTGCCCTTGTGTGGCCAGCACGCAGAAGCTGCGCTTGGCAACGAGCCTGACAAGGTCATCGAGGCTGTAGGTCACACGAATCAATCCCGACGCATTTCTACATTCATTTCCTTTTGAGGATTGTCCTCCACAACATCATGTCCGCATTTGGCTAGTGATGACGCCGGGTTCGGAGATAGCTCGAGAGGGCTGATCTGCACGATCGCTCAGAGACGGAACCGACGAAATGTGGGTGGCTCCCCCGAGATCCGTCTGGGTGAGGAACCTGGCGTTCAGCCACAATACGAGTGGCTTGTTCGCAAGCTTGTGTGTTACAAGCAAAGATGAGGTCCCCCGCCTTGGTGGTTCCCCGGACAAACAGTACAGGCCAATGGACCAAGTGGTCGGGTCGTCTTCTGAACTCCACACTGTCAAGGAGCGCATGAGTAGAATCGAATCGCTGCTCGGCCAGATCATTTCGCCCGAAGAGCACGCGTCCCTCAGTAACCAGTCATCATGTTCCGTATCGTGAGCGTGGCGCCGGGAGAGGGATTTGAACCCTCGCGGCCCCAAAGGACCACAGGCTTTCTGTCTCAGATTCCAGGCCTAGGCTCCCTGACTTGGGATCTGCCCCGTACCAGGCTCGGGAATCCCGGCGTGCAACTGTCGAGCGTACCATTGGGGACTTGTGTCAGCTGTCATAAACGTTCTCATGGGAGTGAGCCACGTAGCGAACTCGCCATCTTTCAGGCGCGCCACATCTTAGGATAGGTTCCGCGTGGCATGATAACCCTCGTCACCTTGGAGGCTATTCCTTTCTCTTGATGAATTATCGAGTCGCTGGACAGCGTGCTCTTTGCCAAGGCGACGGCCTCGCCTTTGAGAGTGAATATGGCAACTGTTGAGTCCTTTGGAAATGGATCCTCCAGGTCAACGATGCCCGGAACTGCCAGGCTCGCGCCGTGACAGATCGCGTCAACGGCGGAGTCTCGAATGTGAATCTTTGGTGTGTACTCAAGCGCTTCTTCTACAGGTCTGACAATCCTTCTGATGGCCGTCTCGTCTCCTTCTGCGAGTCTTGCATGAGCGTCCACAAGTTCATGGAGAGTGTTGAGTCCAACTAACTCTGTGAAAGGTCCTGATCTCGTTCTCCTGAGTTCTTGCATGTGGGCGCCGACACCAAGTACCTCCCCAATGTCAGAGCAGAGCTTTCGAATGTACGTTCCTGCTTGGCAGCCGATTCTAAAGAGCACACGGTTGCCGTCCCTCTCCAGGAGATCGGAGTAGTAGATCATCCGCTTCCGGGACTCCCGCTTGACGGAGGATCTCAGAGGCGGCTTCTGGTGTATCTCCCCGGTGAACTCGCCCAGTACCGTGCTTAGGTCACTGTCGGGGACCGGGCCATGGAGGACCATCATGCACACGTACTCTTTGCCCGAATCCAGAAAGGCTTGGACTACCTTTGTTGCGTCTTCAAGAGCGACCGGAAGCACGCCGGTTACTTGGGGATGTTCCCAGCAGAGACTGCTTCTAGGGTCCCGCCGTGACCGGCATGTTCGACTTCCAGAATCCTCTTTGTCCACGCGGCAACCTCGTGACTGGAAGGTCCAGCTGGCTTGTCAAGGTTGACCATGCCCAAATGTATGTGCTCTCGGATAGGTCGATCCAAGGGGGCGTGTCCATGCTTAGGATCGGAGGACTCCTCACACTTTCGGACGACTGCCCGTTTCACTTCCCACGGGGGGGAGACTCTCACATCAAGCACCGACTAAACTGTGTCAGGGGGCATAATAAGAGAAGTTCTCCTCGTCATGAATCTATCAAGTCGGCGCAGAAATCGCAGGAAGCGACGTGTTCAAGTCTGCAATGAAGTGTGCCCAGGATGTGCGCGGGGCCACACGTGCTATGGCTTTACCTCGGCCTTCATGAAGCTGGTCTTCTTCGCTTTGTCAATTGCCTTGGTGACTTCATCGTCGGTGGAGCCTTTCTTTATCTCGATTCTCTCATGTGTCGCTTCGAGGTGTTGGATGTTCACACGGCGCCGTTTGACTTCAGTGAGTTTGGGTGGGCCGGTGATCAATGCGAAATTCTTGTCGACTATATCCAGGACGATGCATTTCTTTCCGGCCTCTCTTCCTGAGAGCTTCACACATATTCTTCCGATATCGAAACCTGCCATGTCGGTGCCACCAAGTTGGCGGGTCTGCTTAGATGAATCGATGTACTAATAAGCTTACCACAGCGAGCACTTGCAGCGCAGTCGCCTTGGTTTATTCCTGTCGGGATTGAGAGATTATCTTGCGAATACGGGTCATCAGTTCCTTGGCTGTGCTCTCTACGGTTCGGTTCCCCGTGTCAATCACAAGGTTGTACGGTGACATGTCGTCTATGTCGATTCCGTAGTACCTCTTGTATCTCTCTCGCTGGATTTGCTCGCGTTCCAATGTCTGTTTCTGGGCGGTCTCATAATCCACATGATCTCTGTGTGCAATCCTAGCGAATCTGGCTTCGTCAGGAGCTTTCAGGTAGATGCGCACCTGAGCACGATCCTTCGCCATCCATGCCGCGAGCTGACCCTCGACCACGGCGTTCCCTTTGGCTGCTTGGGCTGCGCTTCGCTCGTCAAGCAGGCGATCAATCTCTGGGGATTCGGCTGCCTGTCGACTCAGCTCTTCGAGGGTGACTCCTTTCTCCTTTGCGAGATCTCTGAACAACTGCCCTGCCGAGACGTATCTGAGACCGAACTGCTTTGCGATCATCTTAGCATAGGTGGATTTGCCTGTTCCGTGTGGTCCCCCAATCGTGACGACCAAGCCCATCTAGGTGGGGCTCCGGACTTTCGCCCTAAGCAGACTCCTCAGGCATGATCCACAGATGCTTCCGCCGTGCAGTCTAGAAGGAGATCGAGCGCTTCCGGGCAGGCGTTGATGCCTAGCGAATGCGGTTCCATGTAGCACCTCGCCGCACACTCTACATCGTGCCCTCCCTTTCCGCCGCCTGCGGTACCTGATCGTGTGTCTTCCTCCTGGTAGTCGTATTACGGTTCGCTTGGCTGATCTCGATCTCCTTGATCGAACGGGCAACTCAAGTATCCTCCGGGTTGATTCCGAATAGTCTCGCCAATGGTAGGCTGATCGTGAACGAGCATATCAAGTACCAGTAGAAGAAGGACAGTTCGGTTCCGGCGAACGGTATCTGGATCGGCGAGAACGCCACAACGATCTGGCCAAAGGAGCCACTGAGTATGATCCATACGATCCAGAAGGGTATGATGAACAAGAAGCTGACCTTCATCCTATCGAAGGTCACTTGGGTTTGGAGCTTCATCATTGCCTGCTGCTTCTTTGTGAGCTTCGCCAATAGCTGCTTGTCGTTGCTCTTCCTAGCCTTTTCCAGTTCTTTCCTAAAGGCAGTGACTTCTCTGGTCACTGTTGCGGCACGTTTGACATCGACGAGTAGTCTGTTTGATGCTGTAGACACCAGAGCAAGTCCTCCCGCCATCGCCAGGGTCAGCAGAGTTGAGGCCGGGATTTCGTGATACGGTAGGAGGGATGCCATCAGGATGTTCCAGATCGTGTCGATAGGTTCCAACTTCTATTCACCAAGGAATGATCTTGCCGCCGGGTACAGCTCGGTGATCCTCTCGCGAACTAGGATCTGATAGTATTGTTCTATGATGCCCACGGTCAGTAGGATTCCAGTTCCTGAGCCGAATGCCCCGAGGAAATCCGCCGAAGCTGCGATCACGCCGATGATTATCGCCCCGACTATTGTGACCACCGGGATGTATCGCTCAAGGAGCTGCCGGATAGGCATCTGGGAGCGTCTGAAACCCTCAATCTGCATGCCCGAATCCAGCAGTTGCTTGGCAACAGTGTTAGAGTCCATTCCTCCCACCTCAACCCATGTCACGGCGAAGAAAATACAGAAAGCGACAAGGAGACCAGCGTAGACGGCAGCTCGTATGGGATCCTCCATCACGCCGGACAAGCTGTTAGGGGGCACCACATAGTACACCAGTCCCCCAGTAGGCTGGTACTGACTACCTGAGGTCGTGAACTGGCCGATCAAGTTGAGCCAGAAATTGGTATTTGTCTGATTGTATCTCGACCAAATGATCTGCGAAATGAAATAGATGTTCCCAAACAGTGCGGCTGCGAATATCACCGGAATGTTTGAGACGTAAAGCAGTTTGAGGGGGAACTTGCCTTTGAACCCACGATACTTTGCGTATGAGACCGGTACTTCCACTCTCAGCCCGTTACAGTAGATTATGACGGCGAAGACCGCGAGGGTGGTAAAGAAGGCGATCATGTCAGGTAGCCCCTGTCCGCGGTAGAAGACGTCCGACAGGGCGTTGCCACTTATGATTCCCTGTACGAACGCGATCAAGGCACCGTATAGCTTTCCGTCGCCCATGGGCCCCATCGGTGATACAGACTCCCACCAGATCGCCTGAGCGACTCCGGCAGCAATGAAGAGGCTGATTCCGCTTCCGAGGCCCCATCCTTTCTGTAGCAGTTCGTCTAGCAACATCACGATGATGCCAGCTGCAACAAGCTGGCCCAGTATGATGATCTGTGTCTCGAGGTTGATCTGGCCGTATGTGCCGCCAACGATGTACGCTGAGGCCTCGAATACTGTCATGACTACCGCAAGTATCTTGCTGGCGCTCGTGAACATCGATCGATCCTCAGGGTTGGTCATGTCGATGTTTACCATGCGCGAGCCAGCGAGAACTTGGAGTATGAGGCCGGCCGTGACGATGGGCCCGATGCCCAGCTCCATAAGTGTGCCTCGGTTTGAGGCGAAGATGACTCTGAGCGCTCCGAGGGGATCCTGTTGGGACATCCCCTGAGTCCCGTACAGCGGCGTGTGTGACATCACAAAGTAGATTATGAGAGCCATCGCGGTCCAGAATATCTTCTCGTTGAAGGCAACCTTCCGATCAGGGGCCGATATGTTTGGAAAGAATCGCGCTAGCGGCTTGAATAGCTCTATGAATCGAACCAAGAGGCCAAGCTCCTAGGCAGTGGGTTTCTCGATTTGGCCTCCGGCGGCCTCGATCTTTCTTGCGGCGGACTTCGAGAATTCGTCAACCCTAACGACTACAGGGCCCTGAATCTTCCCGGACCCCAATAGCTTCGAATATCCCAGCGATCGCAAGTCCAACAGTTTCTTTCCTTCGTGCTCGGACACAGCACGCGCATACTTCGGGTGGGTAAGCATATCTTCGAGCTGACCCACGCTAGTGACCAGCCTGTCCTTTCTTCCCAGTCGCGGTAACAGGCGTTTCCTTCCAAGCTCGATCTTGTACCTGATCACCGCACTCTTCTTGTGTCTGAATCTGCCAACCTTTCCATGGCCACCCAGCATTCCGCTTCCTCGGTGCTGTCCAGAGGTCCCCCAGCCATGAAATCGGCTGCCGCGAAACCTTCTCACTTTTCTCTTGCGTGTTGCCATCTAAGGTTCCTCTGACAATGTGGCTTGCGAATATCCGATCTCCCAGTTCGGAACCACTGAGACCGATGCTGTTTAGATAAAGGTTTTGTGAACTCTCAGGACGAGCCCGCAGGTACGGTCGAAGAAACGACAATTCGAACGGGACAGTCTGCATCTGCTTTTCTCGTTCCTCTGTCGTCTCTGGCTTTCAAGTGATCTCGGGCAACTCGGGGCCAAGACCGGCAATGCGGAGCGTGCCTACAGATGCGCGTCAGGGAGAGGGTGCGAGCTCACTTTCTGAGTCTTCGCTGTAGCCTCTGAATCATGTCCTTGGTCATTCTTGAAAGATCGTAGGTAGGATTCCAGCCCCATTCCTCTCTGGCCGCGGAATCGTCTAGGGATCTCGGCCAAGAATCCGCTATTGCCTGTCGATAGTCGGGTTTGTACTCGCATTGAAACTCAGGAATGACCGTTCTGATGGATTTGGCAAGTTGCCCTGCCGAGAAACTCATCGAGTTCACGTTGAAAACACGATGTTTCAATTGCGTTCCGTCTGCTTCGGCTAGGTCCATCAGTGCCTTGATGGCGTCGGGCATATACATCATTGGCAGAACTGTGTCTTCGCGCACAAAGCATGTGTAGCGTCTCCCCTCCACGGCAGCATAGTAGATTTCGACAGAGTAATCCGTTGTCCCCCCTCCGGGCAAGGTCTCACTGCTGATGATTCCAGGAAGGCGGACAGATCGGTTGTCAACGCCAAATTTCCTGAAATAGTAGTTGCCTAGGAGTTCGCAGCACACCTTCGTCACGCCATACATGGTTGTCGGCAGCAACACAGTGTCGTTGGGCGTGTTGTCTCGGGGAACGTCTGAGCCGAAGACTGCGATCGAGCTCGCTGCGACAAGGTGCCTGAGCTTGTGTTTCCGAGTCACCTCTAGGGCGTTGTAGAATCCGCGCATATTGACTTCGTAGCAGAGTTGAGGGTTGAGTTCGCCGACTGCTGACAGAATTGAGGCCATGTGGTATATCGTGTCAACTTGGTTGTCGACAACTGTCTTGGCCAGCTGCTCTTGATCTAGGACGTCGAGGTACTGGAATGGCCCGGACTCGCGGAAGTCCGTCGTCGGCTCCCTAGCGTGTCCCGCTGCTATCACTTGGTCTCTTCCGTACTTCATTCGAAGTGCCTGGACGAGCTCAGTTCCTATCTGCCCCACAGCACCGGTCACGAGTATCCTATTCACCGAAGCCAACTCTCGCGTTTGATGGATTCGATTGGCTATTGTCAGGCATGGCAGTCAGAGCCCCCGAGAGCGGCTCCGCGCATGCCACGATATCTGACATCGGCAGGCAGTGTCCTCTTATGCTTTCTCTCATGCACATCCTTGCCGAACGAGTCGTCGGTCGAAATCCTATTATTGACGGCGGTTGTGCTGATTTCCGTTCTCAGATTGAATCCTGCGAGGGGTTGTCTTAGGCATGTCGCAAGAGAAGCTCGCCTTCCTACGGGAAGAGTACATGAATCTTGAGGCAGCGGGCCTCAACTGGAAGCTCCGGACGCTGCAGGGGAATAGTGCACCTCACTGCGTGGTTGACGGGAAGAGGGTCATCATGCTCTGCTCGAACAACTACCTGAATCTGACGAACCATCCCAAGTTGAAGGAGGCTGCGAAACGAGCGATCGACACGCACGGCGTAGGCTCAGGCTCAGTCAGGCCGATTGCTGGGAACATGGACCTCCACCTCGAGCTTGAGAAGAAGCTTGCGGAATTCAAGCATGCAGAGGCTGCGCTCGTGTATTCGACAGGGTTTGCCGCAAACGCAGGCCTGATCCCTCAACTGGCAGGCGAAGGCGATTTCATACTAAGTGATGAGCTCAATCACGGAAGCATCATAGATGGAGTTCGGCTGAGCCGGGCGGAGAAGGGAATCTACAAGCACTGCGACGTTAGGGATTTGGAGAGAGTCCTCAGCGAGATCCGTGGCAAGTACAGGCGGATTCTTGTGATCTCAGATGGCGTCTTCAGTATGGACGGTGATATCGCCCCATTCGACGAGATCGCGAAGGTGGCGTCGGAGCATGGGGCAATTACCTACGTTGACGACGCTCATGGAGACGGAGTTCTGGGAGAGAATGGTAGAGGGATCGCGTCTCATTTCCGCATCGAGGGAAAGATCGATGTTGAGATGGGCACGTTCTCCAAGGCGTTCGGTGTTGTGGGCGGATACGTGTCCGGAAGCGAGGATCTGAGGAGGTTCGCATTCAACAAGTCGCGCACGTGGCTCCTCAGCGCGTCTCATCCTCCGCCAGTTGCGGCTGCGTGCATCGCAGCATTGGACGTTGTTGAGAATGAGCCGACGCATCTTGAGAATCTGTGGAAGAACACTCGCTACTTCAAGAAGGAACTGAAGCGGATGGGCTTCGATGTTGGTAACAGCGGGACACCGATCACTCCGGTGATCGTCGGAGAGAGCGTGATTGCGCAACAGATGAGTGCGATGCTCTACGATGAGGGTGTTTTTGCCCTTCCGATCGTCTTTCCGATGGTGGCCCGCGACAGGGCCCGAATTCGTACGATAATGAATGCCGGTCACACAAGCGCTGATCTCGACACGGCACTGGCTGCATTCGAGAAGATCGGCTGCAAGCTGAATGTACTCTGATGGCTCTGCCTATCGGACCCAGTCCGCATAGGTTACGGTTCTGTACGTGTTTCGCAAAGCGTCATAGATGGCCAGCGCCGTAGAGGCCAGTGTGCTGGTGGATCCGTAGGTACGAGTCCAGCAGTCCCTTACTCCAGCAAGTGTCAACACCGTCTTGGCTATTTCGCCGCCGACGAGACCGAGTCCACGGGGACCCGGTATGATGTCAACTCGTACACTGCCGCATTTGCCGGTCACACGGAATGGCAGAGAGTGTGATTGCCCACAGCCGCATTCCCAGCTTCCGCATCCACGTCTGACGGGGATTATCTTCAGCTTCGCTTGAAGCGTTGCTTTGTCAATTCCAGTCCTGACCTGTTTTGCTTTGCCGTCCCCCACGCCCAAGTAGCCGTTGTTGTTTCCGACAGCGACGACGGCTCTGAACCTCGATTTCTCTCCGGCATCAGTTTGTTTCTGGACGAAGCCGATTCCAAGTACCTCCTGTTTCAAGTCAGGAAGAAGCACGTCAACTATTTCGGGTTCCATCACACGAAGGCCCTGAGTGAAAACATCGTCGAGCGAGAGAACTTGACCTGACTGGACCATCTTGCCGAGTTTTGTCTTGGGGATCCATCCTGCTTCCTGCTGTCGTGTAGGTGCATATGACATCTCTCTATCGTCTCCTGGCCAGTTTGTGTGCTTCGATGTATTCGTCCAGATGTGAGGAGCTCCTAAACGATCCTCCCTTCGCCATGAGGAACAGCTTTCGGTAAGTCTGGGTCTGTATCATGCGTTTGTCTCTGAGCTCGCGGAGCCTATCACGAATCGCCCGGATTCGGAGCATCCATGCTCTCTTCCTAGGTGTTCGTATTCCCTTTCTTGAACCCGGCCCCGTTCGCCTTCCGGCTCTCTTCTTCGCCTTGAGGGTCCGCGTCCTGCCTCTACTGCCGCGCGTCTCCGGCAGAGCTCTGATGGCTCCCTCATGTATGAGTCTCCGTATCTCCGTGCGGGTGATTGCCGAGCTGATTGCGTCAGTATCCTCAGGATCGAGCCAGACTCTGTTCTCTCCGACTCCCAGGATATTGGCCGCAATTCGTCTTTGAGATCTAACGTTCATTCAGGTTCTCCCTCTTCCTCTGTTTTCGTTTCTTCTGGCTCTTTGACGATCAGCTCCGTTTCAGGGGCTGCTTCTGCTTTCTTCGCTCCAGGATTTGCGACAGTCAGTTCCAGAGCCTCAGCACGTTCCATTATGGCGATTCTCTTTCGTTCGCCGACCGAGTGAGCGATCTTCACAATCTGGGTCTTGGCGTCAATCTTCTCGAGGTCTGCTGGGCGTCGTACGAGAATCTCCTCAAGTCCTGACGGGTGGAGCCCGCGGTTCTCAAGTCCGGTCTTGTATCCTACTTTGACGGCTTTCGGCCAGCCTCTCATGCCCAGTCTCATCTTGCTAGTCTTCCCTCGAGGGCGTCTCCATCCATCCTTGACCCTGATGTATCGCCAGCTCTCCTGTCTGACGAAACGAGGAGTACTGCGCTTCCTTCCGGTCAACTCTACATGCCCTCTTTTCGTTCAAAGACGTAGATTCCGTCTAGGAAGACCCGTTGATCTTTGTCCTTGATCTTGGTAGATTGCTCTATGTTGGCCGCCGTCTGGCTTACATCTTCAATATTGATGCCTTGGATCACAATCTCATCGCCGGAAGCTTTCACTTTCGAGTCTCCTACGATGCGGGCAATACGAGGTGTCTTTTCACCTGTGAAGTTCTCAATCATCAGCTTTCTTTCTTTCTCGACGACTTTCAGCGTGACGGGGAAGTGCGCGTGGACGACCCTCATCTTGTATGTGAATCCGGTGTTGGTGCCCTTGATCATGTTCCGAATCTTGGCCGCGGCAGTTCCTGCCATGGCCACCTCAGCTTTTCGCGGCCACGACGATTTGACGCGGACTCGTTCGTTCTCCACTTCTAGAACACATCGAATATGCGAAAGGTCTTCCTCCAGTGTTCCTTTGGGACCCGTGACTTTCACTTTGCGGTGTGCGATCTCGACTTTGACTCCTTCAGGTATCTCAACGATCCGTTCTACGAGTTCTGGGGGCATGTTGCTTCATCTACATGTACTTCTTGAAACCAAGACTGGGTGCTAGCTCTCTGAAGCATTGTCTGCAGAGGTTCAGGCCGTATTTGCGTATCACAGCGTCGTATTGGCCGCATCGTTTGCAAGCCCGGCTTCCCTTTCCGAATTTCTTCTTCCTTGGAGCTTTCTTCTTTGCCACTACTGCGGGCCTCCCCCTATTTCTGTGCCGAACGTGGACCGAACGAAGCGGATTGCTTCCTGTTTCGTGACCACGTGTCTCTTTCCGATCTTGCGTTGCCTGACCCTTCTTCGCTTGACGCGATATCCGGGTCTCTCCATGGTCGCTATGACATCGAATCCTATGATGCCAAGCTCGGGGACGTACTTCGTACCTGCCATCTCAATGTGCTCTTTGACGCCGAATGCGAAGTTCCCTTGTTGATCGAAATTCGATTCTGAAAGACGATTTCCGACGGCTTCCAATGCTCGCTTCATGAACTGCGCGGCTCTCTCTCGGCGTAATGTAACCTTGCAGGCAATCGGTTCTCCTTGCCTGATCCCGAAATCTTTCACCGTTCTTCTGGCTCGCTGAGCAGAAGGCTTCTGTCCTGTCAGTTCTCCGAGGATTGTTCTTGCCTTTTCAAGGGCTTCTCCAGACTGGCCGACTCCAATGTGGACCGTAACCTTACCGAGCCTCACCTGTCGCATCGGGTTCTGGCTGCCTGTCGCTTCTTGGATTGCTTGCACGCTTAGGCCCCGCCCTCTATCTTGATCATGGGCTTCTCGTCGCCCACGACGAACAGATAATCAGCTATGGTTTCGAATCGGTCACCTGATGGGTCCTCAACTACAGCAGTCGCTGTCCTTGCAGCCGTGCTCTGTTCAATCGTGATGATCTTCCCGTGTCTACCCAAGTTGCGACCTGAGGTGACAATTGCATAGGCGCCTTCGGCAAACTTGACGTGATTCAGTATCCTCTGGTCGGGGATGGCGATCCTCAGCGTGTCTCGTGTCTTGTAGATGTCTTCTCGTGGGTTTCGAGGGTCCTGTACTGGCACGACAATGCTCCTGCCATCGTGCAAATTCAGCTGGACCTGACCCTTCGTGAGACTCGTCTTGTTCTCGATCCTGCAAAGCTTGGCTTCTGCTTCATCCTTGGGTATCTGGAGCGCCCGTAGGCCCCTGCCCACGATGGGAAGTATCCTGTAGCTCACCTTTGCATCCGGCAGTTCGACAACGTCCATCAAGCCTGTCGGGAACTTGTGGTCTCGGCGGATCCTTCCGTCCACGATCACCCGTTTCTGTGCAAGAATGATCTTGCTCTCGCGAGTGCTCTTTGAATAGCCTAGGACGTCTCGCATCAGGACTGAAAGGGGCAGGCAGGTTCTCTGTGCGTGTGGGCCTGGGCTGGGTCTAACCGCCCACTGTGTCTCCTTGGGGTGAATCGGCCAAGAACGTGGGGCTTTCTCCCTCTTCAGGTGCTTCCTTCCGCCTTTCCTTCCCATCTCACTCCGCCTCAGTTTCCTCGGCGGCCGCTTTTCTCTCTTTCAGGGAGTCTGCTCGCCACTTGTCGCCAAGGTTCAGTTTCGTTATCATCACTTTCGTGCAGTGCACGGAAACCTTCTCAGAGGTCCCGGCAACTTTCTCGCGGGTTACTCCTTCCACGAACAGCCTCTGTCTGGTCGTGTCGATGTCTGAGACCTTCCCTTCCACTCCGGAGAAATCTCCGCGGACTATTCGGACGCTGTCTCCAGCTCTGACGGGAACCGATCTCCTGCCATAGGTTGTTCTGAGCTCGGTCGACAGGGGCGCGGCAAGGAACTTGTGCTTCATCCAACTGTGTGCGTTGTAGCGCGCTAGCCTTTGTTTGCCTGGTCGAGTTGAGGGTCTTGGAGTCATATGCAACTACACCACTATGCTCGCGACATTCGCAACCCTAGGCCATCTCTCCGCGGCTTCTAGCGCAACTGGGCCTCTGATCTCGGTTCCCTTCAGTTCTCCCTCTGGTGTCATGATCACTGCAGCGTTGTCCTCGAACTGGACGCGGACGCCGTCTGGTCGATTGAATGGTCGCCTTTGACGGACGACCACAGCTGGAAACATCTGGCGTCGGAGCTCAGGAGTGCCCTTTGACACAGAGATCATCACCATGTCGCCGACACAGGCTGACGGGACTCGTCTGAGTCTGCCGTGGTAACCCATCACATTGATGATCTTCAACTGCTTGGCGCCAGTGTTGTCAGCGCACGAGATCCTGCTTCCCGTCGGCAGTCCGCGCTCAACGTGCGGCCTATACTCTACCATTCCCTTGGCGCTGACTGCCCTTGTTCTCGGCGCTGGCATACTACATCACCTCGAGGTTTCCGCAAACAACCAATCTACTCTTCATTAATGTTTTGATGGATGCATGTCTATGTGCTCGGAAGAATCTTCTCGATCGCAACAAACGAGACCTCCTTGCTGACCGGTCTGCATTCGATTATTCTGACTCGATCGCCATCGCGCAGCTCGAGACAAGGCGGGCTGTGTGCAAGGATCTTGCTCCGACGACGCTCATAGCGCATGTATTTCTTGGCATAGTGCAAGTGGCCTCTTTCGACAGTGATAGTCCCGCTCATTTTTGTGCTCACAACTGTTCCCTCAAGTATCTTTCCTCTGACAGGGAGAGTTCCGTGATACGGGCAGTTGGGGTCTTCGCAGGCCTTTGGCGGTGGCTTTGTACCCAGTCCTATCTCTCGCATTACCATCTCCTCGTTCGCGCTTTCATACGATTCTCAGGTCTCCCGATCAGTCTTGATCCTTCAACTTCCACCACTGAGCCATCAGGAAGATCCAGTCTAAACACCGCGATCTGTTTCGGGATCACTCTCAACCCATTCCTAGTGCTTAGCTTGACCGTGTTTCTGGTCTCATCGATGATACGTCCGCGCGTGCCGACAAGGATTCGGTTTGTGCTGCTTGCGACCATGGCATTCAATCCTATCAACTCGTGCTTCAAGATGTTCTCCGGTTTGATCGGCATTACTCCTTCACGGGCGTTCTGGCTGTCTTTGCCTCCGCGGTGAGGAGCCTCGCGATGGCTTTCCGCATTTCTCTTATCCGAGCCGGGTTGTCCATTCGACCACCAGATTCAACTGTGGTGCGTAGCTTTCCCAGTTCGGTTCTCAGCTCCTCGAGTTTCTTCTGCCTTTCTTCGGGCAGGAGCTGAGCGATCTCACGTTTCCTGAGTATCGGCAACTTCCTCTTCCTCCTTTGTCTCCCCATCAGCCTCTTCCTCTGCTTTGGGCTGCGGTGCGGCTTCGAGCTCACCAGGCGTCTTGATCTCGGCCCTATCTGGGAACTTCGCGCCGGGCGGCAGGATTCGGACACCTACTCCAAAAAGCCCTTGCTTCAGCTGTATTTCCACCACTGCTCTCTTGACCTGTTTGAGCACTGCGTCACCGACGCTCGGAAGATAACCGTCCTTGTATCTCTCATACCTGGCCCTTTCAGTTGTCAGCTTGCCCCGGATTGTGATTTCAACTCCAAGGGCGCCCGCGCCCATCACCCTCTGAAGTGCCCAGTAAGCTGCTCTCCTGAAGTGAATTCCACGTTGCAGGGCCGTAGTAACCTGAGAAGCAACGACCATCGGATCCAAATCTGGATTCTCAATCGCGGCGACCGAGACTTGAGGGTTCTCCATTCCGAATGTCTGCTCGAAGACTTGTGTCAGGTCACGTATACTTTGGCCGCGTCTCCCTATCACCATGCCGGGCTTCGCGGCATAGATAACGACTCTGGTGCCGAGGGGAGTCTTTGTCATTTCGACTTTGCTGTAGCCGGCTTTCCTGAGTTCGGCGGACAAATAAGAGTCGATCTCCGCCTTCTTCATATTGTCGCGTACAAAGTACTTGTGAACAGACATCAGGTCTGTGCCTCATAACCAATCAGTTCGATATGTGTGAGAGTGTTGTAGGAGGGACTTGATCTGCCAAATGCGCGGGGGACGAAGTTCCTCATCTTCATCCCTCGCTGGCTTGCTGCATGAACTATCCTGAGCCGATCAACGTCAAGTCCCTTGTATTCGGCGTTGGACTGCAACTCCTCAAGCAATGCGAGGAATCTCTTGGCGGCTTTGGTTGGATACCGGCCCGCATGCCATCTCTCGGATTGGCTTTTGTGGGGGACCTCTGTGTTGTATCGTCGATACGCTATTGGGCGCTTCTTGGCCGCGACTGCTTCGAGGAGTTGCTTTGCTTCCTCGATCCGCATCCCCTTGATAGTCCGGCAGATTTCTGTCGCTGCCTTCGGTGAGATGCGGAGCTCACGCCCGGAGCACCTGACAGACCTTTCTGGGTCCATTTCCTTGACCGAATATGCCCAGTTTGGCATGCTACTTTCGCCAACGCCTCCGAACGCATTGACAGAGCGCCATAAAAACCAATGCCTTTCGCCGGTTCTGCAAACCGATTTCGTTGGAATGAAGTCGCTCCCCAGGTAACGCCTTTTACGTGGTCTTTCTCTCTCCGGAGAGTGTCGAGCGGGGAGGGGATGGCCTTGGATGCTGGATCAGTTGATGCACAAGTCGTCGAATCAGAACTGAAGGGAACAACCCTTCGAGTGTACTGGGAGGTTTTCAGATCCCCACGGGCAGTCGGTGTAAGGGAGGTCCAGCGGCTGATTCGTTTCTCAAGTCCAAGCACAGCATTGTACCACTTGGAGAAGCTGCGGGAGCTCGGGGTTGCCCGAAAGGACGAGCACGGCCGCTACTCGATAGTTGAAGAGATCAAGCCCAGCCAGTTCCGAATGTTTCTCCGCATTGGGAGAATTGTACTGCCGAGGTTCGTTTTCTATGCAGCCTTCTTCATAGCAGCAGTCGCGATGTACATAGTGCAGTCGTTCTTGGCAGGATCCGAGATCAACATGATGGCGCTGATCCTCGGTTCAAGCGCCGCTCTGGTCTGCGCGTATGAAGCGATGAGAATCTGGAGAGACAAGATGTTCTGACGCACTCGTTGAGACATTGAAGCGTTCGAAACTCTAGCTTTATTTGAAAAGCACAAGTGAACAGGCGAGGAGGGCTGAGGGACGAGGAAGGAACCGGTATATGCATTGGCCGCGATAGCACTTGCATTTCTCGTTGTGCAAGGCGCAACCCTACTCCAGAACCCTCCCGCCGCAGCTGTCAAGGGTGACTTTGTGACTGAGGCGGCAACACGTCAGCTGACGGGTGGGCCTTCTTCATCATGGAATGAGGTGCTGCCGGCACTAGTCCTTGTTCCCCTGATGATAGCAGGAGTCAGTTACATACTTGCCAGAAGAGCACTGTAGCGACTGGCAATAGCGCCATGCGCATCTGCACAAGTCGTTTCGGGAATCGTGTTCGTTCTACTTCAGCGGTACGTACATGGAACTTCTGGACGCGCCTATGCCCGGCGTGCCGTGAACAACCTTCTTGTTCGTGATGACAAACTCTCCAAGGTAGTGTCCAATCATTTCCGGCCTGATCGTCAGAGAGCCAAATTCCTTGCCACTGTGAATAAGGATGGTCTTGCCAACCATCTCCGGAAGGATGATCATGTCCCTGCAGTGTGTCTTCACGGCTTTCGCGGCTTCCTTTCCTGAGGTTCTGATTTGCTCAAGCAGTATCCGTTGCTCATCTGAAAGCCCCTTCGTGAGTGATCGTCTTTGGCGCGCGGGCAGCAGCTTGATGAATTCGTCCATGGACATCTGTTGGAGGTCGTTGATTGTGTGGCCGCGATATGTGAACTCTTTTGGCAATCCCACGTCACTACCTGAAACCCGTTCGACTTGAACCATCTGAAAGAAAAGAGTTTCTACAGCACGCCCAATCTGACCGCCAGATCCGAGGCCTTGTAGTCTGGCGCAAGCTTGACAAATGCTTTCTTGCGGCCCTCAGGGGTAAGGACTGAGTTTACGCGGTCGACTCTGACCTCGTACATTTCCTCCACAGCTCGGCGTATGTCGTTCTTTGATGCTTTAACATCGACGATGAATGTAATCTTGTTCTCGGACTCAATCAACGTGACTGCGTCTTCGGATATGAGTGGGTACTTGATGACTTCCTGAACGTTCTTCACTGGCATGCTACTTCTCCTGCCGTGCGAAGCGTTCTTCAATGGACCTGAGGGCTGACTTTGTCCAAGCCGTGAGTCTTCCGGGATGTGTGCCGGGAGCCAAATCCTCAACGTTCAGGCTTGAGACTTCGACAACATCTAGTCCTGTCAGGTTGCGGGCGGCCTTGCCGATGCCCTCATCCTTTTCGACAACGAGCAATGGGCCTCGTGGGTGCTTAGTCGGCCGACCTCTTGTTCTTCCCCTTCCCGCTCGGATCTTGATGCCTTCGTGCGCTCTGGTGACGTCCCCCCAAAGTCCAAGCCCCTTGAGGGCATTCTTGGCCACTGCAGTAGTCTTCACCTTCTGGAGGTCATCTGATACCACAAGTGGCAGGCTCGGGACCTCCTTGACCTCATGCCCTCTTGTGGCAACGAGGTCTCTGGATGCGGTAGCGGCGATGGCGGACCGGAGCGCCAGCAGTCTCTCCTTCATGTTGACGTGCTTGGCGAGTGTTCGCTGTGCCGAGGGGGCGTGTGTTAACCTGCCCTTGACTGCCATAGGCGCAAATGCAGCCTGGCTTGACTTCGGGTACCTTTCTCCCTTGACCCTCGGGACTCGTGCTAGGTCCCTGCCGACTCCCACGGACTCGGCAGTGGTTCTCTTCCCAGCCATGATGTTTCTGCCCTTCGGCTGATATCGCCGGCTCTGAAGGGCGACCACAACTTTCTGAATCACATCAGGACGAAGCGGCGTCGAGAAGACTGAAGGCAAGCCCACCTTCTCAGACGGCTTGCCGCTTGTGTCGTAGACTTCCACATTCTTGGGGAGAGGTGTCAATGTCTAGCCCCCTGTGCCGATTCCAGGCCTATGTAGTCGAACTTCGGGGCAGGAGCAGCTATTCCTCTGACTCCATGTCGAAGGGTTATCGCTCTCCTTGAGGGTCCAGGAACGGTCCCACTCAGCATTACGTACTGAGCCTTGATCTCGCCGTACCTGATGAATCCTCCCTTCGGAGTCACATCCCTGCCCTCTTGTCCGATCTTGACAACTTGTTTGTTGTATTCAGTCCTCTGGTGAAATCCTGTCTGTCCTGCACGTGGGACTGAGTACACGACGTAGTGCGGATGCCATCCGCCGATCGAGCCAACCGCTCTGACTGTTTTCCTTGCCTTGTGAAACTTCTTCCGAATTCCCCACCGCTTCACTGGTCCTTGGATTCCTTTGCCCTTCGTTATGGCGATCACGTCTATCCAGTCGCCTTCCTTGAAAGCGTCGGAGATCTTGATCTCTTTGCCAAGTTGCCCTTTTGCGTACTCGAACTGTTCCTTCAGCGTTGCTCCGCCCAACTTGGCTTCCAGAAGCTCGGGAGTCTTTCGTCCAAGCTGAACGATCCTTGGCTGGGACGCCAAAACCAGTCTTACTTCGCTTATCTTCTCCAGCGAGGATTCAATCTTCGCGAGTCTCTCGGCGTGGTTGATCGATTCCGGCAAGGATAGAAGACGCATCAGGTCCTTCGGCGGTTTCTCGAGCCATGCCTCTGCGAAGGTCTGAAGCCCTTTCGGGGTCTTCACGTAGGCTCTTAGTGCGACCGCCACCATTGGCGGGGCTTCGACGATCGTGATAGGGAAGGAAATCTCCTTTCCATATGTGAGAGAGCCCTCTCTATTGTCGACTCCGACGACGAGCCGCATTCCGGCTTTGTATCCGATGAATGCTAGAGGCTTTGTCTCTCGAATTCCGGTCGGCCAGTATCTGACGCGCCCCACCCATCTTGAGGCCCTTGATCGAGGGAGGTATGCGAGTGATCCGCGTCTTGGAGCATGAACCTTCCTGTGTCCCATTCCAGTTCACCTAGCCGCCGAAAGCATTCAAGATGGCCAGAGTCGAGTAGACGGCTTCCTCGGTGCGGACAGTCTGCGTCCCCTGGTTTGGAACGAAGTCCACGGTGAAGGTCGCCAAGTCGCTGAGCTTCAGTCTCTCGCCCTCGACTATCTCATGTAGTCCTCGTCTTGGCGAGCCAAATGCCAGAAGCACATTCGAGGCTGCTGCCATGGCTGTCCTCATTTGGTCGAGCACTGTGTTCACCCTCTCTCCAAGCCTGGATGTCGCAATGACGACATCCGGCTTACTTTCTACGATTAGCCTCCCCAACGGAAGGTTCTTCAACGTAACTCGGAACCCCCAATATATGTCTATCCGGTTGTCGCCGACCAAATCGGCAACGATCTTCGGAGCGATCCTTCGAATTCTTGCAGTGACTCTTGAACCACGATGGAGTCTCGCCGGAACTTCCACCGGCGCGCTGACACCGATGTCCAGTCGACTGACTTGTGTGTTGGTGTCAGTCACCACGCCTTCTCTTGTTTCGCCGATCTTAAGATCCGCGATGTTTCCCGAGGCAGGATGATTAGGAGTCCTCAGCGGCGGAAGAATCCCTACGAACCGTAGGTCTGGGTTCACGCGTATCAGATGTTTGCGGAGATACTGTGGGGTTTCCATGTAGCCGAGTATTGAACCGATAAGCCGCCCTTGGCGCGTCGCCTCAGTGTCTGCAAGGTCGGCATAGATCATGACCTCATTGACTCTGAAGATTCCGAGCGCCCGGGCAAGGAATCCGAGCCGACTCGTCTTCTCTCTAAGATGGGGGACGTCGGCGACTAGAGAACTCGGAATCGCCACTGAGAGCTTCCATGGCCTCTTCGCAGGAGCTGCATACGCATGTCCCGGACTGCTCATCTTCCGCACACAGGGGCAGATGAATAGGAAATGGACTGATGTACTTTGCTTATCTGCAGCTGGCACTTCGCGTGGCCTTGGGCTGACGGGTGTCAGAGGTCAAGGATGTAACGGACGACATACTCCTTGCCCGTCGCTGTCACTTCCATTCGATGATATGTGACCGCCTTTATCTCAACCTTGGCGGGATGCCGGCCCGGCTCAAAGAGACCGCCATGTGCTTTCGCTTCAAGGTGCACCTCTCCATTGCGAGCAGCGATCTTCTCAACCTCGAATCTTGAGTACACCTTTCCGTCGAGATCAAACTTCAGGAGGAGTTGCTCAAGCCAATCATGGAGGAGTGAGACCTCGTCATTGGCTGCGACTTCAAACCGATCCGTGAGCTCTGATCCGACAGCGTCAGGATCGGTCATTACGTCGAACATGGCAAATGCAGCTTGCTCAAAGGCGGAGTTGAGGGTTGGCGCTCGGACTTCCACATACGCATCAGTCATGTGAGGAAGGAGCTTGTATCGCCGGCGCCTGCGCTCTACCATGGGAACCCCAGTAGGGTATTCTGTGGCATAGGTAAATGATTCTCACTCACCTCTTGTCTAAAGTCTTTTAGATGAGCCGGCCTCGATAGATTCGTGGCACGGTGCCGGGAACGGATGCCGGGATATGAGCGCAAGCGTCAGATCCCGAAGGCCGAGTGGATTAACGTCCCATGCTGGTCGGTCTATAGGCGCAGGCCTTGAGTCCGCAGAGATGCGCGTCCGGAGAGCCTGTGGCCCTTTGGGCCTCGGGGGTTCGAATCCCTCTCCCGGCGCCAAACCCCATCTGAACGAGTCTGAAGAACCAGGTCTCAGGAGAAGTGGGCGTTTCGAGGTGCTCCGAATACCTGCTTGAGAGATTGGCGGATCACGATGTCGGTCACATATTCGGCATCCCAGGCGACTATGTGATCCCATTCTTCGCTGACGTCGAGAAGAGCGACATTCATGCGGTTACGACGACTCACGAGCCAAGCGCAGGTTATGCAGCAGACGCATACGCTCGAGTGAGAGGGCTAGGAGTAGCAGTGGCGACGTGGGGCGTCGGAGCCCTGAACATGCTGAATGCGGCTGCCCAAGCGTATGCCGAAAGGTCGCCCGTGCTGTTCATCTCCGGGGCGCCTGAGTCCAAGGGCAGAAATCCAGACAGGCTGCTGCATCACGAGGTCAAGGACTGGGACACGCAGTTCCGGGTGTTCAAAGAAGTGACCTGCGCGTCTGCCAATCTGACAGACAAATCCCGAGTCTGTGAGCAGATAGATGCAGTGCTTGACGAGGTTATTCGGCTGAAGCGGCCGGGGTATCTTGAGATTCCTCGGGACATTTCAAAGACCAATGTCGAGAAACACACTACAGTCAAGAGAACCGCAGGAAGAAGCCCGGAGTCTCAAGATGCCTTGGATAGGGTCACGACGAAGGTCGTAGAACTGCTGAACCAGAGCAGCAACCCAGTCATATACGCTGGTGTCGAGATAGAGAGATTCAATCTGCGGAGTGAGCTCATCAGATTTGCCAAGAAGGCGAACCTGCCTGTCACGACCTCACTTCTAGGGAAGAGTGTCTTTCCTGAAACACATCCGAATTTCGCAGGGATCTACATGGGGGCGATCGGATCTTCCATCGCCAGAGAACTGGTTGAGACCTCCGATTGCGTCCTGATGCTTGGAGGGTTCTTCACCGACATTGACAGCGGCCTTTTTACCATGAGAGTTCCTGATGAGAGACTGGTTCTTGCAGATGCGACTGAAGTTCGAGTGTGCGGAGAAATCCACCGGGACACGAACCTGACCGCCCTTATTCGGTCGTTGCTCCTGAGCCCCGGCTTAGAGTCGCGGAGCCTGTCTCTTCGGAGGGAGCAGTCGAGAGAGAGGCATCCTGTCTCCAGCGAGCTGACGAGCCAAGCGATCGTTCTGAAGCTGAATGACTTCGTGAAGGACGACATGATCGCCGTGGCCGATGTGGGAGACTGTCTCTTCTCCTGCCTGGACCTGCGTGTAAACAGATTCATTGCACCTGCATTCTACGCAAGCATGGGGTTCAGCGTTCCAGCCGGAATCGGGGTGACGCTGGCGGATCCAACGCGAAGAGCGGTGATTTTAGTCGGGGACGGCGCTTTTCAGATGACCGGAATGGAGCTTTGTACGGCAAGAAAGCTTGGGCAGAACCCCATAGTCGTAGTCTTCAATGATGGATACTACAAGACACTCGGAGCCATGGGACCGGCACTCAAGAGTTTTGAGCTGACAAGGTTGGACTATGCAACCCTTGCCAGAGCTCTCGGGTGCGACGGCAGCTCAGCTTCATCCGTCGGGGAGCTCGCTGCCTCCCTGTGGCTGGCATTGGAATCAAGAGTCCCCTACGTGATAGATGCAAGGATAACCGGAGAGCCCTCGCCTCTTCTGAAACGTCTGGCCGGTCTGGTGTCCGAAAAGACCAGAGAGGCTCCCTTTTGAGACTTCGGGGCCATGTGGACGCAAGCTTAAGGTAGACTTGCGGCAAAGAGTCAGATGCTAGGCAAGGCGCATCCGTTGCCGAAGTCCACTGACTTCAATGAGACACTGTTACGGGCCGTGGATGACGGCTTACTTGTGCCTGGTGAAATCGTCCGTGTTGCCATCTATGCGCGCATAGAAAGGAGCTACCGGCTCAAGCGAGAGGAGATACCCGAGAAGTTCCCGACATTCGATAGAGCACTGCGAGAGCTACTGGGTGAGGCCGCCGTAGTTCTCGAAAGAGTAATCGCAAAGAATCTCTACAGCGCACTGAGCCTCAGCTTCACCAGGCACGATGCATGGTCATTGGTCGACTACGTCAACAACGCAAGGGCTGCGCCTAGGCGCACAGCATAGCGTGAACGAGACAGGAGAGATGAATAAAATGGAGAAGAAGAGAATTCTCGTCGTCGATGATGATGAGACAGTTCTCGAGTCAATCGCCAGGATTCTCAAAGAGGAAGGATATGATGTGGATACCGCCGAGAATGGCAGCGGTGCGATCAAGAAATCGAGCGGCAGATTCTACAATCTGGCTCTCATAGACATACGCCTCCCAGACATGGAAGGAACGAAGCTGCTAACCGCAATGAGAGAGACCACGCCGAGGATGATCAAGATAATCATCACAGGCTACCCGTCCCTCCAGAACGCTGTGGAAGCCGTAAACAAGGGCGCCGACGGGTACATAGTCAAGCCCGTGAAGGTGGGTGAGCTTCTCAAGGTGACCAAGGACCACCTGAAAAGAC